>Ga0164318_10001411_pt1 | contig 21320 bp, 22 predicted proteins | sample GuaBasSedimGuay9_FD_113734 | JGI IMG/M metagenome (GOLD analysis project Ga0164318, IMG submission 113734) | Subseafloor sediment microbial communities from Guaymas Basin, Gulf of California, Mexico - Guay9, Core 4571-4, 0-3 cm | ecosystem: Environmental > Aquatic > Marine > Hydrothermal vents... | reverse complement strand
GTAAAAGATGGCCATGGTTTGAAAATGGTGCAACGTGCGGGGATCAAGGTAGGGATTATTACCGGACGTCGTTCCGATGTCGTCAGTCGCCGGGCTCAGGAGTTGGGAATTGAAATTCTTTACCAGGGAGCACTACACAAGTTGGAGCCTTATTTGGAGATTCTTTCCGAGCAGGGGCTAATAGACGAGCAGGTTGCCTATGTGGGTGACGATATTGTTGATCTGCCGATTTTGCACCGGGTCGGCTTTAGTGCGACTGTTGCTGACGCGGTTCCCGATCTTTTCCCTTGTGTTGATTATGTTACAACTCGCCCCGGCGGTGGCGGTGCTGTCAGGGAAATTTGTGATCTGTTGTTGCGGGCTTCAGGTCAATGGGACGAAATAACCAAAAGATATTTTGCTGTCAGTGGCATAACCGACTGATGTTTACTTTTCGGCGGTTGTTGGCTGCTCTTATTGTCCTTTCCAGTGTTGTTTTGACGACCGTTATCTATCGTCATCTGCAGCAGCAGAGCCCGAAAGAGATTCTGAGTATGTTGCCGGAAAATATTGACCTGGCGGTGGCAGACCTCCACTACACTCAGAATGAAGAGGGTCAACGACGCTGGACTCTTGATGCCGATACCGCAGAGTACGAGCGAGATAGTGGTTTGGCAAGACTGACAGTTGTCAGGCTGCTATTCTACGAAGCGGGGCAGCTTGGTGATGTCAACCTTGTGGCAGACGAGGGGCAGCTGGCACAGGAGACACGTCAGGTTGATGTCTGGGGGAATGTCAGTATCGAGACTGAGAGCGGTGAGCAACTTTTTACCGAACGGCTGCACTATGATGATGAGATCCGCCGGTTGAGTACTGAAGAGCCGATCAGGATTCTTTCCTCTGGTGTGGAATTGACCGGAACCGGATTGCAGGTTGACATCGATCAGGGTCGCATGTTGGTGAAGGATAATGTTCGGATGTTGTTGTATCCAGCCGACAGGGAGAAAAAATAGATGATGGCTAGGCGGTGTCTGCTGATAATGTTTGGAATTCTGTGTTGTTGTGGATCGGTGACCTTTGCGGAGGAGACAGATCGAAAGCTGGATAAAAATCAGCCAATTGAGATCACCGCACAACATTTGGAAGTATTAGAGCGGCAGCGGCAATCAATTTTTACCGGAGATGTTGTTGCAATACAGGGGGACATGACTCTCTCTGCGGATCGGTTGGTTATCTCTTTGCAAGAATCCCAGGATCAAATTGATCGGTTGGAAGCAATTGGCGGGGTTCGGGTCGTTCAATTGGATCGGGTTGCTACTGCAGATAAGGCAGTTTTCAGGCAAGCGGAAGAGATATTGATTTTAACCGGTCATGCTATGGTGTCACAGGGGGGGAATACGATTTCCGGGGATGAAATTACCCTTTTTATGCAAGAGAATCGAACCGAGATCAAAGGGTCTGAAAAAAATCGGGTCAAGGCCGTTATCGTTCCGGAAAAGAAAAAGGAAGAATAGTGGACAGAGTTCTCAAAGCAACCGATCTGCATAAAACCTACGCTGGTCGTGAGGTTGTTTCCGGAGTTAATCTGGAAGTACACTCGGGGCAGGTGATGGGCCTGTTGGGACCGAATGGTGCAGGAAAAACCACCAGTTTTTATATGGTCGTCGGATTGGCAAGGCCGGATCAAGGACGCGTTTTTCTGGACGACCAGGATATTACTGATCTGCCAATGTATCGGCGGGCACGTCTCGGGATCTCTTATCTCCCCCAGGAAGCTTCCGTTTTTCGCAAGCTGACGGTGGCAGATAATTTACTGGCGATTATTGAGACTCTGAAGCTGACCAAGGGGGAGCAGCAACAGCGCCTGGAAATGTTACTGGATGATTTAAACATTGGTCATATCGCTGATTCAAAAGGATATGCCCTTTCCGGTGGGGAGCGTCGTCGGGTTGAAATTGCCAGATCGCTGGTGCTTGACCCGGCCTTTTTGCTGTTGGATGAACCGTTTGCCGGGATCGACCCGATTGCAGTGATCGATATTCAGACGATTATTTCCCGGCTTAAAGCGCGTGGCATTGGTGTTCTGATTTCTGACCACAATGTCCGTGAAACTCTCGGGGTTTGTGACCGGGCGTATATTTTGAATCAGGGCAAATTGCTTGAATTTGGAACTCCCGAGGAAATTGCTGCGAGTCCGGTTGCCCGGGAAATTTATCTGGGAGAAAAATTCAAACTATAATTTCTTCACACTAAGTGGGTCAGATTCGCCAGAAGACCCCAGCGTAATTACCCGGCAGGTGGCGTCTGTCTTGGAAACAATAACTTTATGGCTCTTGATCTTCGATTACAGGTTAAACTCAGTCAACAACTGGTCATGACTCCCCAGTTGCAGCAGGCGATCAAACTGCTGCAACTGTCGCGGATGGAGTTGGTTGACGTTGTGACTGAAGAGTTAGCCGAGAATCCACTGCTTGAAGAGGGGGTCGAGACAAAAGAAGAGCATGAGGAGGGGGGTGCCAATCTTGAAGGTGATGCACTCCCCGTGCAAGATGCTGCCCCTGAGCAGGAGGTTAAGGCTGATGCAGAGGGGATGAACGATATCGACTGGCAGACCTATCTCGAAGGCTACAGTCTTAACAGTAGTGATTCACGTAACAGTTATGAGGATCACGAAGATCGACCCTCCTATGAAAGCTTGTTGACCCGCCAGGAAAGCTTGAAAGATCATTTGATGTGGCAGCTCAATCTCTCTTCTTTTACTGTTGATGAGCGTCTTGCGGCGGCTGAAATTATCGGCAATCTGGATGATATCGGTTATCTACGTGCCAGCCTGGAAGAGATGGCAGAAAATTCAGAATCGGATCTGGCGGTATTTGAGTCGGCCCTCAAACGGGTTCAGAAATTTGATCCGGCAGGGGTTGCCGGTCATAATCTTCAAGAGTGTCTACTGCTACAACTGGAGCGATTGGAGTTGTCAGATTCACTGGCGGCGACAATTTTACGTGATTTTATTGGTGAACTTGAGGGGCGTAAATATCCGCTGATCGCCAAAGCACTAAAGGTGTCTCTGGATGATGTGCTGAATGCTGCAAAAATGATCGCCGATCTCGATCCCCGTCCCGGAAGAGCCTATAACGAGGAGGATGTCCACTATATTTCTCCGGATATTTTTGTCCATAAGGTTGGGGATGAATATGTTGTGACACAAAATGATGATGGGCTACCTAACTTACGGATCAACTCTTTTTATCGCAATGCTCTGACCGATTCCAAATCTGTTGATAAAAAAGCCGGGGAATATATCCAGGAGAAAATGCGCAGCGCAGTTTGGTTGATCAAAAGTATCCACCAGCGACAACGGACCATTTATAAAGTCACAAAGAGTATTGTCAAGTTCCAGAGGGAATTTTTTGACCATGGGATCGAGTACCTGAAACCCCTTGTCCTGCGTGATGTTGCTGATGATATTGAGATGCATGAATCGACAGTCAGTCGAGTCACAACAAACAAATATGTGCAGACCCCTCAGGGGTTGTTTGAGTTGAAATATTTCTTTAACAGCGGTATCAATACCGCTGACGGTGATGCGATTGCCTCGGAGAGTGTCAAGAGTCGTATCAAAGAAATTATCGCTGAAGAAAATCCTAAGAAGCCCTTTTCTGATCAGAAGATTGTCGGTCTTTTGGCGGGACAAAATATTGATATTGCACGCCGAACTGTGACCAAGTATCGAGAAATGCTTGGCCTTGGCTCTTCTACCGAACGGAAAAGACTATTTTGAGGGTATCCAAAAAAGTTTATTTTCCCAGGTCACAGCAGTTTTTACGATCCGATTTTGACTTTCCTGAGGTGAAAAGGTGCCTTGGGGATGATTCTGCGCTATAGTTAAAACAATCCAGATTCCATGTCGGAGTCTGTTGAAGCAAGGAGGTTGCCCTATGCAAATTGCCGTTACCTTCCGTCACATGGAGAGTAGTGATGCTATTCGCAGCTATGTGGAAGATAAGCTGGCCCGGGTTAAAAAATACATCGATGAGCCAATCGATGCCCAGGTCGTTTTATCGGTACAGAAAAAAATAAATAATCGCGCTGAGGTTACCATGGTCGCTAAAGGGCTGACCATGAAGAGCACAGAGAGTAAGGAAGATATGTATGCCGCCATTGATTCGATGGTCGATAAAATAGAGCGGCAGCTCAAGCGTTATAAAGATAAACTGAAACGGCACAAAGGGAATATTGGAATTCAGCAGCGGCTGGAAAAAACGATTTTCTCTGCAACAAGTGTTGATGAAGGGAGCGAGAGTCCGGAAATTATCCGTAGCCACTCATTTTTTGTCAAACCGATGTCAGTGGAAGAGGCGGTTATGCAGATGGATCTTCTGGATAAAGAGTTTCTTGCTTTCACCGATGATAACACCGAAAAAATGCATGTTGTCTATCGGCGTAAAGATGGAAATTACGGATTGATAGTCCCTCAGGGGAACTAATATTTTGCCACGGGTCTCTCTCCTGAAAGGGGTGGAGACCCGTATTTTTCTTTTTCTGACCTGATAAGATTGTGATTATGAAAATATCTGAACTGTTGGATCCAAGAGCTATTGTCGCTGATATGCAAGCTAAGGACAAACCTAAAGCTCTTGTTGAATTGACCGAATCGTTGATTTCCTGTGAGCCATCTTTAAGCCGGGATGCTGTGATTTCTGTTTTGCAAGAGCGAGAGAGGCTTGGCAGCACCGGGATCGGTGATGGTGTTGCAATTCCCCACGGCAAACTTGCGGGGATCCCTGAGTTGAAACTGGTTTTTGGACGGAGTCATTCGGGGGTTGATTTCGAATCAATGGATGGACAACCTGCATACCTGTTCTTTTTGCTGATTGCTCCTGAAGAATCGGTTGGTGTCCACCTGAAAACTTTGGCGAAGATTTCTAAATTATTAAAAGATGTTACTGTCAGAAGAAAACTGCTGGATGCTCCTGATCAGGCGGCGATCTACCAGGCGATTCTTGACCAAGAGGAACAGGCCTGATTTTGGTTGTCCCCTTGCGGTGTGGATGAACCATCAGGCTTTAAAATTATGCCAAAACTTACTATTCAGGAAATACTTGATGAGAAAGAGTCCGGGCTGGATCTGGAACTTCTGTCAGGTGCCGGGGGATTGTCCAATACGGTTTCAGTTCCGCGGATTCAGAAACCGGGACTTGCACTCGCTGGCTACACCGACAGCCTGCATCCCGATCGGGTTCAGATCATTGGTTCTACTGAGCTGAGTTTTCTTAAAAACATGCCCCGGGAAGAAGCGATAAAAAAACTTCGTGGCCTCTGTCGTGAAAACCTCTCTTGTCTTATTATTACTAAAAATCAGGAAGCCCCCGACTATCTTATTGAGCATACCGAAGCAGGAAATACCCCCCTTTTAAGAACTAGACACTTAAGCTCTAATTTTATTGCTCTTCTGACCCGCTTTTTAGAAGAACGGCTGCTGCCGACATCAACCTTGCACGGGGTGCTGGTGGATATTCTTGGTGTCGGTGTCTTGATTCAGGGGAAAAGTGGGGTCGGGAAAAGTGAATGTGCCCTTGAATTGATCCTGCGTGGTTATCGTCTGGTCGCTGATGATATTATCAAGGTGAGGTTCAAACTCCCCGCCGTCATCTTTGGTGAAGGGATGGATCTACTTCACTACCATATGGAAATTCGTGGGTTGGGAATTCTCAATATCAAGCATCTCTTTGGTGTTGCTGCAATTCGGGAACGCAAAAAAATCGACCTGGTTGTTGAGTTGGTGAAATGGGAAGATGGTAAAGAGTATGACCGCCTGGGGGTCGAAAAGCAGATCTTCAATATCCATGGTGTTGATCTCCCCTTTGCACAGATACCGGTTGCACCGGGGAGGAATATCAGTACCATCGTCGAGGTTGCAGCGCGTAACCAGTTGCTGAAGGAGATGGGCTATCATAGTGCCATAGAATTTCAAGAACTGTTGGAAAAGCGGATGGCTGAAGCGGCGTATCTGCACTCGCACAACATTATCGGGGATGATCTGGAATGAGCCGCCGGTTATTGATTATTACTGGCCTCTCAGGTTCCGGAAAAAGTACCGCAGCCCGGGTTCTGGAAGATCAGGGTTTTTTTGTGGTGGACAATCTACCGTTGGTAATGCTGCCGGATTTTATGCAACGGGCTCAGGAGGAATTAAATCCCAATGCTGATGTCGCAGTTGTTATCGATGTCCGTAATCGTGGTTTTTTAAGTGATTACGAGAAAACTTTCGCCCAGTTAGAAGGGGCGGGTTACCAACTTGAAATTTTATTTTTTGAAGCTGCAGATGCCGTATTACAGCGACGTTATTCTGAAACGCGACGCCTGCATCCACTGGCCACAATCGATGCTCTTCAGTCCGGGATAGAAAGAGAACGTCAGCAACTGCATCCGTTGCGTGACAGTGCGACGAAGATTATTGATACCGGCAACCTGAACTCGCGGCAACTGCGAGATCGGATGCTTGATTTTCTGGGTGAAAAACATGACTCTTTGCTTATTGTTAATCTGGAGTCATTCGGCTACCGTTACGGTCTTCCACCAGCTGCTGATCTGGTTTTTGACGTCCGTTTTCTGCCCAATCCACATTATATTGAAGAACTACGACCACTGACCGGTTTGGTGCCTGAGTTGCGTGAATATGTCCTCTCTCAACCGGCTTGTCGAGATTTTCGCCACCATCTCGACCGTTTACTTGGTTTTTTGCTGCCCCATTATCGAGCTGAGGGGAAAAGTTACCTGACGGTTGCTATTGGTTGTACCGGGGGAAGGCATCGGAGTGTTTCCATTGTTGAAGACCTCTCCGGTCGATTTCCCGAACCGGGTGTCATTTTGCGGGTTAACCATCGTGATATTGATAAAGGTTAGCGGATGATTGGTATTGTCATCGTGACCCACGCCGGCTTAGCTGATGAGATCCGCTATGCAGCTGAGCTGATACTTGGTCCCCAATCGGGGGTTGAGGCGGTCAGTATTGATCGTGATATGTCGGTTGAGGTTGCCAAAGAAAAATTACACCAGGCAGTTGCCCTGGTTGGGAAAGATGGTGATGGAACGATGATCTTGACCGATCTGTTTGGTGGAACCCCGACAAATATCAGTGTAGAATTGCTTCAGGAAGGGGTGGTTGAAATAGTGACAGGAGTTAATTTGCCGATGTTGATCAAGGGCATAAGTGCTCGCGTAAATCAAAATCTGGATGAGCTGGCTGCACTGCTTAAGGATTACGGGAAAGAGGCAATTATCCGTCCTGTGGAACTGCTCCGTTCTAGGAGACTATCTGACTCTACGGACTGAAGCGAAAATTCGGAGGTTTGAGAGCAGTTTTTATCTCATTTGCAGCCAGTTCATGGATAGCCCGACAGCCTCCTAGCTGCTAGAAAGCTTTGTTGGAGAATTATGGCACTTGTTCTTACCCGCATAGATAACCGATTGATTCATGGTCAGGTTCTGGAGGCTTGGGTTCCGTTTGTTCAGGCTGATTGCATTGTCGTTGCCAATGATGAAATTGCTGGTAACCCGCTGCAGAAGATGATGATGGAGGCCTCTGTGCCGAGTCGGATGCTGGTTGAAATCGGTACTGTTGCCGAGACAATTCTCCTGTTGAATTCAACCCGCCTCAACCGTCGGAGGGTTCTTCTCCTATTTGGTACAACCGCCGATGCGGTTCGTGCCTATCAGGGTGGCTTGATCTACGAGCGGTTGAATCTTGGTAATCTACAAGCGTATAAAGGTAAAGCCAGATTAAGCTGTACACTGTTTCTCGATCCTGCTGATCTGGATGATCTGGCACTGCTTGATCAAACTGGAGTCAAAATTACTGCCCGCTGTATTCCTGCAGATGGGGAACGTCCCTGGAAAAAACTGATTCCCGCAGCGAAGGGGGGTGTCTGATGGTTTTGGGTTTGACCATTGGCGCTTTGGTCTCTTTGATCTGTGGGCTGGATCGTGTCGCGATTCTGCAGGTGATGATTTCGAGACCGATAGTTGCAGCTCCGTTGACTGCTCTACTGCTTGGTGACCCGATGATCGGGCTGCAGATCGGAGTGATGGTAGAACTGCTCTGGCTGGCTCGGTTACCGGTTGGTGCTGCGGTTCCACCTGATGATACTCAGGTGGCAATTGCCGGTAGTGTGCTGGTGATCATCCTGGGTCAATCATTACCTGCTTCAGGGACAGAATTGTTATTGCTGTGCCTGTTTGTTACCATTCCCCTTGGCAAGGTTGGTCAATACTTTGATCGCTATGCCAGACAATATAATGTGCGGCTGGTCAAACGGGTTTCTGCTGCGCTGAGCCGGGGTTCGTTTCTGGCCGCTGAAGGGCAACATTTACGCGGGTTGATCAGCTTTTCCCTCTCCTCGTTGGGAACCTATACCATTATTATCCTGGGAGGCTGGTCAGTTATCCCGATACTCTGGCCCTACGTGCAACAACCTCTAAGTTATTCATCCAGCTGGATGCAACTGGCTTTTCCTCTGGTCGGGATCACAGTTATTTTGGGGACAATTAACGTCAGCCGTGCAATTACCTTGTTTTGCGCCTCTTTTTGTATGGCCTTTCTATTGATGTGGTTGGTGTGACAATGGCTATCTCACGGCGGACCCGCCTGCATATATGGTTTCGGTTGTTGCTCTTGCAGGCAAGCTGGAACTTTGAAACCTTACAGGGGATTGGTTTTTTCTATGCTCTGTTCCCCGGGTTAAGGAAACTCTACAGTAAGGAAAAACTACCGGAGGTCAGTCTCAAGTATATTGATTATTTCAATACTCATGTCTATTTTGCCCCTCTGGTTGCCGGGGCGGTTTTGCGGCTGGAAGAGGACCGGGCTTCTGGATCTGTTGCGCCTGAAGTTGAAATTGAGGATTTTAAAGAGATGGTCGCTGCCCCCTATGCTGCCATTGGAGATGCTTTTTTCTGGGGAGGATTGCGTCCATTGGCCGCCGGAGTCGCCCTGTTTTTTGCGGTCAAAGGGATTCTCTGGGCACCGTTAATATTTCTCCTCCTTTATAATATTGTCCCGATCTGGATCAGGACGGTATTTTTTTCTCGTGGTTATCACCAGGGTTTGAAATCGGTTGAATTTATTCAACGGCATAAATTACCGGATTTAGCTATCCATACCAAGGAAACTGCAGTTGTTGTCCTTGGTGGACTGAGTGCATTGATGGTTTTTTCCCAGTTGACCGAGCATCAGCTACCGAGCTGGTTGGGGATGCTGACACTGATCCCGATGATAATGTTAGGGCTGGTGGCACGTAAAGGATTCTCCACATTGTTGCTGGTTATTATAACCGTCAGTACCATTTTTTTACTTGGGCTGTTCTGGGCTGATGTGGTGCAATTAATTGTTTTTTGAGGGGCAAAAAATATATGCAGAACCGTAATTTTAAAATAGTTAATCGTCTTGGCTTACACGCCAGAGCCGCGGCTCAATTGGTACAGACAGCTAACCGATTCAGCTCTGATATCAATTTAATCAAAGAGGATATCGAGGTCAATGGTAAGAGCATCATGGGGATTTTGCTGCTTGCCGCACCACAGGGGACAGAGATTGCCGTGACCGTCGAAGGTGACGATGAACAGCAAGCAATGGATATTATTGCGGAACTCATAGAGGATGGTTTTGGAGAAGATTAAGGTTGCCACAGATACTTATCTGGTTGGAATAGGGGTCTCGCCCGGGATCAGTATTGGGGAGATCAGTCTGGTTGCTCAACGACCTACAGTTGATCAATCCCCTATTGCTGCTGTCGAAGTTGATGCTGAATTGTTGCGTTTCCAGCAAGCTGTTGATCAGGCTCGTGAACAGTTGCAAGCGATCAAACGGGCGGTTTCCAGGCAACAACATTTGCGTGAACATCTGTACATTCTCGATACCCACATGTTGATCCTTGAAGATGATATGCTGGTCGAGGGGACTAAAAAAATAATCCGTACCCGGGTGAATGCCGAGGGTGCTTTGACCGAGACCCTTGAACAGCTCCGCGCCCTGTTTGATAATATTGAAGACGAATATTTGCGAGAGAGGCGTTCTGATGTTGATGCTGTAGGGGATCGGCTGCTGCGGATACTGACCGGTGTCGGTGAGCGTTCTATTGGAAAAATTGGCCGTAAATCGCTGGTGGTCGCACACGATTTATCCCCGGCAGAGACCATGCAACTTGACCGTTCTAAAATTCTTGGGTTTATAACCGATAAAGGGGGGCGAACCTCTCATACGGCAATTTTAGCGCGCTCTTTGGATATCCCGGCGGTTGTTGGTTTGGAATCGATCACCTCTCTGGTCTCTGAAAAAATGCCGGTTATTATTGATGGCTCTAACGGGGTGGTTATTCTTAACCCTTCGGCAGAAACGTTTAAGGAATATTTACAGCGCAAGCAGTCCTATGAATATCTGGAGCGGGAGCTGGATAACTTTCTTGATCTCCCCCCCGTTACCACAGATCAAGTGCATATTCCTCTCCGCGCTAATCTGGAGATTGCCAGCGATGTCGTGCAGGCTAAAAAGTATGCAGCGGAAGGGATTGGTCTCTATCGCACTGAATTCCTCTATCTTGGTCGGAATGAACCACCCGGTGAAGAGGAGCAATATTCGGCATATTGTGAAATTCTCAGCCAGGCCGAGGGGGCTCCGGTGACTATCAGAACCCTGGATATTGGTGGTGATAAATTTGTCCCGGAATTGAATCTGGCGGATGAAGATAATCCAGCGATGGGGCTGCGGGCGATCCGCTTTTTTCTGCGGGAAGAGCAACTGTTCAAAATTCAGCTACGGGCCATATTGCGAGCGTCCAGTCATGGTCGGGTGCGAATTATGTTTCCGATGATTAGTGGTGTGGCAGAGATCAGAGCGTGTAAGAAGATCCTCTACGACATTCAAGCTCAGCTGGATCAGGAGGGGATCGACTATGATCCAGAACTTGCTATCGGGATCATGATTGAAACTCCATCGGCAGTTATGATAGCTTCTCTCTTGGCGAAAGAGGTTGATTTTTTCTCTATTGGTACCAACGATCTGATTCAGTATTTTTTGGCTGTCGATCGCGGCAATGAACATGTTGCTTACCTCTATGAGCCACTTCATCCGGCTATTTTACGTGCCCTGAAAGCCACCTGTGAGGCGGCAAATTCTGCCGGAATCGAAGTATGTATTTGCGGTGAAATGGCTGGGGAACCCCTTTATGTTCTGGTTCTTGTCGGTCTGGGTTTTGATGAGCTCTCCATGAATCCTGCCTGTGTTCCGCGGGTGAAACGGGTGCTGCGGCAGATTTCCAAGCGAGATGGGGAGCAGCTTGTCGATAAATTAATGTCACTATCGACCAGTAAAGAGGTGTCTACTGCCATTGAAAATGAAATGGGTAACCGGTTGCCCGATCTGTTTTCGCAACCGGTCATATAGTATCTAAGTAACTCATAGGGTTTCGCAAGATACGAAAGTTTATGGGTTACTGGGTAACTAGGTTTATTAATAAAATTGAAGATAAAGAAAGGGAACATATAAATGTCAATGACCGATTTTTTATTTACATCAGAATCTGTGGGGGAAGGACATCCCGATAAAGTTGCTGACCAGATTTCTGATGCCGTACTTGATGCGATTCTGGAGCAGGATTCAAAAGCCCGAGTCGCCTGTGAAACGTTAGTCACGACGGGGATGGCAGTTATTGCCGGGGAGATTACCACAACGGCCTATGCGGATTTACCCGCAATTGTCAGACAGACAATTAAGGAAATTGGCTACAATGATTCAGCGATCGGTTTTGATTATAAAACCTGTGCCGTGCTCACTTCGATAGATCAGCAATCTCCCGATATTTCACAAGGTGTCAGTGAGGGAGAGGGGATGTTTACTGAGCAGGGGGCCGGTGACCAGGGTCTGATGTTTGGTTTTGCCTGTGATGAAACCCCCGAGCTGATGCCAATGCCGATCACTCTTGCCCATAAACTAACCCAAAAACTGGCGACAGTCCGTAAAAGTGGTAAACTTGATTTCTTGCGGCCAGACAGTAAATCACAGGTCTCAATTCAATATGTTGATGATCACCCAACCCGGATAGATACGGTTGTTATTTCAACTCAACACGACCCGGATGTCCTCTATGACGATCTGAAAGAGGCAATTATAGAGGAGGTTATTCGACCGATCCTGCCGATTGAGCTGCTAGACGATAAAACCCGTTACCTGATTAATCCTACCGGTCGTTTTGTTGTCGGAGGTCCGATGGGAGATTGTGGTCTGACCGGTCGCAAGATTATTGTTGATACCTATGGCGGACAGGGTTCTCATGGCGGTGGCGCTTTTAGCGGCAAGGACCCGTCGAAAGTCGATCGAAGTGCCTCCTATATGGCCCGTTATGTCGCCAAGAATATTGTTGCAGCCGGATTGGCAAGCAAGTGTGAAGTGCAGTTGGCTTATGCCATTGGTGTCGCAGAACCGGTTTCAGTGATGATTAATAGTTTTGGTACCGGAAAGATCCCATCAGATCAGATTGCCAGAATTGTTCGGGAAGAATTTGATATGCGCCCCGCAGCGATTATTCAGCAACTTGATCTGCTCCGCCCAATTTATCGTCAGACCGCAGCTTATGGCCATTTCGGTCGGGAATTACCTGAATTTACCTGGGAGTTTACCGATCGGATTGATTCTCTCAGAGATCGAGCCGGTCTTTAACACCCTGTTAATCTATCTTGATAACGACTGAAAGAGGGCAAGTCCATAGGACTTGCCCTCTTTTTATTGAAATTCAATCATGGAAGCGTTTGCGTCACTCCTGATCCCCTTGTGCAGTCGCAGGGGTGTGATCTGGTGACCCCTATCTGAGCTACTGGTAGAGGTTGCGCCGTGCCATCACTCGGTATCGGTGGACTCTTCAATTGAAACACTTTCGATCACGATAGCTTCGGTTGGAACATCCTGATGATGACCGTTATTTCCCGTGTTAACCTTGGCGATCTCATCAACAACATCCATCCCTTCGATCACCTGTCCAAAAACTGCGTAGCCATAGCCACTGGGGGTTTTCCCTTGATGGTTGAGAAAATCGTTATCGGCCAGATTAATAAAAAATTGGCTGCTGGCGCTGTCAACGACTTGGGTTCGAGCCATAGCCAGCGAACCGCGCACATTTTTGAGGCCGTTATCGGCTTCATTCTTAATCTCGGCCCGCCCTTTTTTCTGTGCCATTTCAGAAGTAAAGCCGCCACCCTGAATCATGAATCCCGGAATGACTCGGTGAAAAATAGTTTGTTGGAAAAAGTCATCGCGAGCATAATTAAGGAAGTTTTCAGTGCTGATAGGGGCCTTATCCGCACTAAGTTCAATGACGATCAGCCCCTTATTGGTCTCCATTTTTACAATTGGTTGTGTCCCCATATCGATCTCCTTTTAATGGTGTTGATATTAATGGTTGATTTGATTCCATAAGCCTGAGCGGCTCCTGATGATAATTTATATCTGGTTGTCCAGTTCTTTCAACCAACACATGAAATTCTGAAAGAGCCTGTGCTTCTCCGCGCAGGGGCTCCAATGCACACTCGCAAAACTCGCCTACGGCTCAAACATTCCTCGCTTAGCCTTGAATCCCCTCCGTTCCGTAAATGTGGGGGAATCCGTGGCGCGAAGTAGATAACTAGATATATATTTACCTTTAACCTTTTATGTTTCTTATCTGTCGTTCACTGACAAATGGTGTTTCAATTATAGCCGGAGTTGTTCCAGCCTTTAATAATTTGACAAATTGTTCATTGGGTAGCGGTTTGCTGAAATAATATCCCTGATAGAGCAGGCACCCTTTCTGTTTCAGGAATTCAAGTTCAAACTGGGTTTCCACCCCTTCTGCAATCACTTTCAAATCCAAATGGGTCGTCATGGCGATAATAGTATCGACAATTGCCGCATCGTTACTATCCGTTTCAATGTCACGGATAAAAGATTGGTCAATTTTTAAGATATCAAGGGGCATTTTTTTAAGGTAAGTGAGTGATGAGTACCCGGTGCCAAAGTCATCAATTGATAATGTTATCCCCAGTTTTTTAAGCGCCTCCATCTTTTCAATGGTATCGGGAATATTGTCGATCACCATCCCTTCGGTTATCTCAAGCCCCAGCTGGTTGGGGTTGGCACCGGTTTGTTCAAGAATACTCTCAACCTGGTTGATAAAGTTGGGTTGGCGAAACTGACGAGGACTGACATTGACCGCAAGGTGTTTCATCGGCAGCCCGCTATCACTCCAGCTTTTTAAATGTTCGCAGGCCGTCTGTAAAACCCACTCTCCGATTGGTAAAATCAGACCGGTCGCTTCTGCTATAGGGATAAATATTGCTGGAGAAATAAAGCCCATCTCCGGGTGTTGCCACCGCGCCAGGGTTTCTGCTCCAAAGATTTCACCTTTGGCATTAACCTGCGGTTGAAAAAACAGAGAAAGTTCATTGCGTTCCAGTGCGTAGCGTAATTCCTTTTCAATTGCCAGTCGAGAATCGGCCGCAGATTGCATACTGGGTAAGAAAAATCTTATCGTGTCGCGACCGTCATCTTTAGCCCGATACATGGCTGTATCAGCATGGCGAAGGATATCATCTCCTGTTTCTTGTTTATTGTTCTCAGAGGGGAACATGGCAACACCAATACTTGGTGTGATATGTAGCTCATGTCCCTCAATGATATTTTTTTCAGCCAGGCGTTGTTTAATGTTCTCCGCCTTTTGTTGAGCCATTGCTGCCGCATTGACTGGGTCATTGCCCAGATCGGAGAGAATGACGACAAATTCATCGCCGCCAAGTCGTGAAACGGTATCCTCAGTGCGCAGGTCATCGCGCAATCGATTGGCAACTGATTGAAGTAGTGCATCCCCGATCGGGTGTCCCAAGGAGTCATTGACATTCTTGAAGCGATCCAGATCGAGAAAAAGCATTGCGCCGTAATGGCCATAACGACGGGCACGAAAGATATTCTGCTCCAACCGGTCGAGCAGCAAGCGGCGGTTGGGCAGTTCAGTTAAGGCATCATAAAATGCCAGCTGTTCAATCTCTTTCTGAGCCTGTTTGCGTTCAGTTATGTTGCGCAGCATTGCACAGATCTTATCTTCTGCCCCCTCTGTTCCGGTTTGGTAGCTGGCGTTGAGTGAGCAGGGAATCAGGGTTGCATCTTTGTCCAGAAGGTCGATCTCATAATCATAAATCCGGTTTTCAACCTGCAATTGCTCAAATAGCTGGTTTCTGTCTCGTAGGGTTGGAAAAATCTGTTCTATATTGGTGAGCAGAATATCATCACGACTGTATTGAGAAATGTTTGAGATGGAGGGGCTGATCTCTATCAATGTTCCATCGAGAAGGACCTCCAGATAAACATCCTGCAGATTGTAAAAAATCGTCCGGTATTTTTGCTCACTGTTTTTTAATTTGAGATGTGATTTATTGAGATCTTTAACCGCTTTTTGTAATTCCATGGTTCGTTTGGCGACTGATTCTTCCAGGTGCTCCTGGTAGGCGCGGTTTTCAATAATTAGCCGGGAACGTTCGGTTGCCTGATTGATCGCATGGAGGAGAACAGACATGTCCTGTATTGGTTTTAAGAGGTAATGCCATGCACCACGCTGGATTGCTTCGATGGCATCACTGATGATTCCTGTTCCTGATACAACAATAATCGGAGTATCGGGAGAATCATTTTTTATTTTTTCTATAACTTTAAGCCCGTTAATTTCTGGCATACGCAGGTCGCAGATGACCAGATCAGGTTTTTCCCGGAAGAAAACCTCCAGACCTTCCCGTCCATTCTTAGCCTCAATAACCTGATAATCGTAATCTTCCAAAAACATCCGGAAACTGTCCCGGATATTTTTTTCATCATCAATTGTCAGGATAACTGAATTTTTGTGCTGGACCATTTGTGCATCTCTTTGAGCTAAGTTGCAAAGATAGACTTGTTTGTTAAGGAGATTTTTCTGGAACTTTAACTGTGGAAATCCCTGCTAGTATCTGCGTTGTTTTTTACGGGAAATTTTGCCAATTATCCAGCCACCGAGGAAAACTCCAGCTCCGGCAAGAAACCACTGGATCATATTCGAACGATGGAAATTTTGGTTTTCTTCACGTAAAATCAACAATTCACTATTCAACAGGTTGTTTTCTTCGACGAGATGTTGACTCTCCTCGGTTAAGCTGAGGACGTTTTCTGAATTGCTCAGTAATGTTTTGTATTCGGTCTCTTGTTTCTCTAAAGATTGACGGGTCTGATCTAATTGTGTTGAAAGTTCATCGAGTTGAGCTTTACTGTCAGCTGATTCATCTAGATAAGTTTGAACTTTCTGCTGCTGGGTTTCAAGCTGTTGTTGTAGATTCACAATTTCCTTTTCCAGCTGTGTAATCTGTATTTTTTTGGGGAGAGATTTTGTGACGTAGTGGCGAAGAATATAGCCTTCAGTCCCCTTTGCGGTGATCACTTTGACGTAGTCCTTATCTACTTCCAAAACTGTAACTGGAGTTGATGTCGGTAGTGTTTCGAGAATCTTAAATTGGTTTCCTTTGCCACTTCTGACTGTCACAAGCAGTTGGTCAGAAATGTAGCGGGTTTCTGCGTAAAGGGAAGTTACAATCGCCAAGGATAAAAAGCTGAAGAGGATAAACTGTAAGGAAAATTTCATATCAAGCCCTCTTTTAAATTTTGTAGTTTAGTAACCGACTGTAGATACTATAGATATAATGCTGTAAATTCAAGGGTTAATCAAAGCTTTACGGCCTCTCATGCGGCCTCTTTCCGGATACTAATTCGGAGTTATATGGATAAGATCCCCCTTCTTTTTGTATCCGGTTGTCGTTGAAAAAAACAATGCTGCTGGCTGGAAAACTCAAGAAAATCATCTCATTCGAATAGATCAGTTAACCCGGGTTTTCCGGTTAGGGTGTTCGTTGTTACCTGTTTATGTTAAGATGATCTGAATAAATTTAGTGGCTGAACAGGGATTTTTAATAAATGGAAAATTCAGAAACCAACACCAACCATAAAACAAAAGTTAGTGACAAGGCGAAAGCGCAGATCACTACCCCGTCTTTGTTTAAAGTTTTGATGCACAATGACGACTATACAACGATGGAGTTTGTCGTTGAGGTTCTGCAGGAAATTTTCCGTAAACCGTCAGCAGATGCAGAAAGAATTATGTTGACGATCCATTTTCAGGGTGTCGGCTATTGTGGGACTTTTCCCCATGCCATTGCGGAAACCAAGGCATCACGGGCACGTTTGAAGGCTCGTAAAGCGGGTTTTCCGTTACGTTGTACCCTTGAAGAAGCTTAGTTCCTAACGCCTTGCTGAATAAATACATGACAGGACCTACAGATGGCAGAAATGTTTAAACAGGATGTTCAGATAGCGTTTACTCTGGCGGTGCGTGAGGCGCAGCGGCGGCGGCACGAATATCTGACCACTGAGCATATTCTCTATGCACTCCTTTTTGAGGATGCTGCGCAGCGGATGTTGACCGCTTGTGGTGGTGATATCGATAGTTTAAAGCAGGAGCTGGAAAAGTTTTTTGCTGCTCATGTTGAGTCGCTTCCGGCAACGGCTGAAATTGATGAAGAGGTTCCCCGACAGACTCTGGCATTACAACGGATGTTGCAGCGGCCGGTACTGCATATGCAGGCATCCCAGCAGGATGCTGTCGGTATTGGAGATCTGTTGGCAGCTATTCTTGAAGAAGATAATTCCCACGCCTGCTTTTTTCTTCGTCAACAGGGAGTTGAACGGGTCGATCTGCTTGACTACATTTCTCACAGCGTTGTTTCCAGCAGCCCGGGCGAAAAACCGGAAACCCATCCCGGTGATGTAAAGCCGGGAGAAACAGTGAAACCAAAGCCGAAACCCGCCGATCCCCTCGAAGCGTTTACCGTTGATCTGATTGCCAGAGCTAAAGCAGGCAAAATAGATCCCCTGATTGGACGTGAACCGGAGCTGGAACGGACGATTCTGATCCTCTGCCGGCGGCGCAAAAACAACCCCCTGTTTGTCGGTGAGCCGGGGGTGGGTAAAACCGCAATGGCCGAAGGTCTGGCGCTGCGGGTGGCAGAAGGGGAGGTCCCCGATCTGCTCAAAGATGCTGAATTATTCACTCTTGATATGGGTGCTTTGCTGGCCGGGACCAAGTTTCGGGGTGATTTTGAAGAGCGACTCAAGGCGGTGGTTGCTGCGTTGCAGAAGCGTGATCAGGCGATTTTGTTTATCGATGAAATCCACACCATCGTCGGTGCCGGAGCGACCAGTGGTGGTTCCCTGGATGCTTCTAATATTCTTAAGCCTGCGTTAGGTTCAGGAGATTTGCGCTGTATCGGTTCGACAACTTACGAAGAGTATCGCAACTTGTTTGATAAGGATCGGGCCCTGTCACGGCGCTTTCAGAAGATTGACCTGCATGAACCAAGCAGTGATGAAACCATTGAAATTCTCAAAGGGTTGGGGAGTTACTACGAAAAGCACCATCAGGTCATTTACACCGGGGAGGCTTTTGAATCGGCTGTGCAACTGGCGGTAAAGCATCTGCCTCAACGACATCTTCCTGATAAAGCCATTGATGTCATTGATGAGGCGGGGGCGCAGCATCGGCTTGACGGCCATCCGAAACGACCCATTGACATTAACGACATTGAGCGGGTGGTGGCGCGGATGGCAAGGGTACCGATGCGCACCATCAGTGGTAGTGATCGTCACCGTCTGCGCTATCTTGAACGTGATCTTAAGCGGGTTGTTTTTGGTCAGAACCTGGCTATTGAGAGTCTGGTCAAGTCGATCCATCGCTCTCGTGCAGGTCTCGGTCATCCCGATAAACCGGTTGGTTCATTGCTGTTCACTGGTCCGACCGGAGTTGGTAAGACCGAGGTTGCCAAGCAACTGGCAGCGCAGTTGGGGGTCAAGTTTCTCCGCTTTGACATGAGTGAATATATGGAGAAGCATTCGGTGGCACGGTTGATCGGTGCTCCTCCCGGTTATGTCGGATTTGATCAGGGGGGACTACTGACCGAGGAGGTGGGGAAGAACCCCTGGTCGGTATTGCTGCTTGATGAGATTGAAAAAGCCCATCCCGATCTGTTTAACATCCTGCTGCAGGTGATGGATCACGGCACCTTGACCGATAATAATGGTAAAGAGGTCGATTTTCGTAATGTTATCCTGATTATGACCAGTAATGTCGGGGGTCGTGATATGAATGCTGTCCCGATCGGTTTTGGTAGTCGGGTTGCGGCGACACCTAAGAATGCCATTGAGAAAATGTTTTCCCCCGAATTCAGAAACCGTCTCGATGGGGTGATCAACTTTGAGTCCCTTGATGAAGCGATTATGTTGCAGGTGGTTGATAAATTCCTCCGTGAACTGGCAACCCAGTTGGCGGAACAGGATGTCATTATCAAAGTCTCTGCTGCGGCCCGTCGGGAACTTGCTCGCAGGGGTTACGATCCGTTATTCGGTGCCAGACCCCTGGGTCGATTGATCCAAACCGAGTTGAGTGATCCGCTGGCCGAAAAAATTCTCTTTGGTGAATTACGCGGTGGCGGCGAGGTCAAAGTTGGATGTAGTGCAGGCAAACTCGTTTTTCGCTACCTGTAAATTTCATGCCCTGCTACCCGTTGGACGATCAGCTTTGGTTTCCTCCCGTTGAAGAGGCTGAAGATTATGGTTTGATTGCCGTTGGCGGTGATCTCTCTGCTGAACGTTTACTCCTCGCTTACAGCCTCGGTATTTTTCCCTGGTACAATCCGGGAGAATCTATCCTCTGGTGGTCTCCAGATCCCCGTTGTGTTCTGTTTCCTGAAAAACTCCACGTCTCCCGTTCTTTACACCGCTTTATCCGGCGAGCACCGTATCGTATCAGTTTTAACGAAAATTTTGCCGGTGTGATCTACTGGTGCCGTCGCTTACGTGCCGGGCTGGATGGCAGTGGAACCTGGATTACCCCGGAGATGAAACATGCCTACAGCAGTTTGCATCAGCTTGGCTTTGCCCACTCGGTTGAATGCTGGGATGGTGATGAGCTGGTGGGCGGGTTGTACGGAGTGTGTATCGGACGGTGTTTCTTTGGTGAGTCGATGTTCAGTCGCAGCAAAAATGCTTCAAAAGTTGTGTTGGTCCATTTGCTCGACTATTTGCGGCAGAAAGGGTTTGTCATGCTTGATTGCCAACAGACCACCGATCACCTTCTCAGTATGGGGGCAGAGGAGATTTCTCGAACAGAGTTCCTGCACCATTTAAAGAGAGCCCAAGTGCCACCTTATGGCCCTTTGGTGAGTCAGTTCGAGTAATAAAAATTTCTGAACAGGAATCGGTCAGGGCTGAGAAAACTTGCACTGCCACTATGGTGATTTTTTGATCAATAGTCATCTATCCTAGTCTTTAAGGATGTTTTGAATTGTTTCTGCTAGCTCTGGCAGAAGATCATTTTTTGCGGATTTAACCTGTTTTTCCATGCGCATGGGATCGGGCATGCTTAATTCTGTTTGTATCTGACCTATGACCCGATTTTTATCATTTTCACTGAGAGATTTGCCGAATTCCGTATAAACAAGCCCATCAATATCCGTTCTGATCGCCCTTAACTCCTTGAGTGTTGCAGAATTCCTCAGGCTTGATGGGGATATCCGCGAGGAGACAGTAAAGCCATCTTTAGTGAGGGCAGATTTTATTCTATCTGAATATTGCTTAGCGAGTGCTGAGTATGTGGGCATGTTTATGACTCTCATTCATTGATCTAGCTCGAATTGGACGATAGGTCGAGTGTAAGCGAAGTTATTATCCCGCGAAAAATTGTCCCGATAAACCGCTCGCTGGTGATCATCTTATCGCCCGACCTATCCATTTTTTATCATTGAATAGTTACTTATCGAGCTTCTCTATTGAAAAATATATTATAAAAGTTGTTATCATTAATAGTGGAATACCCAATTCCAAAACTTCTTCTATGACCTCAAAGTAAGTGGACGTCTGTTGATTAATATGAATATTGACATCACCTAGTTTCCTGGCTAAGCCGTCTATTGTTTTTGTGAAGCACATGGTAAGGAAAACCATTAATGATCCAATATGAACGGGGGATATTGTTTTAATTTTACGGAAAAAATCTTTTAAATGATTTCTAAAAACAGAAACGACAATATACAGCAATATTGCGATGACCAATAGCCCAATAAACTTTTCTACCGCTGGTACACTGCCACTGATATAAAATCTACTTTTGAATATCCCCATCGTTGTAAATTTTTTATCAAAATCCAGCTCACGAAACCCACATAAAATAACTAATATAAAAAAATAATTATAT
>Ga0164318_10001410_pt1 | contig 21323 bp, 32 predicted proteins | sample GuaBasSedimGuay9_FD_113734 | JGI IMG/M metagenome (GOLD analysis project Ga0164318, IMG submission 113734) | Subseafloor sediment microbial communities from Guaymas Basin, Gulf of California, Mexico - Guay9, Core 4571-4, 0-3 cm | ecosystem: Environmental > Aquatic > Marine > Hydrothermal vents... | reverse complement strand
TTCATTGTCTCGGGAGTATTGATCCCCAGGTAGCGGACACGTTTGCCGTCTGCCAGTTCAATAGTGTCCCCGTCGATAATATTTCTTACCAGATATTCTTTTTTTTGCGCGTCGGAACGGCCGGTTTTGTCCTCAACACAGCCGGTTGCGGCAAAACAGACTATAAACAGGGTTATAATGAAAAAACGCGTTTTGCTCAATAGATGCTCTTTCGTCACTCTCCCAAAGAGGGATAGAATTCTTTAACAGACGGGCATAATTTCCTGAGCGGGCATTCAGGACAGAGAGGCCGGCGCGCGTCACATATCTTCCTGCCGTGTTCGATAAGAAGATTCGACAATACGCCCCACTTGTTTCTCTCGAAAAGAGCTATCAGGTCCTGTTCTATCTTTACGGGATCCGTGTTCCGCGTAAAGGCCAGCCTGCCGCTGAGCCGGCGCACGTGGGTGTCAACAGCCACACCTTCATTCTTCCCGTAAGCATGGAACAGGACGATATTCGCGGTTTTACGGGCGACGCCCGGCAGGGTAAGAAGGTCATCCATGGTGTCCGGGACTTTCCCGCCGAATTTGCCGTCGATCATTCCGGCGGCTGAAATGATATTCTTTGCCTTGTTCTTATAAAAACCGGTTGATCTGATCTCTGTTTCGAGAACGGATCTTTTCGCCCCGGCAAAATCCTTCGCTTTTCTGTATTTTCTGAAAAGCTCTTTTGTCACTTTATTGACGCGCTCATCAGTGCACTGCGCGGACAATATCGTGGCCACCAGAAGCTGCAGCGCGTTCTTATGCCGCAAAGCCGTAGTAGCCCCCGGATATTCGGAACTCAGCACCTTATAGATCCTCTCCGCGGTCTTTCTATCCACAAATTCCTCCTTGGTAACATTTCAGCTATGCACGCTGCAAGAGGGGTTTGAACTGTTTTGAGCAGGGCGTTGGATGTCCGAGCGGGCACGGTTCCCGAAGGCCGAAGGCCTGAGGGAGAGCGAGGACATCCTTCGAGGCCAATTCCCACGCTGGGGGAATTGGCCGTCCCGGAGCAAAACAGTCCAAACCCCTCTCGTAGCGTTATATAGCATGGAATTTTACTTCCTCCTGAACCGCTTCTCCAGTTCCCCGATCGTTATGTCTATCATGGTCGGCCTTCCGTGCGGACAGGTGAACGGCAGCGAGCATCTTCCCAGTTGATCCAGCAGCGAGGCCATTTCCGCTTTGCCCAGGGCATCTCCGGCCTTGATCGCCGCGCGGCAGGATGTCAATTTGACAAGTTCATCGAGCACATCGATCCTGGCCAGGTCACGCGATGACAGATCCGCCAGAACGTCGTATATGACCGTCTTTGTATCGCGGTCCTTCAGAACGGCCGGGACTGTCTGGGCGACAAAAGATCTCTCCCCGAACGGTTCTATGTGAAACCCCAGGGTCCTGAAATACCCGGCAACCTTTTCCATGACAATGGATTCAGCGGCGGAAAGGTCTATACGCACCGGGAACAGAAGGTTCTGCGCTTCCGCATGGCCGTTTTTCGAGGCCCTGCTGAAAAATTCGTACAGGATCCTTTCATGTGCGGCATGTTGATCGGTGACCGTAATGCCGTCCTCCCTGACCTGGACGATGTAACAGGCGGCTATCTGGAACATATTTCCCATTACAGGAGGCGCAAAATCTTCCCGCTCCGCGGGAACCCTTTCACTCTTACCGGGGGCCTGCCCCTGAGCGCCTCTCTCCCGGAAATCGTAAGGGAATTCCGTCTGGACCTCGGGAACCCCCGATAAAACAGGGTTTTCCGTCTCTTCAGTCCGCGCCGCGCCGGGAAAGGCCGGAGCTGACCGGGGCTCGGCCCCGGCATATTTTACTTCATCAAACCTGTTTCTTATCGTATTCACTATAATATCTTTTACGGCGCGTTCATCGCCGAATTTTACCTCCAGCTTCGCGGGATGGACGTTCACGTCGACTTCCGGCGGGGAAACCGTCAGGAACAGGACAACAGCCGGGTACCGGCCCCTCTCCAGCATGCTCCTGTAAGCGTCATAAACAGTATCGCTCAAAAGCCTGCTCCTGACGAATCTGCCGTTGACAAAGAACATCTGAGCCCGTTTATCCTTCCTGGTGCTCGAGGGGCGGCTCACGTATCCTGTTATCGTATGTCCGCCGGCGGAATTCGAGATATCCATCATGTGGTCGGAGACGTCACCGCCAAGCACAAGCCGTATCCTCTCTATCATCCCCATATCCTTCGTAGCATGCAAAAGACACCTGGAGCTCTGGGTTAATTTGAACTCGATGCCGGGGTAGGCTATGATGAACCTGCCGGCTACGCTGACGATCTCCGCCAGTTCCGTAGATTCCTTCTTCAGGAACTTCCGGCGCGCCGGCACGTTATAAAAAAGATTCCTGACCTCAACGGTCGTCCCCGGGGCGCGGCCTGCCGGCCGCATTTTCAGGATCTCCCCGCTTTCCAGGTAGACATAAACGCCGGTTTCACCGGCCTGCATACGGCTGGTAATGTCCATCTGCGAAACAGCGGCTATGCTTGAAAGCGCCTCTCCCCTGAACCCCAGTGTGCCTATATGATCGAGATCGTCTACGATCCTGATCTTGCTTGTGGCATGCCTCTGGCACGCCATTTTCGCGTCCTCCGGAGTCATCCCTTCACCGTTATCCGCCACCCTGATAAGCGCCTGTCCCGCGGACTGTATCTCGACCTCAATGCTGTCCGAGCCGGCGTCAATGGAATTCTCCAAAAGCTCCTTAACAACGGACGCGGGACGTTCCACCACTTCTCCGGCGGATATTTTCCCGACAACCTCGTCACTCAATATATTGATCTTAGCGCTTTCCATCTTCCGATAGTTCCTTTTTAAATTCCGCCATCTTCCCGAGGGCCTCGAGCGGCGTCAGGCGGTTGACGTCCATCTCCCTGATCCTGCCGATGATCGGATGTTCCCGGGAAAAGTCTTCAAAAAGATCGAACTGTTTTCCTTCCCGCTTCTGTTCTTCGGAAAAACGCCAGCGGATGTTCCCGGTAAAGGAATCCTTCTGAAGGTTGTTCAGGATGGCGCGCGCGCGGGAAATAACACCGGGAGGCATACCCGCCAGTTTTGCCACATGTATGCCAAAACTCTCATCGCAGGTTCCTTCCGCCACCTTGTACAGAAAAACGATCTCGTCCCCCCACTCCTGAACCGTGAGGTGATAATTCTTGATGCCCTTCATGACGCCGGCCAGCTCTGTAAGCTCGTGATAATGAGTAGCGAACATCGCTTTAGCGCCGGAAAGCCGATGGTGTATGAACTCAACGACCGCCCAGGCGATGGAAACACCGTCAAAAGTGCTCGTGCCCCTGCCTATCTCATCCAGGATGATCAGGCTTCTCCCTGTAGCGTTGTTAAGTATATTCGCGGTTTCCAGCATCTCGACCATGAAAGTGCTCATGCCCCGGTACAAACGGTCTGACGCCCCTACCCGCGTAAAGATCCTGTCCACTACTCCGATCTCAGCTTCCTTCGCGGGCACAAAACCGCCCATCTGGGCCATAATGGTGATAAGCGCTATCTGCCGTATATATGTCGATTTACCTGCCATGTTCGAACCGGTAATTATGAAAATCCTGCTGTGCCCGGCGTCCATGCGAATATCGTTCGGGACAAACTCTTTATCCTTAAGGATCTTCTCCAGAACGGGATGGCGCCCTTCTATGACGCGCAGCCCGCTCCCCTCGTTTACCATTGGCCGGGAATACCGGTTTACGACAGCCACCTCGGCAAGGTCCGACAGAACATCCAGCTCGGCGACACAGTCCGCCGTCCTCTTCAAACGCTCGATCTCGGCCCCTACCTTATCGCGCAGCCGGCAGAATATCTCGTATTCCATATTCTTGATGCGCTCTTCCGCCCCTATGATCCTGGACTCCTGTTCCTTCAGCTCCGGGGTAATAAACCTTTCGGCGTTGACCAGGGTCTGTTTGCGGATATAATCGGTCGGCACGGCATCCAGCTTTGCCTTGGTAACCTCGATATAGTAGCCGAATACCCTGTTAAAACCGATCTTGAGCGAGCTGATACCCGTCCTTTCGATCTCCCTTTTCTGGAGGCCCGTGACCCAGTCCTTGCCGTTGGTAACCAGATATCTCAATTCATCGAGCCGGGGGTCATACCCATCCCTTATTAAGCCGCCTTCTTTCAACACGTTGGGAGGCTCCGGCGCCAGGCAGCTCTCCATCCATCCGATCACGTCTTTGAAGTCGTCCATCCCGAGGACGGTGCCCCTGATCCTGGAAGGCACCTCACCCGTAATGCTGTCACGCAACTTTGCGATGTTACCAAGAGAAGAAGACAGCGCGACCATATCCCTGGCATTGGCCTTGCCCAGACTTACTTTGTTGGAAAGCCGTTCGATATCGTATATCTCTTTCAAAAGGTCCCTTACGTTCTTCCGGCACTCCCCGCTATCGTAAAAATATTGCACCGCGTCCAGCCGGGCTTTTATTTCTTCGGTATCCAGAAGCGGACATGATATCCATCTCTTGAGCTTCCTTTTTCCCATGGGGGTCCTGGTCTTGTCAAGAACCTCAAGTAACGTGCCCGTCGCCGAAAAGTCCTCCTGGTTCCGCGTAAGCTCCAGATGGCGATAGGAATTTCTGTCCATGGTCATGAACTGGCTTGCGCGGTATGTGGATATCACGTTGATATTGTTCAGGCGGGATTTCTGCGTGTTTTTGAGATATTTAAGAAGCGCTCCCGCTGCTCCTACGGCCAGGGGCAGATCCTGGCATCCGAAACCCTCAAGGCTTTCCACTAAAAAATGGTTTTTGATCTCTTTCAGGGACAGGTCATAATCGAACAGCCAGTCATCATTTACGGTTATGGCCCCGAGGTTGACATCCATGAACTGCTGAGAACCTTTACCTTTCGAAAAACTCTCAGGTATCAGGCACTCTGCCGGCGATATCCTGTATAATTCCGAAAAAAGGTCCTCCCTGTTGTCAAGTTCCGTGACACGGAACTCGCCTGTCGATATGTCAGCGTATGCCAGCCCAAAATTCCCTCCATCCGCGTTGAAAGAAAGGATATAATTGTTGACCGACTCGTCCAGAAGATCATCCGCTATAAATGTCCCCGGCGTTATGATCCTGGTAACCTGCCGTTTTACGATCTTTTTGCCCGGCGCGGGTTCTTCTACCTGGTCGCATATGGCGACTTTCCTGCCGTGTCTTATAAGCCTTGCGATGTAATTATCGGCGGCGTGGTGCGGCAGTCCGCACATCGGCACTTTGCCGCCCTTGCCGGCTCCCCTGGAAGTCAACGTAATGTGAAGTATGCGGGCGGCTTCGGTGGCGTCATCGAAGAACATTTCATAAAAATCGCCAAGTCTGAAAAACAGGATCGCGTCTTTATGCTGCTCTTTGACGTCCAGATATTGCCGCATCATAGGTGTGAGATCGGAACTCATTCTCTATCCTCCGGGCGGGAATTGCAATAAGAATAACAAATGACAAAATAAATTCAAAACCGTTCCATCCAGGAGGGAATTGCATGCCGGTTATGAAAGGGCGGCGGGTGTGCTTACAGGCGTGAAATACCGCTGTTCACGCTTAGCCGCAAGTGAAAAAACAGCTGTTAGAGAACCACCATCTGAAACCCAACTGACGCGAGAACACATAATTCCTAGCACAAGCCGGAACGTTTATTTTACGCCGAAAAGCACTCCCGCCGCCCTTAACGGAGTGCGAATCCGAACTATCCCATGGATTTCCGGCGAAATATGCGGAAGATGCCCTTTTTGTTGATCTTTTTCTGCTCCGTCTTCGCCTTCTCTTTTCTGACGTCTTCAACGGAACGTTTTTCCTTCTCTTCGATTTTCACTTCGGGGGCCGCATGTTTCGTTCCAGCCTCCGGCTCTACGGCAGCCTTTTTCGGTTCCTCTTCCTTTTTCGACCTGCGCGCTTTTTCGGCGACCTTTGCCTTTTTCTTTTTCTCCCCTGTCCTCAGGAGCTTTTCATCCGGGATCGTTCTCCTGGTCAACTCTATAATGACCGTTTGGGCGCCGTCACCCTTCCTGATACCCAGCGGCATTATACGCGTATATCCTCCCGGCACGCCCTTGTAAAGCGGAGCCAGGTCATCGAACAGGCTTTTCACGACACTCTTATCGCAAAGTTTCTGGAACGCCTGCCTCCTGGCGCTTATCGAATCGGCCTTATTCTTCGCCAGTGTTATCAACGGTTCCGCATAGCTTTTTAACGCCTTGGCTTTCGCCATCGTGGTCTCGATCCTCTGATACATCAGGAGGTCATTGGCCAGACTTTTCAATGTAGCTTTCCTATAACTTGTCCTCCGGTTGAGCCTCCCCTTTTTCTTACGATGTCTCATCGATCATCCCTCTCTAAATCCGTGTCAATCCACGTTTGACTATTCCTCGTTCTCTTCCTCTTCCTCTTCTTCTATCTCCAGGCCGAGATGCAGCCCCATTGACGTCAGGACGTTATTTATCTCATTTAACGATTTTTTCCCAAAATTCTTGTATTTGAGCATTTCCGTTTCCTTTTTCCTCACCAGGTCGCCGATCGTCCGGATATTCGCCTCGGCCAGGCAATTCGAGCTTCTTACGGACAACTCAAGCTCGGAAATGGGCTTCATTAACTTCTTCAGGAGTTCTTTTTTCTCCTTGGATTCCTCCTCAGCCTCTTCTACTTCTTCCGGCAGCCTGCCGAGGCCGACGAACACGTCAAGATGCCTTTGCAGTATATTGGCGGCATACAAAAGAGTGTCCTTCGGCTCCATACTGCCGTTGGTGAATATCTCAAGAACAAGCTTATCATAATCGGTAATATGCCCCACTCTTGTGTTCTCAACGTCACTGTTAACCCGCTTTACGGGGGAGAACAGCGCATCAACAGCAAGAACGCCCACGGTGTCATCGGCGGTTTTGTTCCTCTCCGACGGAACATATCCCCGTCCGCGTTCGACCTTCATCTCGATCTCCAGCTCGGTATCTTCCGTTAGTGTCGCTATATGATGCTCGGGGTTCACGATCTCAACCGTCTCATCAACCTTGATGTCCTTGGCCGTAACCTCGCCTTTTTTCTTCACGCTGAGGAACATCGGTTTAGGATTCTTGAAATGAGACCTCAGCACCAGTCCCTTTATGTTCATAATGATCTGGGACACATCCTCATAGACTCCTGGAATGGTCGAAAATTCGTGTAACACCCCTTCGATCTTGACCTGCGTCACTGCTGTCCCTTCTATCGACGAAAGCAGGACTCTCCGCAGTGAACTCCCTATCGTTATGCCGTAGCCCTTTTCGAAAGGTTCCGCAAGGACCTTTCCATAAGTCGAAGTATATGTTGTTTCGTCAAAAATTATGTTTTTGGGCAACTCAAAATTTTTCAGTTTCATCCCCATTACGCATATCCTCCTACTTATTTCGAATACAGCTCAACAATAAGACTTTCTTCTATAGCCATCCCGATGTCGCTCTTTTTCGGCAACTTCTTTATCTTAACGGCAAGGTTTTCAGCCGAAACCTCGATCCACTCGGGGATACCGCGATCTTGGAGTATCTTTGCGTTCTCCTTCAGCGCTTTCACCTGTTCATCCGTTCCCGTCACCAGGACTTCATCCCCGCCTTTGACAAGATATGAGGGGAGATTTACCTTTCGGCCGTTAACTTTCACGAACCTGTGCCCTACAAGCTGCCGGGCCGCGGAACGGGACCCCGCGAAACAGGCCCTGTAGATCACATTATCAAGCCGCCGTTCCAGCAGCTGCAGAAGAACCTCGCCGGTCGCGCCTTTATCCCTCTCGGCCTTCTTGAAATAGTTCTTGAACTGTTGCTCAAGTATGCCGTAGATCCTCTTGGCCTTTTGTTTTTCCCTCAGCTGGATCGCGTAGTCCGACAGCTTCCCCCTCCTTCTCCTCTGTCCATGCTGTCCGGGCGCGTACCCCCTCCTTACAAAAGCACATTTATCAGAAATACATTTGGTCCCCTTCAGGAACAACTTTTCATTTTCCCTGCGGCAGAGCCGGCAGGATGCTGTTATTTGTCTGGCCATATAGTCTTACCCCTTACTGTTTATACCCTTCTCCGTTTTTTCGCCCTGCATCCATTATGCGGTGTCGGGGTCAGATCCATTATAGTCCGCACATTGAGACCTTCGGATCTGATGCTTCTCACCGCGCTCTCCTTGCCGGATCCAGGGCCGTTAAGAAAAACCGCGACTTCCTTTATCCCATGGACCTTTGCCTTCCTGGCCACATCTTTCGCCGCTATGCTTGCCGCGAAAGGGGTGGATTTTCTGGATCCCTTGAAACCGACTATCCCAGGCGAACTCCAGCACAAGACTTTTCCACCTGTATCAGTAACGGTCACTATGGTGTTATTAAATGTCGCATGGACATATATTTTCCCGCTGGGGACCTTCCTTGTTATCTTTTTGCGTTTCCTTGTCTTTGTCTTTTTCTGCACGTTTTACCTCTCTTCTTCCATTTTCTTGAACATGCGTCCGGATCCTTAGGCCTTTCAGACGCGGATCTATGAGGGGCTGACCGCCTTTCTGGCAGTTTTATCCTTGAAAGCGCCTATTGTCTTCTTTGGGCCTTTCCGCGTCCTGGAGTTTGTCTTTGTCCTCTGGCCTCTTGCAGGCAGATTTTTTTTGTGTCTGAGCCCCCTGTATGTACCGATACTCATTAACCGCTTTATATTGCCTGTCTGTAATCTGCGCAGATCACCTTCAACCTGATAGCTGTCCTGGATAATACGCGTAATCGCCGTAACTTCCTGGTCGTCAAGATCCTTCGCCCTTTTGTCAGGCGAAATACCGGCTTCCTTCAGGATATCACCGGAACGTGTATTTCCTATACCGTAAATATACGTCAATGCGATCTCTATCCGTTTCTCCTTTGGTACATCAACACCTATAATCCTCGGCATTATTTCTCCTCGCTCTTATTTATACGAGACACGGGACACGAGTTACAAATTACGGGTCATGAAATTATCCCTGTCTCTGCTTGTGCTTCGGGTCTTTGCAGATTACCCTTACCACGCCCTTTCTTCTCACGATCTTACACTTTGAACACATCTTTCTTACACTGGGCCTGACTTTCATGGCTATCTCTCTCTTTTTATAATTCTTCCTCTGCCAAGATCATACGGGGACAGTTCCACTGTCACTTTATCTCCCGGCACGATCCTGATAAAATACATCCGCATTTTCCCGGAAACATGAGTAAGCGCAATATGCCCGTTCTCCAGCCGAACCTTGAACATGGCATTCGGGAGGCACTCCACTATCTCTCCAACGGCAACAATAGCCTCTTCCTTCGGTGTCATGTTATTATCTCCGCTTTTCTACGCCCAACTATAATAGTATCCTCAAAATGGGCCGATAATTTTCCGTCCGTTGTCACTGCGGTCCATCCGTCTGATAAGACCCTGATATTCCTGGTCCCGGTATTGATCATCGGCTCAATAGCCAGGGCCTGCCCTTCCTTAAGTACCGGCCCCGTGCCTCTTGCGCCCCAATTCGGCACTTCCGGCGGCTCATGCAGGTGTGTGCCGATCCCATGGCCCACGAATGTCCTGACTTCTTCAAAACCTTCCCGCTGAGCGATACGCTGAATGGTATTCGATATGTCAGAAACCCTGTTCCCCGCAATGGCCTGGCTTATCCCCTCGGACAGGCATTCTCTTGTGACTTCGATCAGCCGGGCTGCTTCCTCGCTGATCTTGCCTACAGTAAAGGTCCTCGCCGCGTCACCAAAATACCCGTTCTTCTTAACCCCGACATCTATCCCCACAATGTCGCCTTCGGCCAGGATAGTGTCATCAGAAGGTATCCCATGGACCACAACTTCATTAACTGAAGCACAGATCGTCGCGGGATAGCCTTTATATCCTTTAAATGCGGGCTCCGCTCCCTGCTCGCGGATAATATCCTCTATCTCCCTGTCCAGGTCCGCGGTAGAGACCCCTGCCCGTATCCTTTTTTCCGCGCGGGGGAAGATCTCCCTTATGATCCTTCCGCATTCCCGCATCTTGCGGACATCCCCCTCACTTGTCAAAAGCGTCATCTGTCAGCCCCTCCCTTCGGAAAAGGACGTCTATAGCATCAAAGAGCTGTCCGGCAGGAAGATTACCGTCGACCTCGCGCAACGAACCTTTTCCCTCGTAATACATAATAAGGTCTTCTGTGCGCTGTTCGTAAACCGAGAATCGCTTCTTTACCGTTTCCGGTCTATCATCTTCCCGTTGTATGAGTTCAACCCCACAGGTGTCACAGATCCCCTCTTTTTTCGGCCTGATGTTCACTATATGGTAATTTTTACCACATTTCGGGCATACACGCCGGCCGGAAAGCCTTTGGACCGCGACATCCTCGGACGTCCTGAAATACAGCACTATATCCAAAAACCGGTTCGCCTTCTTCAGAGAATCATCGAGCGATCCCGCCTGCACACGGGTCCGGGGGTAACCGTCAAGAATGACGCCGCTGGCAGCATCTGGTTCACCCATCCGGTCAATCACGGCCTGCGTGACTATCCCGTCAGGAACGAGCTCTCCTCTGGCCATATAACCCTGGATATCCCGGCCGATCCCGCTGTTCTGTTTTACCCTTTCGCGCAGCATATCGCCCGTAGAAATATGAAGGAGGTGATACGCCTTGCTCAGCAGAGCGGCTTGCGTCCCTTTCCCTGCCCCGGGAGGTCCCAGAAGGACCAGGATGAGCTGACGTTGTTCCATCATGCCAGCCGCCCTCTTACCCTTCCTTTTTTCATAAAGCCTTCATAATGTCTCATCAGCATATGCGATTCTACCTGCCTCATAGTATCCAGCATAACGCCTACGATGATCAGAAGCCCTGTCCCACCGAAAAAACTTGCAACGAGAAAAGGGATCCCGATCTGGCTGTTTATAACGCTCGGCAGGATCGCTATAATCGTGAGAAATATAGCGCCCGGCAGTGTTATCCGGGTCATTATAAAATCCAGGTATTCAGCGGTCTGCCTGCCGGGCCTTATACCCGGGACAAATCCCCCGAACCGTTTCATATTGTTGGCCATGTCAACTGGATTAAAGGTTATCGCCGCGTAAAAATAGCAGAAAAACAGTATAAGCAGCGAATATACGACATAATACAGAGGCCTGCCCATCATAAGGGAACTTGCCAGCCCCTGCAGAGCCCGGTACGTGACAAACCCGGCAATAGTCGCCGGAAACAATATTATCGACTGCGCGAATATGATCGGTATAACCCCGCTCTGATTAACCCTGAGGGGTATATATGTGCTCTGTCCACCGTATATCCTCCTGCCGACGATCCTCTTGGCATACTGGATCGGTATCTTACGCTGTCCCTGGGTAATAAGGACAACCGCCACGATAACCCCCACAAACATAAAAGCGAGAAAAACAAGCTTAAACGGGTCTATCTGGGCCTCTCCCCGGGTGCCCGGAGTGGCCAGCGAAATAAGCTGAATTATCGCTGCCGGGAGTCTTGAAATGATACCGGCTGTGATAATAAGTGAAATACCGTTGCCGATGCCCTTCTCCTGTATCTGCTCCCCGAGCCACATGATGAACGCCGTGCCGGTGGTAAGCGTGACAACCGTCAGTATCCGGAACCCCCACCCTGGATACTGGACGATCTGCATACCCTGGAAATGCGCAGGGTTTTCCAGCCATAAGGCGATAAAAAATGACTGTATTACGGAAAGGAAAACCGTGCCATACCGCGTATACTGGGTTATGGTCTTGCGGCCTTCTTCCCCCTGCCTGGCAAGACGTTCCAGAGCGGGAATAACCGTTGTTAAAAGCTGCAGAATGATGGAAGCGGATATATAGGGCATTATGCCCAGCGCGAATATAGTCAACCGCCGCATTGCGCCGCCGGAAAACATGTTCATGATCCCGAACAGGGTCCCACCCTGTGTCTTCGCGATATTGTCAAAGAACTGAGCCAGTTTAAGCCCGTCTATCCCGGGCGTCGGCACAAAAGCGCCTATCCGGTAGACCGCTATCAACCCGAGAGTGAACAAAATTTTCTTCTTTAGATCGGGGATCTTGAAAATATTAGTAACTGAGTCAAACATATGTCCCGCTTATACTGTCTCTGCTTTACCGCCGGCTGCTTCGATGGCCGCTCTGGCACTGGCTGAGAACAAATTGGCTTTGACCGTTATCGCTTTGTCCAATTTTCCTTTGCCAAGGACCTTCAGCGGAAAGGATTTCTTTCTGAGGATCCTCCCTGCAAGTAAAAAATCCTTGTCAACAACCGTCCCGTCCTCGATCGAACCGGCTTTCTGCAAAGTACCGATATTAACAATACACCACTGCCGCTTGAATTTGTTCGTAAAACCTCTTTTGGGGATACGCCGGATAAGAGGCATCTGCCCGCCCTCGAAGCCCGGTATATATGTGCCCCCTCCCGACCTCGATTTCGCGCCTTTGTGTCCACGCCCGCTGGTCTTTCCGCGGCCGGAACCGATACCGCGGCCCTTACGTTTCGTCTTTCCCCTGACTCTCTGTGGTTTCCTTATATCCTCTATTCTCAAGGCCATATTATCCTCTTCGTTTCAAGCGTAATCTTTCGAACCCGTCAATCGCGGCCCGGACAACGTTCAGAGAGTTCCTCGATCCAAAACTCTTCGTGAGGATGTTCTTGATGCCTGCCGCATCGCACAGCGCCCTCACCGGCCCCCCGGCGATCACTCCGGTTCCCGGCCCGGCAGGCTTCATAAGCACCCTTGATGCTTTAAACTCACCTATAACATCGTGGGGAATGGTATTCCCCCGCATATTTATCCGGATGAAACTCTTTTTTGCTTTCACTGCGGCCTTCTTTATCGCCTCAACTACTTCGTTGGACTTTCCCAGGCCTACGCCGACGCGGCCGTTCCCATCACCAGCGATAACGGTGGCGCTGAAAGAGAAGTTTTTACCCCCCTTGACAACCTTTGACACTCTGTTTATTTTTATCACATGTTCCGTTAACTCCCCTTCGGCCTTCTTCGCCGCTTTCCATCCGCCAGTGATCCCGGGTCTCCCGGCATCACTGGCGTCTGGCTTGACTAACGCCTCCGGGGTATCAGCGGGGGAACTTTCACTGCCGCTGGCAACTACTTCTTTCTGCTCAGAGGCGCCGGTATCTTCTTTTTCTTTGCTCGACATATATCCTCTCCAATCTCCCGTGGCCCGTGCCACGAATATGGGTCACGAGCTACGATTAAAACTGTAGTCCATGTTTTCTCGCCGCCTCAGCAACAGCCTTTACCACACCATGGTAACGATAGCCAGATCTGTCGAATACCACTTCTTTTATCCCTTTTTCCACGGCTATCCGGGCTATCTGCTCACCTACCCCTGAGGCAAAATTTATACTCCCGCGCGTATTCGCCTTCTGCCTGCCCTTTAATGCCGGCGAGGCAGTGGACACTCCACACAAGGTCCTGCCTTCCATGTCGTTTATGATCTGAACATAAATGTTCCTGTTGCTTTTATGCACGCACATTCTGGGTCTTTCCGATGTCCCGAACATTTTTTTTCTTATCGATCTCTTGCGTCTTTTTTTTCTTTGTATCTTATCCATTTCGTCCTTCAGCCGGATTATTAAGCAATACTCTTTCCCTGTTTTTGCCGCACATACTCGCCTTCATACCTGATACCCTTGCCCTTATATGGTTCCGGCGGATAATAACCTCTTATCTCAGCCGCGGCCTCACCGACCTTCTGTTTGTCTATTCCCTTCACCACGATCTCCGTGGCACTCGAGGTCTCCACCGTAACGTCTTCAGGGGGGGTATAATTAACCGTGTGCGAAAAACCGATGTCCAGAACCAGTGTTTTGCCCTTTACCTGGGCTTTATACCCCACTCCCTGGATCCGAAGTTTCTTCTGGAAGCCGTCCTTAAGTCCCGTGATCGTGTTCTGTATGAGACTTCTGGTGGTGCCGTGAAGTGCTCTCGCCGCCCTTGAATCAGACGGTCTCCGGACCGTGATCCTGCCGTCCTTTATCTCGACCGTAAAACCGTCCGGGATAATGTGTTCGAGTGTTTTTCCTTTACCCTCGATCTTTAGCCTGTTCTCCTCTATCCCGGCCTTTATCCCCTCTGGAATATCTATCGGCCGTCTTCCGACCCTGGACATTTATTTTTGCTCCTTCTTTCTTAACCGCAGTTCCACACCCAACGTGGAACTGTAATCTTCACCATATCTGACAGATAAGCTCCCCTCCGACTCCCTGCTGCTTTGCCTCTCTATCCGTCAACAATCCTTTACTTGTGGAGAGAATCGCGATCCCGACTCCACCCATCACGTCCCTCACCTTTCTTGCCGGCACATACTGCCTGCGCCCCGGTTTTGATACCCGTTTAAGTGTCTCCATCCCCGGGGTCCCGTCATCAAGATATTTCAAATAGATTTTGAGCTGTCCCTGCTTGTTATCTTCGATAGCCCTGTAGTTCTCGATGAACCCTTCATCCTTCACTATCTTTATGATCCCTTCAATGGTACCGGATCTCTTCACGATGACCGTTTTTTTGCCGGCTCTTACCGCGTTCCGTATTACTGTCAGCTGGTCCGCGATCAAATCTGTAACACTCATATATATCTCCCTTGTCTCGTCACTCGTATTCCACTCCGGGAGTGGAATAATTCACTATTTACCAGCTAGCCTTTCTTATCCCCGGGATATCACCGCGCGACGCCAGTTCCCGGAAACAAATGCGGCATAACTTGAACCGTTTCATATAGCCCCTTTTCCTGCCGCAGATCTGGCACCTGGTAATAACCCTTGTGCTAAACTTTGGTTTCCTTTTTGTTTTTTCAATAAGCGCTTTTTTCGCCATATCATCCCTTATTTTTTAGCGAACGGCATGCCAAAACTCTCCAAGAGGCTCATTGCCTCTTCTTTTGTCCTGGCAGTGGTAACAAAACAGATATCCATCCCATGAGTTACAGGAACCTTATCCAGTTCCAGCTCAGGAAATATCGTCTGTTCCTTGATCCCAAGCGTATAATTCCCCTGCTGATCGAAAGCCGTTCTTGACACGCCGCGAAAATCCCTGATCCTCGGTATAACGAAATTTATCAGTCTGTCCAGGAATTCATACATGCGGCGTCTGCGCAAAGTCGTCTTGTACGCGACAGGAGCTCCGCTTCGTATTTTGAAGTTGGAGATCGATTTTTTGGATTTCATCAAAGCCGGCCGCTGTCCCGTCAAGATCGCAATTTCATCCCTGAGCGGCTCTATCAGGTCTTTTTGATGGGCCATCTCTCCCATGCCGACATTGACCACGATCTTCTCAAGGCAGGGAACTTCCATCCTGTTCCTGCACCCAAATTTCTCTATCAGAACGGGCACTATGTCATTTTCGTATTTATCTTTAAGTCTTGCCATATCTCTCTCTTCTTATTATCTATCGCTCGTAACTCGCCGCTCGTGACTCTATAACACTTCTTTACACTTTTTGCAGTATCTGGCTCTGCTGCCATCCCTCAGGACATCTACCCCGACTCGAACGGGGCGGTTGCAGCCTTTACATACAACCGCGAGGTTCGAAACATCAATCGAGGCCTCTCTCTGTATAATGCCCCCCGGCTCATCCTGGCGCTTTTGCTTGACGTGTTTTTTCGTAAAGTTCGCCCCCTGAACTATTGCCCTGCCCTTCATGGGATAGACTTTTAACACCTTTCCTGTCTTCCCCTTATCCTTACCCGCAAGGATCTTTACTGTATCATTCCTCTTTATATGAAGCATTCTGTCTCCTCATCAAATGACCTCCGGCGCCAGCGACACGATCTTCATGAAATTCTTCCTGCGAAGCTCACGCGCAACTGGACCGAATACACGGGTTCCACGAGGATTACCGTCCTTATCGATTATGACAACCGCGTTATGATCGAATTTGAGAACGGTCCCGTCCTTCCGCAGTATGGGATAAGCCGTCCGGACTATCACACCGCGGACAACTTCGCCTTTTTTTACCTCCGCGGTGGGGATGGACTCCCTTATATTACAGGTAATAACGTCCCCTATCTCCGCCGTGCGTTTTCCGGATCTTCCGATAACCCCGATCATCAAGGCTTTTCTGGCCCCGCTATTGTCAGCAACGTCCAGTTTGCTCCCCATTATAAGCATCGCTGTCAACCCCTTTGTGCCTTTTGAAGGATATCAACAACCCTCCAGGATTTATGCTTGGAGACCGGCCGCGTCCCCACTATTCTGACGAGATCGCCGACAGATGCCTCATTCTTCTCGTCATGCGCCTTGATCTTCATATGCCGCTTGACGAACTTCTTGTAAACCGGATGTTTTTTCCGTATCTCCCACTCGATCGTAATACTTTTATCCATCCTGTCGCTTACAACCGTCCCCGTTATCGTCTTTCTGCTCGGTTTACCGTCCTTCACCTTTTTTCTCCTTTAAAATAGTATAGCATCTGGCTATGTCACGTTTCAAAAGCCGGAATCTGCTCGGCCTCTCCACCCGGCCGGTTGTAATTTCAGCCCTCATCTTAAAAAGCTGTTCTTTAGATCCAAGGAGCTTATGTTCGATCTCAACTTCCGTCATGTTCCTTATTTCGCTTGCCTTCAAGCCTGTCCTCCTCTGGTCACGAATCTTGTCTTTACCGGCAGTTTATGCGCCGCCAACCTGAATGCTTCTCTGGCCATCTCCTGCGGAACCCCTTCCATTTCAAACAGGATGCGGCCTTTCTTCACGACCGCGACCCATCCTGCCGGAGAACCTTTCCCTTTGCCCATACGTGTTTCCGCCGCCTGTTTAGTCACCGGCTTGTCAGGGAACACCCGGATCCACAATTTCCCGGCCCTTCCGGTCTCCCGCATGAGGGCTACCCTGGCTGCTTCTATCTGTTTATCAGAGATCCACTCGCTTTCCAGAGTTTTCAGCCCAAACTCCCCAAAGCCCAGAGTGCTGGATTTATAACTCTTTCCTTTGCGCCGTCCTCTCTGCTGCTTCCTGTATTTTACCCTTTTGGGCATCATGGCCATATTTGTCTACACCTTGCTTCTCTTCTTCAGTTCCTGTTTTTTTGTCTGCCTACCGGTGCTGAATTTCTCGCCTTTATAGATCCATACCTTTACTCCGATTATCCCGTAAGCGGTCCTGGCCTCGGTAAAACCATAGTCTATATCCGCCCGTATGGTCTGAAGCGGTATCTTGCCCCATTTATAACCTTCGGACCTGGCTATCTCAGCCCCTCCCAGACGGCCGGAACATTTGACCTTTATGCCTTCTCCTCCCGCCTCCTTAAGCGACTGAATCGCCTTCTTCATAGCGCGCCGAAAAGCGATCCTTTTCACCAGTTGAAAGGCTATACTATCGGCGACGATCTTCGCGTCCAGTACCGGATTCGGGATTTCCTTGATATCAATATAAAGTTTGTTCTGCTCGCCTATAATTTCAAGTATCACTTCCTTGAGTCTTTCGATCTGGGCCCCTTTACGGCCTATGATCATACCAGGTCTGCCCGAGTAAACTATGATACGCACCCGGTTACTTGCGCGTTCTATGTCCACATGGGACACAAACGCCGTAGACATGTCCTTTTTGATCAACTCCCGTATCTTTGTGTCCTGCAGCAGTTTTTCCGCGAAGTCTTCCTTCCTTGTATACCAGCGGCTGTTCCAGTCACGAATCACACCCATACGAAAACTTATCGGATGAACCTTTTGTCCCATACTATTTGCTCCCTGATCCCTTTTTTCCTGCAGTGACCTTGTCAAGCTCGACATAAATATGCGCTGTCCTGTGCCGCACAGGCGTTGCCCGCCCCATTGTCGCGGCCCTGTAACGCTTGAGCATCGGCCCCCCATCGGCTCTTATCCCCGAAATAAATACGTCTTTCGAGAGAAACTTATCCTTCCTCTCACAGTTAACATTCGCAAAGGCGGAATTCAAGGCCTTTTTTATCGGTGAACTCGCCTTCCTGCCTATGTTATCGAGGATAAAATTCGCATCCTCAACCGTCTTGCCTTTGAGCAGATCAATCACCAATCTTGCCTTGCGTGCGGAGATTCTTATGTATTTAGCTTTTGCCTTTGCGAGCATCCTGATCCTCTCCCTCTGTCACAATGTTACGTTTTTTCCGCGGAGGTCTTCGTCGCCGCACCATGGCTTCGAAATATACGCGTCGGCGCAAACTCCCCCAGCTTATGTCCGACCATATTCTCGGTTATGAACAGCGAACGAAACGTCTTACCGTTATGCACGGAAATAGTCAATCCTACAAAATCCGGCAATATGACAGATCTTCTTGACCATGTTTTTATCGGTTTTTTACTACCGCTCTCTATAATCCTTTGAACCTTTTTCATCAGGCTTCCGTCAACAAAAGGCCCCTTTGTAACCGACCGTGACATATTCTACTTCCTCCTCCGTCGCTTCACTATTTTACTGTTTGACGCCTTATTTTTCTTTCGCGTTTTCAACCCCTTGGTGATCTTTCCCCATGGCGTCACAGGATGCCTTCCGCCCGAGGATTTTCCTTCACCACCACCCATGGGATGATCGACCGGGTTCTTCGCCACGGCTCTCGTCTTCGGCCTCCTTCCAAGGTGTCTCGACCTGCCAGCCTTTCCAAGAGAGATGTTCTCGTGGTCCGGGTTCCCTACCTTCCCAATCGTAGCATAGCAATCCTCCCTGACCAGCCGCACTTCCCCGCTCGGCATACGCAGATGTATATTTTTGCCGTCTTTCGCGTCAAGCATGGCACTGTTGCCTGCCGATCTTGCTATTTTCGCGCCCCGCCCCGGATCCAGCTCAATACAATAGACCTCAGACCCCAGGGGTACATCCCTGAGGGGCATTGAATTCCCCGTCTCGATCTTCGCCCCGGACCCGCACTGAACGGTATCCCCTGCTTTTACGCCCATCGGGGCGATGATATATATTTTTTCTCCATCCTCGTAACGGATAAGAGCGATACGGGCAGAACGGTTTGGATCATATTCTATCGCCTCGATAACGCCCGAAAGTCCTTTCTTGGCATACCGGAAATCAATAATCCGGTACTGCCTTTTGTGCCCTCCGCCCCTGGCACTTATGGTTTTACGTCCATTGTTGTTCCGCCCGCCTGTCTTACGCAGGGCCCTGGTCAAAGATTTTTCCGGCTTCGTCCTGGTGATCTCATCAAAGGCCGAAACCGTCCCCCAGCGCCGTCCCGGTGTCCTCGCCTTATATTTCATGACACCCATTCTATGTTACCTCTATTCTGTTGTCAGGACTCAAAGTCACAATAGCTTTTTTCCACGAAGATGTCGTGCCCTCCCGGACCCTCACTCTTCTTTTTTTTCCTTTGATATTCATGATGTGAACCGCGTTCACTTTAACCCGGTAAATATGCTCAACTGCTTTCTTTACCTCGATCTTGTTAGCCCTTTTTTCAACCCTGAAAAGATACTTGTTCTGTGTAAGCAGATCCGATCCTTTTTCGGTCCGTATCATATTCTTGATAATGTCATGCGGCGTTTTCATTTCAACCTCTCGGTCAGTTTTTCGAGCGCTTCCTTCTCGATCACGATACATTCGTTTAACAGAATGTCTCTGGCATTTAAATTCCTGCCTTCTTTCAAGCTTACCAGCCTGAGGTTCCGGGACGAACGCTTGATACTTTCGGACATCGTATCGACGACCACCATCGCCTTGCCCTCTATTTTAAGGTTGTCAAGAATGACACTGAATCTCCTGGTCTTCGGCTCTTCAAGTTCGATCTTTACCACAGATTTTATCTTTTGCTCCAGTAATCTGGCATTCAAACTGGATAATAGCGCCTTCTTCCTGGCTTTTTTGGGCATGGAATACCCAAAATCGCGGGGTTTAGGCCCAAAAGCCGTTCCTCCGTGCCGCCAGATAGGGTTTCTGGATGATCCTACCCGGGCGCGGCCGGTACCTTTCTGCCTCCAGGGTTTCACTCCTCCACCCGAAACCTCGGATATTGTCTTCGCCGAAGCCGTACCCCTGCGGCTGTTCGCTTCGTACATCTTTTTTGCCTCATACAGGAGCGTCTTATTGACACGGCCGTCAAATAGTTTGCCGTCCAGCTGAATATTGCCGGCGACCTTGCCTTTCAGGTCGTAAACCGGCAATCGTGTGCTGATCTCGCCCACTTTACTCTTCGCTTCCTTCTTTACCGCCATCTTCACCCTTCTTCCCGTCATCTTCTTTACGCGGTGCGACCGACTTCTTTTTCGCATATCTGATAACAAGGTATGTGCCGTTGGCGCCGGGGACCGCGCCCCGGACCGCAATCGTGCTGTTATCCGTGTTAACGTCCATGATCTCTACATTCTGAACAGTAGTTCGCCCGCTGCCCATGTGCCCGGCCATGCTTTGCCCCTTAAAGACACGTGAGGGGTACGAACTGGCGCCTATGGAACCGGGGACACGATGGGACATCGAACCATGGCTCTGTTTTCCGCCGCTCCAGCCGTGCCTTTTCATCCCTCCCTGAAAACCTTTACCTTTTGAGCGTCCGGTGACATCCAGAAAATCCCCTTTCTGAAAAATCCTGTTGGTTATCTCGTCGCCGGTCTTCACCTCAGGGGGCTCAGCGCATCTTATCTCCCGGACGAATTTCTTGGGTTTCAGCTTATTGGCTTTGAGATACTCTCTCTGCGGTTTTTTGACGCGTTTTTCCTTTGTATCGTCATATCCTACCTGGATCGCGTTATAGCCGTCTTTCCCGGTGACTTTTACAGCCAGTACGAGACAGGGACCGGCCTCGAGAACCGTAACGGGGATCCTGTCACCGTCCTCTCCGAAAATCTGCGTCATTCCTATCTTTTTCCCCAGTATTCCTGGTATCATCTCTTCTGCCTCGTTTATTAATCGCTATGCCCGTCACACTCCCGGTGTGTAACAACACGTGCTATTTTATCTCTACATCTACGCCCGCCGGAAGATCCAGTTTACGCAAAGCATCTATTGTCTTGGTTGTGGAATCCACAATGTCCAGAAGCCTCTTGTGTGTCTTAAGTTCGAACTGTTCCCTGGACTTCTTGTCAACATGCGGCGATCTCAAGACAGTGAAAAGCTCCCGTTTAGTCGGTAGAGGTACTGGCCCCATGACTATCGCCCCGGTCTTCTTTACCGTTTCGACTATCTCCTCCATTGACACGTCAAGAAGCTTGTGGTCAAACGACTTCAGGCGCAGTCTTATTTTTGCTATCTTCGACTTCTTTGCCATTCTACTATTCCATTATTTCCGAGATAACGCCCGCGCCTACGGTGTGCCCGCCTTCCCTTATCGCGAACCTTAACTCTTTCTCAAGCGCCACCGGCGTTATTAATTCCACTTC
>Ga0164318_10001407_pt1 | contig 21335 bp, 17 predicted proteins | sample GuaBasSedimGuay9_FD_113734 | JGI IMG/M metagenome (GOLD analysis project Ga0164318, IMG submission 113734) | Subseafloor sediment microbial communities from Guaymas Basin, Gulf of California, Mexico - Guay9, Core 4571-4, 0-3 cm | ecosystem: Environmental > Aquatic > Marine > Hydrothermal vents... | reverse complement strand
GAAGTCGAAGAACTGGATGAAGTCGAAGATCTGGATGAAGTCGAAGAACTGGATGAAGTCGAAGAACTGGACGAAGTCGAAGAATTGGACGAAGTCGAAGATCTGGATGAAGTCGAAGAACTGGATGAAGTCGAAGAACTGGATGAAGTCGAAGAACTGGATGATTCAGATATCCAGGTAGAGACTGTTGGCGTAACTTCGGAAAATACAGATTTCGAAGCTTCATCAGATGATATAGAGGAGCTGGAATCGCTTGAGAGTGATGATAACGAGGAGGAAGATGTTCTGGAAGTTCTCCCTGTTGTACTCTCGGATGACACCAGGGAGTTGATTGAGATTGACAAGGTTGATCAGGACAGGTTGTACATGTTCGACAAAGAGTTCAAAAAGACCGAGACTATACACCATGATGAAGAGACTCCTGCCGAAATGCAGGATTTAGAAGAAGTGATTGATGATTTTGATGAAGTAGAGGAACTGGAAGAACTTGAGGATTTGGATGAACTGGATGATTCTGATGTTGAGGAGTCCCCGGTTACCAGTTCCGAGATTCAGAAAGTTGAATTCTTTACAATTGATGATATAAAAGAACGTATCACATCCAATGTTACCGATACTCTTTCGAAGCCCGTTGCTGCCGTAGAACGGGGTGATTCCATGGAGACTCTTGTTAAAACCAGAACAACAGGTATTCTTCCAGGGCTGGACGATTATGGAGATGGTTTTGATTTCGGAAATGAGACGCCGGAGCTGATCTGGACTGATGAGGGCTTGGATTACGATCGGTTTCTACAGGGTTTCAAGAAGGGATCTACAGGTATTTACAAGTCACTGATGAGCCTTTCCAAAGACTACAATGCCATCTGCGGAGTACTCCTTGCCGGCTCAGGCAAGGGTCTGGAAACAGATTATTCTGTGGGACTTGATGATGAGAGTGCAACAAATCTATCAATTACCCGTAATGAGTCACTGTGGTCTGAGTGGTTCAGAGATAGAAAAATGATTTTTGTTCCCGATCTATCCGGATCTTTGTATGCCGAAAAAACCAGTCACAACGATTTCCGGTATATTCAGTCCGCTCTGTTCCTCCCCGTGCTGTACCATGGCTCTCAATCATATATTTTCCTTGGTTTTAAAGATCCTCCAGCCGACCCTCTAGCCATGATTGTCAATGATTAAGGTTTTTTCTAATTCCTTATTTGGCTGATAATAGCTTTAAAGCGCATCCCTGAGAAAAAAAAACTGCCCCTTGACCATAGTTTGGCCGACTGTATAATCATAGTTTGAAAATGCATCATAGGGGGAACCATGCTGAACATTATTTTTATGATCATCCTTCCCCTCGGCGGCGTTATTATCGGGTGGTTAATCCGGTTTTTATACGCTAAAAATCAACTTTCTTCATCAGAACAAAAAGCACTCAGGCTGAAAGAGACTGCTGTATCAGAAGCGGAAAATGCCAAAAAAGAGGTTCTTCTCGGGGCACAGGATAAAATCCTTGAGGAACGTCGGCAGTTTGAACGTGAGATTCGTGAGCAGAGAACAGATCTTCAGCGATATGAGAAGCGGGTCCAGCAGAAAGAGGACAATTTAGACCGGAAAATCTCGGAACTTGAAAAGCGTCAGTCAAATTTGAATCAAAGACAGGACGAAATTGAGAACCGGGCCAAGAAGCTGGAAGATGAGGAATTACGTTGGCAGACAGAGCTGGAAAGAATTTCCGGTCTCTCCGCCGAGGAAGCGAAGAAGATCCTCATGCAGAGTCTCGAGAATGAGGCAAAGCATGACGCTCAGGCATTGATTAACAAGATTGAACAGGAAGCCCAGGTTACTGCGGACAAGAAAGCCCGGGACATTCTCATTACAACCATTCAGCGTCTGGCTACGGAGGTAAGCTCGGAAATTACCGTCACTTCTGTCAGTTTGCCGAATGATGAGATGAAGGGACGGATTATCGGTCGTGAGGGCCGTAATATCCGCACCTTGGAGACATTAACCGGTGTTGATATCATTATTGATGATACTCCCGAGGCTGTCGTCATCTCATGTTTCGATCCAATCAGGAAAACCATTGCCAAAACGGCTCTTGAGCGGCTGATTCAGGACGGCAGGATACATCCGGCACGAATTGAGGAAGTTGTTCAGAAAGTGGCCAAGGAAATCAGTCAGATTATTTATGAGGAAGGGGAGCGTGTGCTTTTTGACCTCGGAATCCACGACATGCGTCCCGAGGGAATACGTGCCCTCGGCCGGCTGCATTTCCGAACCAGTTACGGTCAGAACGTTCTTTCACATTCCAAGGAGGTTGCTATTCTTGCCGGTATGATTGCCAGTGAAGTGGGAGCCGATGTTACCGTTGCCAAGAGGGGAGCCCTGCTCCACGACATCGGGAAGGGTTTGGAAACTGATGGTGAAGGCGGACATGCGGAGATAGGCGGCGATCTTGCCAGACGTATGGGTGAAGAGCCCAGAGTTGTGAATGCCATTGCCGCTCATCATGACGATGAAGAAATAACATCTCCGGAAGGTGTTATCGTTCAGTTGGCTGATGCTATCTCAGCAGCCCGGCCTGGAGCTCGGCGGGAAACTCTGGACAATTACATCAAACGTCTTGAAAACCTTGAGAAGATAGCCATGAGTTTTGACGGTGTGGACAAGGTGTTTGCCATACAGGCAGGGCGTGAATTGCGTATCATGGTAAATCATGAGCGTATTAACGATAATCAGTCAAAACAACTGGCCAAGGATATTGCTAAAAATATCGAAGATCAATTGAAATTCCCCGGTAGAATCAGAGTTACGATTATCAGAGAAACCCGGGTAGTTGAGTACGCACGTTAAGTACCTTTTTGTATAAGAGATAAGCGCCGGATATGTCAAATGATGTTCCGGCGCTTTTTCATTAAACAATTGGTACCAGGAGAGTTCTGACATGAAAAACATGCGGGTACTGTTTCTCGGTGATCTGGTTGGGAAGCCCGGCCTGCGGGCTCTCTTTGTCGGCCTTTCACCTCTTGTAAAAGAAACTGCTGCCCAGCTTGTTGCCGTAAACGGTGAAAATCTGGCTGAGGGTTTCGGGATGACACCTGAGGATATGGATAAACTTTTCTCTATGGGAGTTTCTGTTATTACCAGCGGGAATCATATCTGGCAGAAAGATGATATTTTCCCTCTTCTTGATTCTGAAAAAAACCTTCTCCGGCCTGCGAACTATCCATCTGGTGTACCGGGGCATGGGACTGTTGTTCTGGAAATTACCGGGAACAAAATAGGTTTTTTAAATCTCCAGGGCAGGGAAAGAATGGGCTCTTCGGTGGATTGCCCTTTCAGGGCTGCCAAAAAGGCCGTTTCCAGATTACGTGAGCAGACAAAATGTATCATTGTTGACTTTCATGCAGAGGATGTACGGGAAAAGGAAGCCTTGTTTCATACCCTGGACGGTCGGGTTTCCGCCGTGTTGGGAACCCACACTCATGTGCCTACCAGTGATGAGAGAATATTACCCGGGGGAACAGCGGTTATTACCGACTTGGGCATGTGCGGTCCCGAGGACAGTGTAATCGGTACCAAGCCGGAACTTTCTATTCGCCGGTCATTAACCCAGTTGCCTATTCGATTGGAAGTTCATGATGCTCCGGCGGCTCTTCAGGGTGTTCTTCTGGAGATTGATTCAGAAACAGGAAAGGCTCTCGGGATTCAGAGAATCCGCCGGGTTCCTGAGGATTCCTGATAAATGGCCGATAAACTGCATTCCGGCAGGACTCCCTTGAAATTATTACTAACCTCCCGTTATCCGGAGAAAGATTCAAAAAGTCTGTATTCCGCCATACTCTGCGGTGAAATTATCGTGAATGGGGAAAAAGTTCGTAATCCGAAGGCTGCTGTCCCGGGTGATGCCGAAATTATCTGGAAAACAGACAAGTATGTGGGCCGGGGCGGATTGAAGCTGGAGGGAGCCCTGGATGATATGTCGTTGAATCCTTCCGGCATGGTGTGCCTGGATGCCGGTTCCTCCACCGGAGGGTTCACCGACTGTCTTCTCTCGGTGGGGGCTGTCTGTGTCCATGCCGTAGATGTGGGTTACAACCAGCTTGCCTGGAAGCTGCGCTCTGATAAGAGGGTGCAGGTTTATGAACAGATGAATTTGATGAATCTGAACCGGGAGGATTTTAATCCCCCCCCTGTTTTTGCCGTTGCAGACCTGTCTTTCCGCTCTCTCAGAGGCGCCGCATCGAAACTTTTAAGCCTGACAGGCGGAGGGCTGATTCTGGCTCTGGTGAAGCCGCAGTTTGAGCAGCCGGTGGAAGAAAATTTTGACGGGATTGTCAGAACCCGTAAAGCCCGGGCCGATGTTTTAAAATCTTTGATAAAGGATTTACCCATAGAAGGTGTTTATGCCCATGATGCTGCAGCCTCCCGGATAACCGGGCGAAAGGGGAATGCGGAAATATTCCTTCTGTTGTCCGGGGTAAAGGCCGCCGATTCTCTCTATGTGGAGAAACGTATCGAGGATGCGCTGGATGAGTCCGAACGTCGACAGAGGTCAGACTGACTAAAAATCCTCACGTCCCAACGGGCCGCCAACCCAGAAACCTTCACCTCCGAGATACTCAATCCTCTGGCCCTCAACGAGAAATTGAACCTTTCTGACAGTAGGAAATTCTGTTGCTGTATAGACGATCTGCTCAACCTGAGACTTGTAGCCCTCAATACCCAGTGCATTGAAACGGAACTGCTCGTTGAAATCCAGGAATGCCACACCGCCTTCTATGCGGGCTCCGATTAACTGGGAACCCTCGGGAATAAGGGAGAGTACATCGTTGGAGAGTTCATTGGGACGGGGACCTTCCAGAAGAGCTCTGATTGACGTGGTAAGGGGCGATCCACTGGAGGGAACCGGCCTGAGAACACTCTTGATACTGATTTTCCCCTCGTCACTCACCCTGATAAAGAACAGTCTGGCCGTTGCATTTCCCTTTGATGCATCTTCCGGAGTCTCCTCCGGCAGTTTCATCGGGGATGCTTCAGCGGTCTGTTCAGGAACCCCGAGGTTTACCAGAGGTTCTTCTGAGTTTCTCTGAGCCCCGTCGTTTGCAATGCGCTCAATTTCCGGGGTGCCGGTATTTCCGACTGCCGGGGTGTTTCCGGGAAAGAGAGACTCTACGAAGTTACGGTTCAAAAAGAGTACTACAAGTACAAGAAGCAGTACGGCCGCGATGCTGAGGAACAGAGTGGTTTTGTCTATTCCTGATGGATTACGTCTTGGGTTACTGTCGTTCAGTTTCTTTTTCTGCCGGGAAACGCTCATAGAAGTATTATAGGCATCTTTCTTCCCGGCGTAACAGAGTCATGCCTCGGGGTATGATGCATTTCATTTGACAGTCAGTATGAATAATCCGTATTATTTTATTGGAATGAAGGAATACAACGGCATACCTGCATCCCCGGGCATCGCTATTCATCATGTGTTTGCCCATTACGCTGATTCTATTCCCTTACCACAGTACTCCCTTCATGAATCTGAAGTTGAAAACGAGTGGTCCAGATACCAGACAGCCGTAGATCGTGCCTCTGATGAAATCCGTAATCTGATGGAAAATCTGGGAGCTGTAGCTTCAGGAAAACATCAGCTGCTGGATGCCCAGCTGCTTATGCTCCAGGATCCGGAAATGAACGAGAAAATTAAAAAAACTCTCCCGGAAACCCTGCAGAATGTTGAATGGATACTGAGCGAATATATTAACGAGATGGTAATTCGTCTGGAGGCTTCCGGGGATGAGTATCTGGCTGAACGTTCGCTGGATTTCATGGATGTCGCCCGGCGAATTACAAACCAGCTGCTCTATCGGGAGCGGCTGTCACTTACCAGGATAAGTAAAGAAGTCATTCTCGTCGCTCCTAATCTGCTGCCATCAGAAACGATAATGCTGGATCCTGACAAGGTAAGAGGGATTGCCCTGGATGCAGGAGGAAAAACCTCTCATACGGCAATACTGGCCCGTTCTCTGGGCATTCCGGCGGTTCTCGGCTTACGGTCTATTACCCGCAATATCAAACCTGACGATCTGTTAATCGTTGACGGCAATCGCGGCGTTGTTATTGTTGATCCGGATGAAAATACCCTGATTCGTTACCGGGGAAAGCTTTTTGAACAGGAAAAACGGGAAAGTGAACTGGTTGGTTTGAGGAATTTGCCTGCTGAAACACTAGACGGCAAAAGAATCAACCTGCTGGCCAATATTGAGATTCCTGAGGAAATTGAGTTGGTCCTGGAATCCAATGCCCGGGGAGTGGGTTTGTTCCGTAGTGAGTTTTTATTTATGAACTCCCGGGAACAACCGGATGAGGATCGGCAGTTCAGGGCTTATGAAAAGGTACTCAAAGCAATGGACGGTATGCCGGTTACCATCAGAACCCTCGATGTGGGTGGTGATAAACTGCTTACTTCCATGGATGGATTGGATGAAAGTAATCCCCTTCTGGGATGGCGGGCCATCAGGTTCTGTCTTGAAGAGGAAGAAATCTTCCGTATACAGCTGCGGGCACTGCTCCGGGCTTCGGCGTACGGGAATCTGCGGGTAATGTTTCCGTTGATCTCCAATGCGGAAGAGCTGGATTCGGCCCTTTCCATATTGGCTGAAGAACGCAGGGATCTGGAGGCCGGGGGAACTCCCATGTCTGAAGATCTGCCGGTGGGAATAATGATTGAGGTACCTTCAGCAGCTCTGATATCCGATGTTCTGGCCCGTAAAGCGGATTTTTTCTCCATCGGAACCAACGATTTAATACAGTACACCATGGCGGTTGACCGGGGAAATGAAAAGATAGCCTCCCTCTATCAACCCTATCATCCGGCTCTGTGGCGTCTGATAAAAATGACTGTTGAAAATGCCGGGGCTGCAGGTATCCCGGTGGGAGTCTGCGGCGAGGTGGCTGGAGATCCGGTGTTGGCGGTTATGCTTCTGGCCCTCGGTCTGGACGATCTTTCCATGAGTGCTTACAGTATCCCCGCAGTCAAGCGTATAATCCGTTCGGTCAATGCCGGAGAAGCTTCCGTTGCATTGGAAAGAATCATGAATATGGCTACGGCAGATGAGGTAGAGTCTTATCTGAACGGTTGGCTGGGAGACAAACTTGACAAGTAATAACAAACGCCGCCCCAGGGTTGTAATTGCCGGACGTCCCAATGTAGGTAAATCCACCCTGTTTAATCGGCTGTACGGCAGGAGAAGGGCTATAACAGATCCCACTCCCGGTGTTACCCGGGATGCTATTGAAGAATTCTGTTCCATTGCCGGTATTCCGGTACAGCTGGTGGATACCGGTGGCGTAAAAGTCGAATACGAAGACAGCTTTGATGATATTGTAGCCGAACGGTCTATATCCTCTCTTAGAGATGCCGATCTTATACTCTTTCTGGTTGAACTGGGTGAAATGACGGCGGAAGATCAGCTGCTTGTCGATGAACTCCGGGATAAGTCTGATCGGGTGATTCTGGTTGTAAACAAGGTTGATACTCCGGAAAAAGATTATCAGGCCTCGGAGTTTTATTCGGTAGGTCTGGGCGATCCCCTTCCTGTTTCTGCGGCTCATGGTCGAAATATGGACTCTCTGGCGGAAATTATCAGGGACAAACTGGAGCTGGTAATGGAGCGACTGGCTTCAGAAGACATCGATAGTGATGAGGCGGATGAAGGGCCCTCGGATCTTATCCTGGCGCTGGTGGGAAAACCGAATGTCGGGAAATCCACCCTGGCCAACCGTCTTTCCGGTAAGGAGTATTCTCTGGTATCGGATATTGCCGGTACCACTCGGGATACGGTTATCGGAGCGGCTGAGCATAAAGGCCGGCGACTGAAAATTGTTGATACCGCCGGGATTCGGCGGAAATCCCGGGTGGCCGAAAATGTGGAGTACTATTCGGTGAACCGGGCTATCAGGGCCATGTTCGAAGCGGATGTTACTCTGCTGATGATTGATGCTGATGAGGGCCTGTCCGATCAGGATAAAAAAATAACTGCTCAAGCGGTAAAAAAAGGCCGAACAGTTATTATGGCTTTGAATAAATGGGATGAAAAAGTCCCGGACAAGTTGAAGCTCAAAAAAGCTGTGGACCGTATTCGTTTTCAGTTCCCCATTCTTGATTGGGCGCCTTTAACTCCAATATCCGCATTGAAAGGGTACGGGATAGCGGATCTGCTGGATGTAATATTGAAAGCTGATAGACAGCAGAGCCGGAGAGTGGATACTTCTGAACTGAACCGAGCGGTAGGCGAATGGGTGGACTTAACGCCTCCTCCTACAAAAAAGGGACGGCCTTTTAAGGTTCGCTATGTTACACAGGTTTCTATTAAACCGGTTCGTTTTGTTGCTTTTGTCAACCGTAAAACCGGTTTTCCCGATTCCTACAGACGTTTTCTTGTAAATCAGATACGGAGGGAATTCGGCTTTAATCTGGTTCCTGTTGAACTTGAATTAACTGAGGGTAAAAAATGAGAGCCAGGGGATTCCTGCGATTACATATGCTGGCAGCCGCCGTGTTGATTATGACTGTATCGTTGGGGTCCCGGGCTGCTGCAGATGAAGCCGATCTGGTTTATTACAGGAATCTGGTTGAGGATTCGGCCTTCCCGGAGAATGATGAAACCAGGCGTCTTCTTTCAGAAGCGATTAAGGCACCGGCATATCCGGCGGTTGAAACGCCATTCAAAATAAACCGGCAGCTTTCCGATGGACGTCTGGTTCAGTTTGAAGTGAGAAAAACCGTTCGTCACTGGTACCTTATTTTCAGAAATCAGCGGGGGAGTGAACCCCGGGAGAACTATCCTATCTGGGGCAGGGGAAGCTGGGTTATCAAGAAAGATCTGCTTACCGGAAGTTTTGTACAGGCAAAAATATTTCTTCAGGATGATGAGAACAGTTTTGTCAGACTATTCCCCACAGATGACGGACGCAGCAGGCTGGATGTTTACCTCTACGGCAGACAGCTGGGAGATGATGTTATTATCCCGGTTTCCTTTGAAGAATTGGTGCTGGCACCGTTTGCCGGTATTGCCGCTTTAACCGGACATTCGGTGGATTGGGAAATGCTGTTTCCCGACGCGGATTCTTACGGATATAGGAATGTAAAATCCATGGTTGCCTCTCTTGTCCGATACGATGATTCCATTGTCGAAGTGAGTGATGCCGCGGTTAACGGTGCGGGGCTGAACGTTTTTATCGAGTCCGGGCAGCCTGTCCGTCCGGGAGAACATACACAAGATGGCGGTCCTCTTGAAAAAGGTGAAACCGGTATGAACTGTTCGGGTTATGTGAAATGGATTGCCGACGGTGTTTATTCCGCCTGGTCCGGACTCCCAGGTTCCCGTTATCTGAATATCGATGAGCTGCGTCAGCCAACCTCTCGGGTTAACCGGAATCCATGGAGTGAATCCCGTTCTGCATCGGGGAGAGGTGCCCGGGATGAACTGGAGTCTCTTTTACGGGATCCCCGGTTCGGGTTGGACTGGAATCGGAATCTGGCAAGGATTGTCGAGGAAGCCAGGCTCGGGAAATCTCTGAGTACCGATGAAGTGGAATCTCTTGATACCGGGGAACTGGCTGGTATCCCTTACTGGATCGACCTGGGATACAATCTGGATGATCTCCCTTCCGCCCTTTATCAGTTGGCATCCGAGCGTCCCGGGGCTGTCTATCTGGCAGCGGTAAACTCCCGGTTCCAGCCGGAACCCACACCCGGTGATCCTGACCCGTTGCCCCTTCATCAGTACTGGCATGTCTCCGTATTGGCCCCGTGGTTTGAAAGCGGAGAGGGGCAGGAGGAGAGAGGACGTTTCAGAGTTGCGGTACTTGATGTGGGTGATGTTTCAGATTCCCTGCTGCAGGTTCCCGGTTTTGCCGATATCCCCGCATATCCAGCCCGTATAAAGGCCAACGCAACCCATTATGCAAAACTCGGTCGGGATGACTCCGGTGAAATCCTTGTTCCCGAAGTGATGGTACAGCTGGTTCGGGTTGATGTTCCTTCGGATTTTACACCGAATCCTCTGCCTGAAGCTCATTAGCCCCCTGTTGTCGTGAAACCTTTTCATACACGTACTATAATTATGTTATTGGCAGGTTGTTACCTGCTCTGGAGTTAAAATGCTGGATCTTATCGTTAAAGGGGGAGTCGTTCTCTGGGTTATCATGCTCCTCTCCGTAATTGCCGTTGTTATTATTATCGAACGCTACATGTACTTTCGGAATATCCGAACCGATGAGGAAAAGCTCTTTCTCAGGGTGAAATCGGCTATTGCCAAGGGGCATTATGATGAGGCCATGGCCATCTGTGATGCCAGCCCCTCACCTTTCAGTACCCTGCTGAAAACAGGTATCGAACATAGAAACCGCAGTTCTTTTGAGCGAAAAGAGGTTCTCAAGGATACCGCGGCCCAGGAAGTTCCCAGGTTGGAAAAGAATATCGGAACATTAGGTACAATCGCCCATATTGCACCCCTTCTCGGACTTCTGGGTACTGTAACCGGGAATATCAAAGCCTTCGGGGTTCTCGGGCGCTTCGGCTCGGTGGGCGATCCCTCTATTCTGGCCAAGGGTATTTCCGAGGCCTTGATTACCACCGCTGCCGGGCTTATCGTAGCCATCCCTGCAACGATATTTTTTAACGCTCTCACCGGCCGGGTTAACACCCTGATTGTCCGGATGGAGAACCAGGTGAATGAAATGACTCTCCTCCTGGAAGAGGGGGAGGCCGGGAAGTGATTCTCCGCCAGCGACTGAAACCCAGAGTGGACCTGGATCTCACCCCGTTGATTGATGTGGTGTTCCAGCTGGTTATTTTTTTCATGATATCCAGCGTTTTCAACACGGCTCCGGGAATTGAGCTTAATCTGCCGGACTCAACAACCAGTGAAGCTGTTGAGGTTACCGAGGTGAGAATAACTGTAGCCGGTGCGGATGAGCTCTATCTCAACCGGGATCTGGTAGCCCTCTCTTCTCTGGGGGATACCCTGAGGGATTGGAAAGATCAGGGCCGTCTGGAGGATGGTGCCGCCGTTCTGGTGGAAGGCGGCAGAACCGTTCCCTATGAAACGATTATTACTGTACTCGATGAGGTAAGACGGGGCGGGGTTGATGCTGTTAACCTTATAACAGCCCCCATAACGGATGAACCATGATAGAAGCATCAAGGGATGCGATGGTTCTAAAGCCCTCTGTCCACGGAGCGTCGGGGGAGGCTCTCAGACGCCGTCTTAACCGGCGGCATCTGCTGATATCTATTGGGATAGCCCTGCTGTTTCACATCCTTATTGTTCTGGGATTCTGGCTGGTGGACCGCATCAGAGTACAGGATATCGGAGACTGGTCGGGGCCGGTACTTGTTAAAATCGGTGTTCAGGATGCACCAGATTCACCTGCTGTAGATCCGGGACCTCTTCCTGATCAGCCGGAGGAATCAGAGCAGCCGGATATCCCGGAGGAATCCCTCCCGGAGACAGCCCCGGAAGCGGCCCCTGATAGCTCCACACCCCTGCAACCTGAAACCAGCCCTGACTCAACCCGGCCTGAAGAGAATCAGCCTGAAGCTGAATCATCCATTCCCGAAAGCCGGCCGGCACCTCCGCCGCAGCCTTCCCGGGTGAATGGTGAAGAGGATGGAAATTCCTACGAGATGAATTTTGACGGGTCTGAAGGGGATGTGGGCCGGGCTGGAGCGTATGAATATATCTCCAGTTATATGCCGCTGCCTCTAGTTCTTGAGGCCTCCCTGGTTGAAGGTATTGTCGGTACAACTATGATGTCTCCGGATTTAATCCGGGGAGAGCTTGAGAGTTATTATATGGAAGAGGTAGGCGGGGATTATTCCAAAAAACAGGGTCCTGCAGGAATTATCCCTATGCAGGACCGTCCCTACTACTGGAGCCTGATTGTCAATTATCTGGGTTATAAACTTGAAGATGCCGATTGGCGTACTTACGGGATGCGGCCGGTGGTTGTTGAGTTCACGGTGAGTCCTTCAAAAGGACCCCGGGGTGCGGATCTTTCCGATATAACTCTGAAAACCCGAACTAACAATCCCCAGGTAGACGATGCTGTTATCTACGGTTTGAGCCGTTGGGTTTATTATAATGATACAGATCATCCTATAAAAGGGCGAATTACCTATCGTTTTGACCGATAAAAAACTGGTAATAGAAAAGATAAAAAACTCGCTGTAGCTTCAACTTGCTTCACACCTGCCCATGAGGGTAATGTAATACATGGCACTTAAGGCAGTAGGATTTGACATCGACGGCACTCTTTACCCTGATTTTCGGGCTCGATGGCGGTCACTGCCGTTTCTTCTGGCACATTTCCGTACAATCCTGGCATTCTCAAGAACCCGGCATCTGATGAGGGAGAACCATTCAGCCAGGGAGTTTGACGGTGATATCGGAGATCTGGAAGTTGAGTATTTTGCCGGGGAGCGAGGCTGTTCTCTGGAAGAAGCCCGGGATATTCGGGACCGTATCCTCTACAAAGGATGGGAAGCTTACTTTCGCGGAATGATTATCTACCCCGATGTCCGGGAATCTCTGGAGAAACTGAAAGATGCCGGATTAAAACTGGCGGTGCTCTCGGATTTCCCCGTGGGCCGGAAACTGGAATATTTCGGGCTTGAAGGGATATTTGATGTCATTCTTGGTTTTCCTGATTCCGGCCGTCTTAAACCAAGGCCCGAACCCTTTATGGCGATGGCGGAGGGTCTTGAAACAGACCCGAAAGAAATTCTCTACATCGGTAACAGACTGGACTATGATGTCAGAGGGGCCGAGAACATCGGAATGCGGGGTGCACTCATCGGTCCTCCGGGGCGAAAAGCTCCTTCTGATGTTACGAAGTTTTCGGATTACCGGCATATGGCCGGAAGTATTCTCTCCGAGGTGGTTAAATGATATTTAATTTCGACGGCGGTGATATCATGGTTATCCTTCTGATGATCATTACCTTTATTCTTTACCGCCGGTTTGACAGAACTGGCCGTTCCCTTGAAAAGGTTCGCAGGTATGCGGAAAAGTCGAAGTCAGATCTTGATGCCATCGTCCGGGAACGGGAACTGGGTTTGAAAGACCTTTCTGTCGATCTTGAAGTTCAGGAAAAAACCAACAGGGAAATTCTGGCCAGGGCCGAAGCGGCACGGGTGGAAATTATGTCCCGGGCTGAGGAGCTGGAAGGCAGGGTTGAACGAATAGAAGTGAACGAGAGGGCGTTGGAGGATTTAAATGACCTGGCTCTCCGGGTGGACGAAAACCTGTCACGTCTCAAGCTGGAGTCCTCCTATGTAGACGATGTGGGTACCCGTCTGAGTGATGTCAGAGAAAAGTTTTCATCCCTGGCTGAAAAAGATTCTGAGAGATTCGCAGCCTTCCGAGGGGAGGTGCTGGACAGTTTCGGCAGTGATTTAAATCAGGTGAAGAGCGATCTTTCCGAATCCGGGCGGCAGCTCTCCCTGTTTCGGGAAACTCTGGAGAGTTTGAATGCCCGACGGGACGATGAGGTAACCGGCAAGCTTGCCGAGTTCCGGGATAACCTTGAACAGGTGGAGGAGGATTTCCGGGAGAGACTCCGTAAAGTGGCGGAAGAAGGCTCCCGGCTGGAGGACGATGCCTTTACGGCTCTGAATGAGAAGATTTCCAGCCGTTCAGACCGCCTGGAGGATAATTGGACCCGGGGTATGACAGAACTCAAGGAAGGTGTTTCCATAACCGCCGAAGAAATACAAAGTTCCCTGACAGAAGCCAGAACAGCGATGGAAATCTGGGAATCCGAAAGCAGCGAGAAACTTGAACGCGCTGATAAAAGCTTTGTTGAAATTGAAGGGCGTCTCAGTTCTACCTCTACCAATCTGAATAATGATGTTGAGGAACTCCGTTCACGGCTGGAGAATCTTGTTGAGAGTAAAGAAACCGATATGCTGGAGTCTGTGGAAATACGGCAGGCTGAATATCGAAAAACGATAGAAGAGCGTTTTTCCAGACTCGAAGAGTTTATAAGGGACATGGACACGGTGGCCGAGAGCCTCAGGGATTCCCAGAAACAGGTAATTAAGGGTGTAGAAGATTCCTTTATAGAGTTTGATACGGATATGGCTGAAAAACGGGCGTTGGAACAAGCCGGAATTGAAGAATCTTTCACTTCTTTAAATCAGGAAATGACAGATCTTGAGCGTGGGCTGGATGAATTGAAATCTCGGGCTTATGACAACGTATCTGAAAAGCTTCAGGTTTTTGAAGATGAGTTTTTTACCGATCTGAAAAACCGGGACGAGCAGATGAGATCGGCGCTGGAAGAGTGGCGGAAAAATGCCGATCTTGAATTAAGCGAACTCGGCCTGAAGGCCTCCCGGGAAAGGGAAGAAACAGAGCGCCGTTATTCAATGGAAATTAAACAGAAACTTACCGATCTCCAGACGAAGGTATTCGGTCAGTTTGAAACCTTCCAGGATCAGGTTGATGGTTTCCGGGAATCTTTGAATGGCCGCATCCTCGGCGCCGAAGATGAATTAACCGGTTTCAGGGAAGATTTAAGCCGTAAAATTGTCAGTGAGAAGGAGAGCTCCTTTTCAGAATTTGAGAAATCCTTTGTAACCTTTGATAAAGATGTTGGAGAGAAGTTTTCCAAGGCCAATAAATCTATTGCCCAGAAATTGTCTGACTTTTCAAGTGATATTGAAACCCGCCATAAAGAACTTGTCGGCAACTTTGAATCGATACGGGAAGAAACCGCTGACTGGAAAGAACGCATGGGAATACAGATTCAGGAAGTTCAAAGAGGTACCGGAGAGAGTATCGATTCTATGCGTTCTGAGTTTGCGGTAATGATGTCCGAGCTCAAAGAAGAGTACACCGGCCGTACAGAACAGTTGATTCTTGATTCCGGTGAGGAGCGTGGGGCTCTGAGAAGGGAGCTGGCCGTTATAGAGGAGTCTGTAGCCCATGTTTCTTCCGAATTGACAGAGAAAACCAGGGACAGTCTGGATACCCTTAAAGATCAGAGTGAACGATTTCTACTTGAGTTCCGAAAAAATTCAAGGGAGGCCCGGGATGATGTGGAACGCAAGATTAAGGAGCTTCGTCAATCTGTTCAGGAGTCCAGAGACAAGGCTGAGAGCAACAGAAAGGAAATGACGGCTCATACGGATACGGAGTACGCCCGGCTGATGCGGAATCTTGATGAAATTGACAGGCGCCAGAGGGAGTTTATAACCGAAACCCGGGTTTTCGAAAGGGCCGACGAGATGAAGGATGCCCTGGAAGCAGACCTCATCGAACTGAACAGGCAGCTTGAGGTCATCGGTTCCGGACGTGAGGAGATAAAAAAGATTAACGATCAGTATCAGAAAGCCATCAGCCTTTATGAGAATGTAAGTGGTAAACTGGCCAGCTTCCTCTCAGAACAGCAGAAAGTGGAGAACCTTGAGGGTAAAATTTCAAGAATCGGCAATCTCTCCGAGTCTGTGGACCTTAAGCTTGAACGTGTCAGCGATGCCAACGATATGCTGCAGGATCTGCAGCTTCGTCTGAAACAGCTTGAAGATCTTCATGAGGATTTAGGTGGACGCTACGAAAAGCTTTCCGAGAAATCCCGGGTTCTGGACGCGGCCACAGATGGTGTGGATAAAAACTTTGAACGTATGACCCGCATAGAAGAGATTGTTAAGGATGTAGCCCAGCGCATTCTTCCGTTAAAGGAAAACCTGGATTCCGCAGTGGAGCGTCAAACCCGTCTTGAAGAAGACCGGGAGAAAATTGACGCCGTTGTGGGGAAAGTCGTCGCAATAGATTCCACCATTACAGAACTGGATAGTAAGTTGGAAGATCTTACAAAAGCCAGGGAATGGCTGGCGAAAATTGAAACAAGACTGGACAGGATTAACAAGGAAACCCAACAAAGAGTCAGATTGCTGGGTACTCTTTCCAAACGGGAATCCGGAGGAAAAAAATCCGGAGGTTCTCCGGACATGAGTACCCGGGACATGGTTGCCAAGCTTGCCAGAGAAGGCTGGAACAGTGATGAAATTGCGACAAATCTGAAACTGAGCCGGGGAGAGGTGGAACTCATCCTGGAACTTCAGCCCAAGAGTTAGAATCCGAATTCCATGGCTTCCAGACGGTACCGGGCAGATTATTACCTTTTTCGTCATTTTCTGATGGGAATGGGCTCCTTCCATGACGGTAAGGTGATTTCCCATGGGGCGATGAAGCTTGTCTTTGGAATCAATCAGCCTTTTCGAATCCGTCTGCAGAAGAACTGGTATACCGCCAGGGCCGCATTAATTGATGGAGAGTGCCCGCACTTTCTGAATGGTAATGGGGATTGGCAGATACTGTTGTGGATAGACCCGGATACGTCTCTATGGCATCTACTTCGCCGAAGGTCTCTTAAAGGACGCCCCTGGGTGCTTCATGATGTACCTGTTCCCCCTGCAATGGATGAGGTGATACAGACTGTCGGAGATACGCCGGATCCCCTGGGAGCTCTGAAACTTGCTGAAATGCTCCTCCGGGTGTACAGCGGTGGCATTCCGGTACCTTCCACCTGGGATGAAGGTGTAAAAAAGGCTGTTGAAACCATCGATGAGAACCCGGGTGTTATCGACATCGGGTCTTTTAACGGATTGGATGAAGGCTTCCGCCGGGTGGTGGGTACCTCTCTTGAGAGTTACCTGCACCGGTGTAAATGGATTCAGTACCTCGGCCTGCGTCATGGGGGGGTGCCCCGGCAGGAATCCCTGGAATTATCCGGTTTAATTGGATGGGAAGGACTGAGCGACTGGTTTGAGGAGCGTTACGGACTGGAATTAAATGTACTTGAAAATCATCTGCCCTTTGTTCGTGTGTATAACGGACCTGAGGATCAGCCGGTTCTCTATCTTTAGAATTAATTTTCAGACAAAAAAACCGGGAACCTCCCGGCTTGTATCCCGTTATCAAATGTTGTTGGAATAAGCTGTTAAACCTCGGAGGAGGCTTCAGGGAGGTCTTCTATCTCAATGCTGTCCTCCAAACGTTCAAGGGCTTTGAGACTTCGGGACATCAGTTCACCGGTTTGAGCGGTCATCTCCATGAGAGAGGCCAGGAGTTCTTCCTGCTTTACCAGTTCCCGGTTCTGTTCTTCCAGACTTTCAATTCTTTCTGCTTGTTCTCTTAACGCCTCAAGGATGGGATTAAAACCTGTATCCTCATTGTGGTCTTCAAAAACCAAGAGAGTGCTCACCTGTCCATTCATGTAAACCTTACGAATCATTACAGGTATTCTAGTGCGTTCCCCGGTCCGCTACAATCGATTTTCTTTTCTGAACGGTTGTTTTCTTCAAAAATACAGTTCTCAGCGGGAATAAGATCGGTTTTTCTTGACCCTATTTCTTACCCTTGAGTATTTTATGGCACAGAGAAATTATTTGAACCTGGTGAGGTAAAATGAGCCGCAAAGATAATAAGAAAGACATAGCCGACGAAGAGCTTATGGAGGATAAGGTTGAAGAAACTCCAGAAGCGGCGGAAACGATCGTCGATGAAGTCTCAGAACCCGTAGATGAACTGGCATTACTGGCCGAAAAAAATGCCGAACTCGAGGATCAGATCAGGAGAATCATTGCCGAGAGCCAGAATTCCCGCAAAAGGCTGGTAAAACAGCAGCAGGACGTCCACAAATACCGGCATCAGGACATTCTGAGCGATCTGGCCGAAGTAATCGATAATTTTGAGCGGGCTATCGAGTCCTCAGCGGATTCCCGGGATTTTGATACCTTTCATGAAGGTATCATCATGATTGAGAAGCAGTTTTCCGGAATGCTGACAGAACGTTACGGACTTGAGCGTATCGGTGTGGAAGGCGAGGCCTACGATCCGTTTCTTCATGAGGCCATAATGTCTGAGGAATCCAGTGAAGTTGAAGAAGATACCGTTAAACAGCTGTACCAGGCCGGGTACCGCCTTCATGACCGTGTCCTCAGGCCGGCCAAAGTTGTGGTAGTCAAACCGGCTGCCAATGAATCAGAAGAGAAAGAAGAAACTGTAGACGCCGCAGATGGCGATGAATAAGACAAGAAACAAGGAGACATACAATGGGTAAAATTATTGGAATCGACCTGGGAACAACCAATTCCTGTGTAGCAGTTATGGAGGGTGGAGAATCCATCGTTATTCCGAATGAAGAAGGTGCCAGAACAACTCCTTCCATGGTTGCTTTCACGGATAAGGAAGACCGGCTGGTGGGGCAGACTGCCAAGAACCAGATGGTAACCAATCCCGAGAATACAATTTATTCCATCAAACGCTTTATGGGACGCCGGTACGCCGAAGTGAGTGAAGAACTCACCATGATTCCCTACAAGATTGTTAAAGGAGCTGGAGACATTGTTCAGGTGGACATCAAGGGTAAGTCCTATTCCCCGCCTGAAGTCTCAGCTTCCATTCTGCAGAAAATGAAAAAAACCGCCGAAGACTATCTCGGTGAACCTGTAACAGAAGCCATCGTTACCGTTCCTGCGTATTTTAACGACGCTCAGAGGCAGGCTACCAAAGATGCCGGTAAAATTGCCGGTCTTGAGGTAAAGCGGATTATCAATGAGCCCACCGCCGCAGCCCTGGCCTACGGAATCGGCAAAGGTGCTAAAGAAGAAAAAATCGCCGTGTACGACCTTGGCGGAGGTACCTTTGATATTTCCATCCTCGATCTGGGTGATGGTGTTTTTGAAGTCCGCTCCACCAATGGTGATACCCATCTGGGCGGTGATAACTTTGATCAGAAAATCATCGACTGGCTCATTGAAGAGTTCAAAAAGGATCAGGGAATCGATCTCTCCAAAGACCGTATGGCTCTCCAGCGTCTGAAAGAAGGAGCCGAGAAAGCCAAGAAAGAGCTTTCGGGAACCCAGTCCACAGATATCAACCTCCCTTTTATTACAGCCGATACCTCAGGCCCCAAACATCTTCAGTACAACCTGAGCCGGGCGAAGTTCGATCAGATGACTGCCAGCCTGGTGGATCGTACCAGGCAGCCCTGTCTTCAAGCCCTTAAAGATGCCGGATATACTCCTGCTGATATCGATGAAGTGATACTCGTCGGCGGATCCACACGTATTCCCGCAGTCCAGGACGTTGTAAAGAAGCTCTTTGAAAAAGAACCCCATCGCGGTGTAAATCCCGATGAAGTGGTTGCCATGGGTGCCGCAATTCAGGGCGGGGTATTGGGAGGAGATGTTAACGATGTTCTTCTTCTTGATGTTACCCCTCTGTCTCTGGGTATTGAAACTCTAGGCAGCGTGTTTACCAAACTGATCGAAAAAAATACAACCATACCAACCAAGAAGAGCCAGGTGTTCTCCACTGCCGCTGATAATCAGCCGGCTGTCTCCATCCATGTTCTTCAGGGAGAGCGGGAAATGGCCGCTCACAACCGTACCCTGGGCCGTTTTGAACTTACCGGTATTCCTCCGGCACCCCGGGGCGTTCCCCAGATTGAAGTTACCTTCGACATTGATGCCAACGGTATCGTTCATGTGTCCGCCAAAGACATGGGTACGGGTAAAGAGCAGAAAATTCGCATCGAATCCTCCAGCGGACTTTCCGAAGAGGAAATCAACCGCATGGTTCAGGAAGCTGAAGCCAATGCCGAAGCCGATAAGAGCGCTCGGGATATGGCCGAAGCCAGGAACAACGCCGACTCTCTGGTTTACCAGTCCGAAAAAGCCCTCAAGGATTTCGGAGACAAGGTGAGTGCCGAAGAGAAAGCTGCTGTCGAAGCGGCGGTCGCCGATTTGAAGACGGCTCTGGAAGGCAGTGATGTTGAAGCAGTTAAGCAGAAAACAGAAGCTCTTACCCAGGCCTCTCAGAAGCTTTCCGAAGAAATGTACAAGGCCCAGGCGGGAGAAGCAGGTGCCGGAGCTGCAGATGGCGGACCGGAAGCAGCTCCTGGAGATGCCTCTGAGGGTGAAGCTTCCAGCGGCCCTCAGAGTGATGATGTCGAGGACGCCGACTACGAAGTTGTCGACGAGGATAAGTAAAGCGGCGTGTCGAAGAGGGATTATTACGAGGTTCTCGGCGTCGAGAAAGGCGCTGGAGCCGATGAAGTAAAAAAGGCTTACCGCAAACTCGCGGTGAAGTTTCATCCTGACAGGAATCAGGATAATAAAGAAGCTGAGGCTAAATTCAAGGAAGCCACCGAGGCTTACGAAGTACTCTCTGATGAGAAAAAACGTCAGGCTTACGACCAGTTCGGATTTGCCGGAGTGGATAACATGGGCGGCCCCACCTTTAATGCCAATGCTTTCAGCGGTTTTGAAGATCTCTTCGGCGAAGGCATGGGGGGATTCGGAAACATCTTCGAGTCCTTTTTCGGCGGCGGAGGCGGCGGCCGGCGATCCGGAGGCCGGCCCCGGGGATCCGACCTTCGGCATGATATCCGCATCGACTTCGATCAGGCCGTATTCGGTAAAGAAGTTGAAATTGAATTTGACCGTCTGAAAACCTGCGGGGACTGCCATGGCGCCGGGGGGGAAGGGGTGAGAACCTGTTCCCAGTGCGGCGGATCGGGTCAGGTAAGACGGAATTCGGGTTTCTTTTCCATCGCCACCGCTTGTACCTCCTGCGGAGGCGAGGGGACGGTAATCGATAATCCCTGTAGTACATGCCGGGGCAGCGGTACCGTAAGAGTCCATCAGAAAATCAAGGTAACCATTCCTCCGGGTATGGATCCCGACCGGCGTATACGTCTTGAAGGTCAGGGGAACAACGGGCCTAAAGGAGCTCCTGCCGGAGACCTCTACGTCTACATTCACGTCCGTCCCCATCAGCATTTTGAGCGGCATAAGTACGATCTGTACTGTGTTCTGCCCATTTCCATAACTCAGGCGGCCCTGGGAGCGGATATTTTTGTGAAAACTCTGGACAACAAGCGCATCAAGCTCAAAGTTCCCCCGGGTACCCAGGACTCAAAGATGCTGAAAATCAGGGGTGAGGGTGTTCCCGTACTCAATGCAGGCGGCCGCCGGGGCGATTTGTACGTCAAGCTCAAGGTGGTAGTTCCCAGCCGGCTTTCGGGTAAGGATAAAGAGTTGCTGCGTCAGTATGCCGATCGACATGGCGAGGAGAGCGAACCCAAGCCCATCAGGCTTAAAGATCTTTAATCAACCATCCAATCAATACAGCCGTCTGTTGCTCTATTCAGGCGGTTTTTTTTGCTGACCTCTGTCGCTCTATCCTTCCTTACATACTGATTCACTTGAAAAACCTGCCGGGTGCCCTGCGCCATCGCCAGAGGTCACCTGAACTCCCGCAGAATTCAACAGCCGG
>Ga0164318_10001406_pt1 | contig 21336 bp, 16 predicted proteins | sample GuaBasSedimGuay9_FD_113734 | JGI IMG/M metagenome (GOLD analysis project Ga0164318, IMG submission 113734) | Subseafloor sediment microbial communities from Guaymas Basin, Gulf of California, Mexico - Guay9, Core 4571-4, 0-3 cm | ecosystem: Environmental > Aquatic > Marine > Hydrothermal vents... | reverse complement strand
GGAAAAAGTGTTATGCACAGAATAGACCTGCTCCCTTTACACTAATTACGTTTGTTGGAGCTCCCCTGACTCAGACTATTTACGGGTACATACTAATGAACACACTTTTGGCTTCAACTTCACCCGATTGGCTTGTACTTGGTGCTGGTATATTTGGTGGTGCTGCTATGGGTGCTTCTGCTTACATGCAGGGAAAGGCAGGAGCTGCTGCTTCTGATGCACTTGCTGAAACAGGTAAAGGTTTCGGTAACTATATAATGGTACTTGGTCTTGTTGAAACTGTAGCTCTGTTTGTTATGGTATTTTTAATGGGAGCAATGGCTTAAGGGCGTATTGTTATAATGAAGGCGTGAATATTTTTTGCGTCTTCATTATATAATTTAAATGAAAACAAAATCTATTAAAATAGGCAACCAGATAATAGGTAGCGGTTTTCCTATCGCTATTCAAACAATGTGGAAGTCACCATTAACAAAAGATATTCAACCAATTCTACTTGAACTTAAAGAGTTAAATGAAATTGGAGCGGATATTGTACGTTTTGCAGTTCCCGATATGGATGATGCTGTAATTCTTTCTGATATTTCAAAAAAAAGTTTAATTCCTTTAGTAGCCGATATCCATTTCGATTATAAAATTGCTTTGAAATGTATTGAAGGGGGGGTCCATAAAATAAGAATCAACCCGGGGAATATTGGTTCATCTTGGAAGGTTGAAGAAGTTATAAGAGCAGCAATAGATATGGCTACTCCTATTAGGGTAGGTGTTAATGGTGGTTCTTTACCCTCTTCTCTAAGAAATCGTACTGATCTTCCAGAGGCTATGGTTGAAGCTGCCGAGATGGAATTAAATATTTTTGAAAAATTGAATTTTAAAGATGTAGTTTTTTCATTAAAATCATCCGATATAGATAGTACAGTTATGGCCAATCAGATATTTTCAAAAAAATATTCTTATCCTCTTCATTTGGGCGTCACTGAAGCAGGTCCCCTAATCCCTGGAATTGTAAAAAGTTCAATTGCTTTAAATAAACTAATTATAGCTGGAATTGGTGATACTATTCGAGTTTCCTTATCTGACACAATGCAAAATGAAGTATTTGCAGCAAGAGAAATATTGAAGTCATCGGGGAAAGAATCCCAGGGTGTAAATATAGTTTCCTGCCCGCGGTGTGGTAGGGCTTCATTTAATACTCACGAATTTCTTTTGTCTATAGAAGCGGATTTGCAAAAAATTAAAAAAAATGTTTCAATTGCAGTTATGGGGTGTATTGTAAATGGTCCTGGAGAAGCCAGGCATGCTGATCTTGGAATTACAGGTTCAGGAGACAATATCGTAATTTTCAAAAAGGGTGAAATAGTTGGGAAAGGTGATTCTTCACAGGCTGCTGCAATGTTTACAAAGGAGCTGGAGAAAATTTGAAAATTAGTTATTTTATTCTATCAATCTTATATATTGTTATAAGTTTTAATCTTTTAGCTCAAACAAGTGAATTATCAGACGAAAAACCTCTTTGGTTAAAAATAGATGATGCAATACAAAAGGTAGAATCTGGGGAAAGTGGTGAAGCTATTTTCAGTTTTCGAAAAATTCTGGAGTCATATCCAGGAAACCCTGAATCTGAAATGTGGATTGGACTTATATTAGATAAAGAAAATGAATATGATTTAGCAATTAAACATCTGGAGCTTGCTCTGGAGCATAAAAAGCAATTAGTTATTTTAGAAGATCAGTATCGAATTTTATATAAATTGGCAAATATTTATTATAAGCAAGGAAACTACAATAATTATACTTTATATTTAAAAAAAATTATTGATATTTCCAAAGAAGGAATTGCTACATCAAATTTGAAAACTGTTATGTTAGATGTATTAAAGAAAAGAGGATATGATAAGTTTATAGAGTTATATAGACCTAATGGAAAGATCTCTTTAAAAGCCTATAGTTTACTTGGAAAATATTATTATGAAACTAATGAATGGGATCTTGCTATAGAGTATTTAATGCAGGCTACAGGATCAATTATTACTACCTCAATAGAACAGATTAAAATTATAGATCCTTATTTTGTTTTTCTAATAGATGAAAGCACTGATAAGTCTCTCGAAAATATATTTGATCTCGTTAAACAGGATTATAATTTGAACAAGTTTTTTATAAGAAATTCTTTTTATGAATATTTCTATTATCTTGGCAAATCTTTAAAAAATTCAGGAAAAGAAGATAGTGGATCATATATTCTTGAAAAAATATATATTCGTCCTGAATCTGGTAAGTGGGGATTTCTTTCAAACCCCGGATAAACTAAAAATATATTATCTATAAGGAATAATTTAAATAAACTTGCGGAAAAAATCAAAATATCGTACCTTTCTGACTATATGGATAAAATTATTATAAAAGGTGCCAGGGAGCACAATCTTAAAAATATTAGTATTGAACTCCCCAGGGACAAGCTAATAGTTATTTCAGGTATAAGTGGCTCCGGTAAATCTTCTCTTGCCTTTGATACCATTTTTGCAGAAGGCCAAAGACGTTATGTTGAGTCCTTATCTGCCTATGCAAGGCAGTTCCTTGGTAGACTGGAGAAACCTGATGTTGATTATATAGAGGGCCTTTCTCCAGCAATTTCAATTGAACAAAAAACAACCCACAGAAATCCACGTTCTACAGTGGGTACAGTTACAGAAATATATGACTATTTCAGGTTATTGTGGGCACGAATTGGTAAAGCCCATTGCCCTGAATGTGGAAAACCTATACAGGAACAATCCATTGATCAAATTCTGGATACTATTATGGCTTTTCCGGAAGGTAGTCGTATAATGATTTTGGCTCCGGTTATACGTGGTAAAAAAGGTGAACATCAACAAGTGTTTTCAGACGCTGCAAAGTCTGGGTTTGCGCGAATTAGAGTGGATGGAAATATTTATAATTTAGATGAAGATATAAAACTCAAAAAAAATAACAAACATGATATTGAAATAGTTATTTCAAGGGTGAAAGTTAAAAAGGATAATCGAAAAAGAATATCCGAATCTGTTGAAACTGCTTTGGAAGTAACAGATGGATCTTTAATAGTAGTAGAGTTTAAAGATAATGAAAATAAAGAAACCTTTTTTTCCAGAAAAAATGCCTGTTATGAATGCGGGTTTAGTATGCCCGAACTTCAGCCCCGTTTATTTTCCTTCAATAACCCTTATGGAGCTTGTCCAAAATGTTCCGGGTTAGGTAATACTTTGGAATTTGATCCTGATCTTGTTATTCCTGATAGAAGCCTATCTTTTAATAAAGGTGGAATTGCAACAATTAACCCTAAGGCAGCATGGCACAGAAGTTGGTTTGAATCTCTTGCTAATCATCTTGGTTTTAGTCTGGATACACCTCTTGAAGAATTGTCGGATGATATAATTGGGATGATTCTACATGGAACAGATGAAACTATAGATGTTACATATGTAAATAAAGCTAAATCCGGAAGGTATGAGTACTCTTCAAAATATATAGGAGTTCTTAACGATTTAAAACGAAGATATCTTGAAACAAGTTCTGATGGTGTAAAAGATTGGCTTGAAAGGTATATGTCCCAAAAAGAGTGCGAATTATGTAATGGTAAAAGGCTAAGTAAAGAAAGCTTATCAGTTACAGTAGGGAATTTCAACATTAATGAGGTTTCTGAACTTGATATTGAAGAGTCCATATCCTTTTTTACTTCATTGAAACTTAATGATACTGATAAATTTATTTCCGCGCAAATTATGAAAGAAATTGTTGAACGCCTGAATTTCCTAAAAAGTGTAGGTTTGAATTATCTAACACTACATAGAAAAGCTTCTACATTATCAGGTGGGGAAGCTCAGCGAATTAGACTGGCTACACAAATTGGATCATCTTTAATGGGTGTTCTATACATACTGGATGAACCTACTATTGGACTCCATCAAAGAGATAATCAGAGATTAATTGAGACTTTGAAACATTTAAGAGATATTGGAAATACTTTAATTGTTGTTGAACATGATGAAATGACTTTGCGTGCAGCAGATTATATTGTGGATCTTGGGCCTGGAGCAGGTGTCCATGGTGGTCATGTTATTGGTCAGGGGACACTTAAAGAGATATTAAACAACAAAAAAAGTATTACAGGAATGTATTTAAGTGGTAAGATAGTTATTCCTGAAAGAAAGGAACGCAGAAAAGGTAATGGGGAAAGAATACTAATTACTGGTGCTCGTGAGCATAATTTAAAAAATATTTCAGTTGAGTTCCCTTTAAATAATCTTATTGCAATTACAGGAGTTTCCGGTTCTGGAAAATCGACATTGTTGTCTGATATTCTATTTCCCCTTATAGCGAATAATTTAAACAGGTCAAAGCACAAAGTAGGGGCTTATGACTCAATTAAGGGTATTGAGTTTATCGATAAAATTATAAATATAGATCAAAGTGCTATTGGAAGGACTCCCAGATCAAATCCTGCAACATATGTAGGTTTGTTTACCCCTATAAGGGATCTCTATGCATCATTACCTGAATCAAAAGCCCGAGGGTATAAAGCCGGTCGATTTTCTTTTAATGTTAAAGGCGGCCGATGTGAAAATTGTCAGGGTGCTGGAACAAAAAAAATTGAAATGCATTTTTTACCGGATGTATATATAACATGTGATGTATGTAAGGGGAAAAGATTTAATACAGATACTCTTGATATTCGTTATAAAGGTAAAAATATTCATGATATTCTGGAAATGACAATTGAAGAAGCTGCTGTTTTTTTTGAAAAAATACCCAAAATAAAAAATAAACTTGTTACATTAAACTCTGTAGGTCTTGATTATTTGAAACTTGGACAATCTGCTTTAACTCTCTCCGGAGGTGAAGCCCAAAGGGTTAAACTTAGTCTGGAGTTATCGAAAAGAAGTACAGGCAAAACCTTTTACATTCTTGATGAGCCTACTACCGGACTCCACTTTATAGATGTAAAAAAACTATTGGAAGTACTCCATGCTTTGGTAGATAAAGGAAATACTATTGCTCTAATAGAACATAATCTTGATGTTATATGGCAGTCAGATCATATTATCGACCTTGGTCCTGAAGGTGGGGCAAATGGTGGTGAAGTTATTGCTATCGGAACACCCGAGGAAGTAGCTGAAAATCCTCATTCATATACAGGCTTCTATTTAAAAAAAGATAAATGTTAAAACAAGCTGTTTTAATTCTATTTTTTTTTAGTATATATATACCTTATAATATATTCTGTCAGGAAAACAATCTTATAGATGACACTCTTGTTTTAGATATCAAAACAACTAATTATTATGATCTTATTCTTTGGGCAGATGATCTGGGGCTCGAATCTACAGGTAGTATTGATGATCTACGAGCTATGCTTTATTCACACTATAATCTTGAAGAAGATATAAAAACAAAAGATTTATCTGAAGGGCGCTCAATAATAATTGATTCAGCTAAAGAGCTTAATTATATAAAAAATATTTCAATAGATCAGAACTATATAATACTTGAGGGTGAAGTTGCTCTGGAAATGATAGATTTTGATAATAAAACTTCTCATAAAATAAATGCAGATAAAATTGTTTTTAATCAATCTGAAAAAACAATTAGTGCTTCCGGAAATATAATATATGAAATAAATCGAGCTGACAAAGTTGAGTATTTTTATGGTGAAAGTTTAGTTTTTGAAATTGAAAACTGGGAAGGTATCTTTTTCCAGGGTGTAAGTGAAACTAATCGTGATATTATGAATAAAGAATCGAAAAAGACAGAAGATGTGAAATTCTTTTTTTCCGGAGAAAATATTTATCGTGGAAGTGGTGATCGTGTTGAATTAAATAATGGTAGTATTACATCAAGTAAAAATAAAGATCCTTATTATAGATTAGATGCAGAAAAAATATGGATATTAGGTCCTGGAGAATGGGCAATCAAAAATGCTGCTTTATATGTTGGAAGGATACCTGTTATGTATATTCCTTTCTTTTTTCTTCCAGGAGATGAATTAATATTTAATCCTGCATTTGGTTATAAAGAGGTTGAAGGATATTTCATAAATACCAGTACTTATCTTATAGGTGTAAAAGATGAATCTGAGGAAGATAACTTTTCATTTCTAAAAAGTAAAAATGATGATTCTGAATTAAAAATTAAATATAGAGAAGGATTTTTTCTTAGAGAAACAGACTTGGATTTGGATAAAAACAGATGGCCATATAATAATGGATCAAATCTTAAACTGCTTGCAGATTATTATACCAGGAAAGGTTTTTTTTTAGGATTGGATGGTACTTTAAAATATGATAATTTTTTAAAAAATATTGATATATTTACAGGATTAGCAATAAGCAGATATCTATACATGGATAATGAGTTTGATATATATACGCCCCTTAGGGTGGACGCAAATGGCTCCTATGTCTCCGATTATGAAACATCCAATTTTTTTGGTTTACTTTTACCCTTTCGTTTTGCTTTTGATCTGGGAATAGATCTTGAAACAGATTGGGGTAAATTATCTATGGATTTACCAATATATTCTGATTCAAAATTTAGATCACATTTTTTAAATCGTGAAGAAGGTGTGAAATGGACTGAATTAATTAATACAGAAGATGTCATTAAAACTGATAAAGAAAATGAGAAGACATCATTAAGTTGGAACCTGACAGGAACTCTAAATCCCTCTACACAACTATTATCACCATTTATCGAGAACCTTTCTCTGGATAAAATAAATATAAAACTTAACTGGCTAAGCTCAGTAATTGAACATCCTGAAAATCAGCTTCTTTTAGATAATAATTATGTTTTTGATGATCAATTATCTTTTTATTATCCTTCAAGCCTGATACTTCCGGATATGTCCGGAAAAATAGCTGGTACTATTTTTCAAAGTAAAGATATTCAAATACCTGATTCAAGTGTAGATATTGATAAAGAATTGTTTTCTTATCTTATTGATCCTTTGGTAGATAAATCTGTTGTTTCTAAAAAAACTGAAAATGAAGGCATAATTGACTCTCCTGAACTCCTGGGAAATATCATTTTAGAGATACAGAATGAACCTAAACAATTTACACATACATTAAAATATTCTATAGTTCCATCAATTTCTGTTAATTCTATTTTTAGTACCGATATACCGGAGACCTCCCTGGATATTAACTATAAATCTGATTATTCAATTTTTTCAGCACAAACTACATCTTCTTTAGACTATTCATTAAATATTTATGAATCTTTGTTGAATCTAAGTAATAAATCAATATTTTCTACGAATTATAAAGAACACTTCAATTCTACAGTAGAAGTTGATGTTTGGAATTCCTATATTTTGCAGGATAAAAATGCTAGTAATTATAAATTAACAGATAATATTGTATTATCAAGTAAACCTTTTATAAATAATAACTTATTGGAAGAATCTATTGTTTCATACACCTTAAATACAACTCTTTATAACAGATTTTGGGATTCAGATTTTGATAGTTTCCAGAATAACTATTTTTTATGGAACACTGACAGTATTACAAATCACAAATCAAGTTTGGCTTTGAAAATTTATGATTCAATAAATTATCAAACTATTAAATTAGATATAATATTACCTCCTCAAAATATTGAACTTTATCCTGAAGGAATTTTTTATCTATGGAATATTATCGGAGGATTAAAAACTGAATTTCATTTACTAGAGGATCAATCTGAAAACCATTGGTTAGTTAAGCCTTATATAGGTTATATCCAATATAATTTTTTCGATAAAGACTATTACAAACAAACTCTATCATTGGATTTTGACAATATGGAGAATAGCTTTTCAAGGAGTGAATTGTTTATTGATAAATTTGACTCAAATGTTATTTTACGAGAAAATTTTGATATAAATTTAAATAGTACATCTTTTACTAAGTCCTCTACAGATATACAGCTCTGGTTTTTAACATTAAATTATTTGTTAGAGGATATAAAAGGTTCTTATTTTTTGCTTCCCAATGGCTGGCTGCCTGAATCTGAAAGTAAATTTCAACCCTCTAAAGCATCTGCAGCTATTAATTATAAATACAATCCTGATCCATTTTGGAAAAATCGTGTACAATTATCATTGAATATAGATTCTACATGGGCTATGAATCTTCAAAAATATACTGATACATCATTTACGTTTGATCTAAATTTTTCACTGTATATTGCAGAATTTCTGGAGTTATCTTTTAAATCAAAATCTGTTAATCGAGCAACATACAGGTATGTCCCTGGTAATTCTTCTGAAATAGGACTACCTGATATAAATATTTTTTCAGATTTATTAAAATCATTCAATTTCTTTAACAATGAAGACAGGCTTGCTTCAAATTTTAATTTAGAATATATAGGAATAACAGCTATCCACCATTTAAGTGATTGGGATCTTAGTTTGGAATATTCAGGAGAACCTATACTGGTAACTGTTAATGATTTTACTGAGTATCAGTGGAAATCAAATTTCAGTATATTTGTAACATGGAAACCAGTTCCAGAGATTAAAAAAAATATAAACTATTCTGAGAATGAATTATTTTTAAATTGAAAAGACTTGACGTTTTATTTAAATGATAGCTAGAATCATATAATAAGGGGTAATTTTGAGCAACAAATATATTATTGTTATTGAAAGTCAGGATTTATTAAGAGAAATGTGTGGTCCCAATGATATTAATCTAACGGAAATACAGAATAATTTTGGAGTTGAAGTATTTACAAGAGGTAATGAAATAATACTTAATTCTCCAAATAGGGAAGTCCAAAATATTTTTGATAAATTGATAGAAAAATTGATAGATCATTTAAAAATAGGGCATATTCCAGACCCCGATCTTGTTACTACCTTATACAAATCGATAAGTAAAAAAGTTGATTTAGATACAAATAATTTAAAAGATTTACATATTTCACTACCAAAGAGTCCAAAAGTTTTTCCACGTAATCATAACCAGGCTAATTATATACAAGGGATGTTTACTAAAAATATAATATTTGCTGTAGGCCCGGCTGGGACAGGGAAAACATATCTGGCAATTGCACACGCATTAAAAGAAATTCTTGAAAAGAAAAAACGGAAATTAATTCTAACAAGACCAGTTGTTGAAGCTGGTGAAAGTCTGGGATTTCTTCCAGGAGATCTGAATCAGAAAATTAGCCCATATCTCAGACCTTTGTATGACGCAATTGATTCTTTGATACCATTTAATGTTATTAAAAAATTAGAGGAAAATCGAGTTATTGAAATAGCTCCTCTTGCTTATATGAGAGGAAGAAGTCTTAAGGATAGTTATATTCTTTTGGATGAAGCTCAAAATACAACTAAAGAGCAAATGAAAATGTTCCTTACCCGCCTTGGAGAAGGGTCAAAGGCGATAATTACAGGAGATATAACTCAAATTGATTTACCATCAAGAAAAAAATCCGGATTAGTACATAGTTTGGAAATTTTGAAGGATATAGGTGATATTCACTTTTCATTTTTCGATGCAGAGGATATTGTAAGAAGCTCACTGGTAAAAGCTATTGTGAATGCATACGAAAATGAGGGGAAAGAGACTAAATAGGATGATATTTAAGCAAAACTTATCAAAACAGGACAAACAGGCCGTTATTGTTCTTACTATATCGTTTATTCTAACATTTTTAATAATAATGGCATCAGGTCATTATAGTATATTTTTAACTCCATTTAGATTATCCGGCTTTGAAGAGGGAAAAGTTGCACCAGGAGATCTTATAGCTGATCATAACTATAGTTATATTGATACTGAAGCCAGTCAAATGAAAATTGATGACGAACTTTCTTCAGTTTTTCCCATATTTGAAATGGAGAATGAAAAAACAAAAACTATAATAAGTAATTTTACTCTTTTTACACAACAATATCTACTTTACACTGATACTGCAGATTTAAATTTAAAATCTGAAATTAAATCACAATATAGTAATTTGTACAGTAATGAAGAAATAAACTTTCTTTTAGATGATGTTGATCCCTATATCGTAATCCCAAAAGCCTCTGACTTAATTGAAGAAGTTCTACTAAAAGGTGTTATTGAGAAGACAGATAAGCTAATTTATAAGGATTTATCTAAGATACAATTATGGCACTGGGAACGTGGACGCAGGAATTTTACTATTGTTGATTCAGATAATTTAGTAACATTACAGACCTTGGGTAACTGGATAGATTCCAGATTATTACTAACAAAAATGTCTGATAGCGAAAAATCTGCAGTAAAGCTTATTGTTAGTGTTTTTGTTAAGGAAAACGTTTTTTTTAATGAAGTACAGACTCAACTTAGGTATGATGAAATACGAAAAGAGATAGAACCGGTAATGGAGCAAATAAAACCAGGAGATTATATTATAAAACAGGGTTTTGTTGTTACCCCAAGAGATATGGTAAAAGCTCTAACCATGAATAAAAAAGATAAAAGTATAAATTTTATTCAAATATCAGCAGGTTTTTTGTTTCTTATATTATTATATACTTTTGCAATTCTTATGTTTAAACCCTTATTCCATGGCAAAAAACGTAAATATCAATATATATATTTATTACTCGCTTTTTATTTTGTTTTTATAATTTATACTTCAATAATTATTCAGTTTAATTTTACAGTGAACTATAGTGTGTCTCTTTTTCTACCTACAGCACTGTTTAGTATGATGATTGTTATATTGATTGGTTTTGAAGAAAGTATTTTAAGTGTAATAATTTTATCAGTTTCACAATTATTATTTCCTGGTGCAACTATTTCTGGTTTTATTTTTTCATTTGTTACAGGTACTTCTGCAGCATTTTTAATGAAAGGGGTTGTAAAAAGAATAGATCTTGTAAGACCCGCAGTTTTCCTTGCAATTATAAATATTATTGTGCTTCTATTTGGATTCCCTAAAATTTTTGATATCAATTGGCTTTTGATGGTCATTTTATATGCAGCTATGAATGCATTTATTTCCAGTATTTTAAATCTAACACTTATTCCTGTTTTTGAACATTTTCTAAATATACCAACAGTTTTCAGATTAATGGAACTTTCTGATATGAATGCACCATTATTTAGAAAAATGGTAAGTATGGCTCCTGGAACCTATGGCCATTCTATGGCTGTTGCAAATCTGGCTGATGCTGCTTGTAGGGATATTGGTGCAAATCCATTGTTAGCCAGAGTTGGTGCTTATTATCATGACATAGGAAAACTTGATCAACCTGAATATTTTATTGAAAATCAAACAGAAGCTAATAAACATGACATGCTTAATCCCAGTCTTTCAGTTGCTGTAATTAAATCACATGTTAAAGTTGGTGTGGAGAAAGCTAAAGAGATGGGACTTCCTTTTGAAGTTATTGAGATTATTTCCCAGCATCATGGAAGTGGCTTGATTGGGTATTTTTATATAGAAGCCATAAATAAAGAAGGTAATAAGAAAAATATAGAGCCTGGTGATTATTCTTATACAGGAATACCCCCGGAATCAAAAGAAGCGGCAGTTGTAATGTTGGCAGATACAGTAGAAGCAGCATCCAGAGTATTGAAAAAACCAACAATATCAAAATTGGAAAAATTTATATGGAAATTGATTATGGAGAAAATAGAGCGAGGTCAAATGTCAAATACTTCTCTTACAATGAACGATATGTTAGTAATAAAAAAGAGTTTTGTAAACATTCTCTCGGGTTATTTTCATACTCGGATTGAATATCCTAAAATTAAAAGAAAAGCTGTATGAATAATGTAGAAATTAATATAATTAATTCTGGTGAGATGTTAACAAGTGATGATATAGTTGTATTTTGTGATACCGTTTTACAAAAGCTAAAAATAAATAATTGGGAGATATCTTTACTATTTTGTAATAATAAATATATAAAAAATTTAAATAAAAAATTCAGATCAATTAACGAGGCAACTGATGTTTTGTCTTTTACCCAGGACTTAGTCCCTGTAGATGATATTATTTATGCCGGGGACATAGTTGTTTCTTTAGAAACTGTTAAAGAGCATTCAAATGCTTTTAATGTCTCTTTTAATGAAGAATTGAAAAGAGTCGTCATTCATGGTATTCTGCACTTAAAAGGAATGGATCATATGACCAACTCAAAAGAGGAGAAGATGCTTCAATTACAGGAAAATATTGTAAAAGATCTTTCAGGAGTAGTATTAGTTTGAGTCAGAAGAATTTCATTAATAAAATGTTTGGAAAACCTTTAGATAAAGATAATAAAAATCTTGATAAATTAGATTATGACACAAGGGATATGATTAAAGGTATAGTTGAATTATCTGATACAACTGTAAAGGAAACTATGGTTCCCCGTATAGATGTTGTTTTTCTTTCTAAAGATATAGAACCTTTTGAAATGTTTGAAATAATCATTGATTGTGGACATTCAAGGTTTCCTGTTTATGAAGATACCATTGATAATGTAATAGGTATGTTATATGTAAAAGACCTTTTAAAATATATAAATGACCGACAGGCTATTGATATTGAGCAAATCTTACGAAAACCTTATTTTGTACCTGAAAGTAAACGTTTGGATACACTCTTAAGAGAGTTTAAACGGCGTCATGTCCATATTGCTATTTCTGTTGATGAATATGGGGGTGTATCAGGTATTGTTTGTCTTGAAGATATAATTGAAGAGATTGTAGGTGATATTCAGGATGAATTTGACAATGAAGATGAAGATATTCTTAAAATTGATGACCACTCATATTTATGTGATGGGAGAGTTGACATTGAGGATTTAAATGAAGAGCTGGATTTGGATATCCCCGAAGAAGATTTTGATACTCTTGGTGGATTTGTTTTTGATCTCTTTGGTAAAATACCTATAAAATATGAGAAAATATCTTTTAATACAATAGATTTTATTATTCAGGATATGGATGGACACAAAATTAAAACAGTGAAAATTGTTAAAAAGGTAGATAAGTGAAAAAAAATATATCTCTTATTATTATATTTTTTATAGCATTTTTTGTAAGTGCAGAATCATTATCAATTATAGAAATGCAGAAGAACGCTGAGCTTGCTTTACAAGAGAATGATATATATAAAGCAATTGCATATTTTAAAGATATAATTGAGATAAATAATTCTTTTTTTGATACGCACCTTGGACTATCACGGGCATACTTTCTTATTGGTGAATATGATGAAGCTTATATTCATATAAATAATGCAGTTTTTCTAAATAAAAATTCAATTGAGGCTAGAATACTTTCGGGTAGGATTCTAACAGGTAAAGGTGAATTTTTAAAAGCAGGTTTGATTTTTAATAAAATATTGGATTTGCAAAAAAATAATATTGAAGCAATTTTGGGTATGGCTGAACTTGAAGTAGCACAGGGGCACATTTTAAATGCAATAGAACTTTATAAAAATGCTTTACTAAAATCTCCCGATAATCGTAAAGCTCTTATATCATCAATTATTCTATTTGACAGTATTAATAAAACCGATATTTCCAGTAACTATGTAGATCAAATTTTAGCCCTTTATCCTGAAAATTCTTATGTAAATTATATTGCCGGTAAACATTATTTTGAGTCAGATAATTTTTATGCATCTTTACTTTATGCAAAGCGATCTTATAATTTAGATTTTAATAATAAAGATACCATCTATCTTTTGAGCCTGATACATATTACCCTTGAAAATTATGAAACTGCTATTGAACTCATTGAAACTTTTCTTGAAACTAATAGAGATGATCCAGAAATATGGTATCTTTTGGGTGAGGTGTATTCAAAATTAGGTAAAATAGATAAATCTATATTTTGCTATGCTACTTCTTTAAGTTATGGATCTCAAAATGAACTTTCTCTTATAGCTCTCGAAAATACTTTAATTAAATTCAAACCTATAGATGATCCTGTTCGGAAGAAATATGCAATGCTACATTTCAAAAATGGTATAGATTTAATAAATAAAAATTATTCTGTTCAGGCAAGAAGTGAGTTTCGAAGAGGATTACAACTTGATCCTCATTCAATTGATGGTCAACTCTTATATGCAGAATTAGTAAAAGCAAATGGATTTTTTAATAAATATCTATCATTGCTTGAAAAAATATCTCTGGAGAGGCCAAATGATATAAATTTGGCAGACAAAGTAGAAATTTATAATAGCATTGTCCTTGATACAGTTTCGGGCAATTGGGGAATAGATCAATTTATTCAGAATGTACCCAGGTTTAATTTACAATTATTTATCAGCAAAACCAGTGTTCCTTTAAATACATATAATGAAGGAGTTCATTTAGGGAGCTATTTTTTACATTCATTGCATGGCTATGAAAATATTGAAGCAACTTTTAATCCTGATCCCACTAATTTTAATAATGCTTACAAAATTTCAAGAGAATCCGGTAGTGACTATTTTTTAATATTTGATTTTCTTGATACAAAACGATCTTTTTCTGTTTCCGTAAAAATTTATCACTCAATAACAGGCTCTGTTCTATTAACAATACCAGTATTTAAAACAGGTAATCAAAAAATTATTACATCTATTCAAAAAATTTCTCGTATTATTAGTGAAAGCCTTCCTGTAAAAGGTAATATTTTAGAAAGAAAATTTGATAAAATTTTGTTAAATACTGGTAATATTCAAGGAACAACTGTTGGTGATATTTTTTATATAATAAGATCAGAAGATCTTAGTTTGAAAAAAGAAAAAATTGGTTTAAATTTTGACCCTGCTTTGCTTCTCGGTGAAGTAGAAATAACTAAAACGGATGATCTTGTATCTGAAGGGATTCTTACTAAATATAGTTTTTTTGATCTTATAAATCCAGGGGATTCACTTATTAAAAAAACTGAATCTATGGAACGTTCTAATCCGGATATTTCTGAAATAGTACAGTCAGTACCCATAGATATATACAATTCAATAATCAGCATCCCTTAATTTGTTGACATTTAGCTGAATTTCAGCATATATTACATTTAAATGTTTAATAGTGCATGGAGGAAATATGAAAATAGCGATTAATGGTTTTGGTAGAATTGGTAGAAGTGTTTTTAAGGTGGCTTTCGAAAGAGATGGTATCGATATTGTTGCAATAAATGACATTACAGATCCAAAGACTCTGGCACACCTTTTAAAATATGATTCAAATTATGGAGTTCTAAAACATACTGTAGAAGTACGAGAGAACTCTATCATAGTTGGTGGAAAGGAAATCAAGGTTTTTGCAGAACGAGATCCAAAAAAATTACCCTGGAAAGAACTTGGAGTTGATGTAGCTGTTGAATCTACTGGTATTTTCAGAACTGCAACCGGCCCTAAGGGTGGATATAAAGATCATATTACTGCAGGTGCAAAAAAAGTAATTTTATCAGTTCCTGCAAAAGACCAGGTAGATAGAACTATTGTTCTTGGTGTTAATGATGATTCTTATAATGCAGCTGATGTAGCAGTATCCAATGCTTCATGTACTACAAATTGTCTTGCTCCTATTGCAAAGGTACTTCAGGATAACTTTGGAATTGTAGAAGGACTTATGACTACTGTACATGCTTATACAAGTGACCAAAGTTTGCATGATTCACCACATAGCGATCTTCGTAGAGCTCGTGCTGGTGCAGTTTCTATTATACCAACAACAACAGGTGCAGCAGCAGCAGTTGGTCTTGTTATACCTGAACTTAATGGTAAACTGAATGGAATGGCTTTGAGAGTACCTACTCCTACTGGTTCATTAGTTGACCTTACAGTAAGACTTGAAAAAGATCCAAGCGTAGAAGAACTCAATGCGGCAGTAAAAGCAGCAGCTGACGGACCTATGAAGGGCTATTTGGAATATACAGAGGATCCAATTGTGTCTATTGATATAGTACAAAATCCTCATTCATCAATTTTTGATTCATTATCTACAATGAAAATTGGAAAAGGTTTCTTTAAAGTTTTATCATGGTATGATAATGAATGGGGATATTCCAATAGAGTTGTGGATTTAGCAGTTAAAATTTCAAAATAGGTATTTAACTATGAAAATTAGAACTGTCAAAGATCTTGATCTGAAAAATAAAAGATCTCTTGTTCGTGTAGATTTTAACGTTCCCCTTAAAGATGGGGTTATAACAGATGATACACGTATAAAAGCAGCGTTGAAAACTTTAAATTATATACTTGAACAGGATGGTGCATCACTTGTTGTGATGAGCCATCTTGGGAGACCTAAGGGTAAGGTGGATAAAGAATATTCCCTTACTCATGTTAAAGACAGATTGTCAGAACTTCTTAAACGAGATGTTATAATGGCAGATGATTGCATTGGCCCAGGTGTTGATTCTCAAATTAAATCACTTAAAGCCGGTGAAGTTCTTCTTTTAGAAAATTTAAGATTTCATAAAGAAGAAACAGCAAATGATACTGACTTTGCCAAAAAATTGTCTTTAAATGGTGATATATATATAAATGATGCTTTTGGTACTGCACATAGGGCGCATGCGTCAACAGAAGGTGTTTCTCATTTTCTACCATCTGCAGGTGGGTTTCTTATAGAGAAAGAAGTAAACTTTTTTGAACCTCTTGTAACAAATCCAGAAAAACCCTTTGTTGCTATTATAGGTGGTGCGAAAGTTTCTTCAAAAATTAGTGTTCTTGAATCATTATTGAAAAATTGCACCACTTTAATAATTGGTGGTGGAATGGCGTATACATTTTTAAAAGCTAAAGGTTTTAATATTGGAAATTCTTTAATTGAAGAAGATTTCATTGATACAGCAAAAAGTTTAATGAAAAGTGCAGAAGAAAAAGGTGTAAACTTACTTTTACCTGTTGATCACTTAGCAGCATTGGAATTTTCTGAGAATGCAGAAGCTATTGTTGTTGATAATGAGAATATACCAGAAGGTTTGATTGGTATGGATGTTGGTGTTAATACTTTAAAATCTTATACAAAAGTAATCACAAGTGCTAAATCACTTGTTTGGAATGGTCCTCTGGGTGTATTTGAGTTCCCCAATTTTGCAAAGGGGACTTTAGAAGTAGCTGAATTAGTTGCTGCCTGTAAAGGTACAACTGTTGTAGGTGGAGGCGATTCTGTTGCTGCAGTCAATAAGTTTGGTTTTGCTGATAGAATTGATCATGTTTCTACAGGTGGTGGAGCCTCACTTGAATATCTGGAAGGTAAAATTCTACCTGGTATAGCTGCTTTAAAATAGTATATAGTTAGTAACTTTGTTGTTGCTTGTTTTTTCAATCAAAGGAGAATTAAATGCGTAGATCATATATGGCCGGAAACTGGAAAATGAATTATACAAGATCTGAAGCTCTTTCACTTGTCAAAGAACTTTTGGAAAATGGTAGTTTTAAAAATAAAGTACTTGTAGCACCTCCTTTTACTTTGTTAGAAACTGTTTCAAATGCAGTTAAAGGGACTGAGCTTATTTTAGGTGCTCAGAATATGTCAACTGCAGAGTCTGGAGCTCATACTGGAGAAATATCTCCACTTATGCTAAAAGATTTGGGCGTCCAGGCTGTTATATTAGGACATTCAGAAAGGCGATCAATCTATGGTGAAACTAACGAAATAGTTAATACAAAAATACATTTAGCTTTAAAGCATAGTCTGGAAGTTATTTTTTGTGTTGGAGAAACTTTAGAAGAGAGAGAAGCTGGTGCTGCTGAAAAAATTGTTAGAGACCAGGTTTTAAAAGGATTAAAAGATATATCCGAAAAACAAATGGAATCAATAACTATAGCATATGAACCTGTTTGGGCTATTGGTACAGGTAAAACAGCTAGTCCTGAAGATGCAGATGATATACATAGTGTAATAAGAAAAGAAATCGAAGAATTATATAGTAAAGAGACAGCTGATCAATTAATTATTCAATATGGAGGTTCTGTTAAGCCTTCAAATGTAAAAGAATTAATGGGTAAAGCTAATATTGATGGAGCATTAGTTGGTGGAGCTGCACTTAAAGCAGAAACTTTTATTCCAATAATGGAATATAATAAATAGATATAGTCAGTGGAGAAAAATTAATGGCAATTTTAGGAACATTACTTTTAGTAATATTCGTTATCAGTGCAATTTTGCTTATCATAATTGTTATGATGCAGGATGATCAGGGTGATGGACTGGGTGGAATCTTCGGAGGGGGCAGTGGTGCTGCTTTTGGTTCAAGATCTGGTAATATTTTAACAAAAGCTACATCAATTATTGGAGCAATATTCATTTTAAGTTCTTTAGGGAATGCCTGGGTTAATAGAACCATAACATCAGGTAATGTTTTGGGAGTAGCCCGGGAAGAAGTTGTAGATAATACTTCTGAATGGTGGAATTCTACGGTTAGTTCTGAAGAATCCAGCTCAGCACAATAATCCACCAGAGGTTTTTATGAGAGTAGGAATAGTTTTCTTTTCGGGTAAAAAAAATAATAAACTTGAAAATATTTCTAAATCACTATCTGAGGGAATCCAAATGCAGGGACACCAGGTTGACATTATAAATGGCAACCTGGATCAAAACTCGAAGTTAACAGTATATAATTATATTGTTGTAGGTGTGGATGGAATAAATTTTTTGGGGGGTACAATTCCTTCCAAAACTTCAGTTTTTCTTAGTAATTCGGGCTTGTTAAAAGGTAAACGTTCGTATGCGTTTACTTCAAAAACTACTTTAAGACCACAAAAAAACTTGAGTAAACTTATGTATTCTATGGAACACGAGGGTCTTTATTTAAAAAAATCTGATATTATTTCAAATAGGGATGAAGCGGTTAGTATTGGTAAACGATTGCATATATCCTGATTTATTAGGTATCTCTGGAGTATTATATGAAAAAAATAATAATGTTATTGTTATCTCTATTAATCAGTACAGTTGTATATGCAGATATATTAAGTAAGCCTTTAGCTTCCGTAAATCTTATTAGACCTGAACTTGTATCATCCTTTGACATAGATCAAAAAATTGAACAGTATAACAAGCAATTACTTAATAGTGGTATGCCAATCCAAAATATTTCCAGAACGGATATGTTAGAATCTATTATATCTTCTATACTAATTGCGCAAGCTGCTGAAAAATCAGGATTAAGTATCTCAGATATTGATATAAATAGAGTAATTCAGGCTCAAAAGAAAAGTGCCGAAGGACAATTAGGTCAAAAAATTTCAGATGAACAATTTAAACAATTGATAATTAGACAAACAGCTTCTACCTGGGAGTTGTATTTATCTGGAATTAAAGAGCAACTGCTTCAACAAACCTATATTACTCAAAACAAGAAATCTTTATTTGAAAACATTAAAGTTCCTGGAAAAAATGAAATAGAAAATAAATATAATGAGAATCTGCAATATTTTTTTAATCCTGAATATGTTCGTGTTAGTATGATCTTTATTCCTGTGTTAAACAAGAATGTTGAAGAAAGTGATCTTGCAAAGAAAAAATTGGAAAAAGCTTATTTAGAATTAAAAAACGGATCTATTAGTTTTGATGATGCAGTCCTAACCTATTCTGAAGAAGAAAGTATTAAGTATAGAGGAGGAGATATCGGATATATTGGCAGAGATAATAGAAATCTAAAACTACAACTTGGTGACGATTTTTTTAATAAGTTATTTAAATTAGATTTAAATGCTATATCTGAAGTTTTGGAATCAAATTCAGGATATCATGTTGTAAAAATTACCGAAAAAATAGAGCCTAAACTTCTAACTCTTGATGATCAGATAACTCCGGATAATCCTTTGTTAGTAAAAGATTATATAAAAGATGGAATACTTCAGGAAAATCAGCAAAAAGTCTTATCACTTGCATTACAGGAAATAAATTCTGATTTAAGGGAACAAGCAGAAATAATATATTTTTAACAGGAATAATATGAGTTCAAGAAGGAAAGGGCGTATTCTGGCATTCCAGACGTTGTTTAGTAAAGATTTTAATAATAACAGTACTGAAGAATTAATTAAGTTTAATTGGATGGATGAGACAAAACTCGAAAATTTTGATAATGAAACAATTAATTTTGCAAAATTATTAGTAGTAGGAACGATAGAAAATTTACAAAATATTGATAGCTCCATAAAAAAACAACTTAAAAATTGGGATTTTGATAGAATTGTTAAAGTTGAATTAGCTATTTTAAGATTAAGTGTTTACTCACTTCTTTATCAAAAAGAGATACCATCAACAGTAACAATAAACGAAGCAATTGATATTGCAAAAGATTACGGAAGTGATGAGGCCTATCGTTTTATCAATGGTATATTAGATGGAATCAAAAAATCAAAAGAGGTATGAACCTTAAAACTAAAATAGTTATAATATCTGTAACTGCAATTATAGTACTATTATTTTTTTCTATTTTAGTTTTGAAATCTAAAGAAATTAAAGATAAAAATTTTGATCTGTTTGTTGAAAATATCGATTCTAATTGGAATAAATATTCATCATTAGAAATAGTAGACTTCTTAGTATCTGGTGAAGATCTTGTAAATAGTTCCAGTGATTATAAACGTTTGTTAAAAAGAATATATAGTACTGGAAATTGGAATTATTTATCTAGTTTATCAGAAAAAGCTTATTTGAAATATTCAAAAGATGAGCAAATATTTGCAATTTATATTCAATCTTTACTATTATCAAATAATCCTGAAAAAGCAAATAATATTCTTTTGAAAGATAAAAATAATATTATATCTGATAATTTCCAATTACAGGCAGCTATTGGTTCAGATATCATTATTTCTGATGATAATATTTTTTATAAAGTTTTAAAAGAAAAAAGTACAACATTATTTGAGAAACTGTTTGAAATTACATTAAATGAATATTTTCTAATCGATGCTGGTTTAATTTATTTAGAACAAGGTGATTATGAAAAAGCAGATTATATTTTGAGTTCACTTAATAACAGTAATACTGATTTTAAAAGATTATTACTATTTACAAAATACTATAATAGCAAATATAAAGAAGTTGATAAATTGTTGTTAAAATATGATTTTAATTTTTCAATAGAAGAATTAAATCTTTTTCGAATTGATACAAGTTTAAAACAAAATCTCTATAGACATGCTTTGGAATTAAATTTACAATTTTTAAATCTTTATCCAAATTACTCTGTTAATCCATATATAAATTTAATACTTTTAAGTTATTATATTGATGTTCCGGATGTAATTTCCGTAATAAATTCAAGTATTACATTATTTAAGAATGACAAAAACTTATTATTTATTATTGCAAAATACCTTGAAGAAAACAATAGAGTGGAGAGTTCAATTTCTTTATTAGAGAATTATTTATTAAAT
>Ga0164318_10001405_pt1 | contig 21343 bp, 17 predicted proteins | sample GuaBasSedimGuay9_FD_113734 | JGI IMG/M metagenome (GOLD analysis project Ga0164318, IMG submission 113734) | Subseafloor sediment microbial communities from Guaymas Basin, Gulf of California, Mexico - Guay9, Core 4571-4, 0-3 cm | ecosystem: Environmental > Aquatic > Marine > Hydrothermal vents... | reverse complement strand
TTAATGAAATTAAAACAGACCCAAGCAACTGCTGAAACGGCTAAAATCTTGAGCGGAATCCATAGAGCATTAAATGGACTACGTTCATCAGTTAATATCCAGAATGTTACACAGATTATAGACCAAATTGATTCTCAAATTGAAGGGTTCGATATAGCCCAAGACATGGCACAAGATGGAATTCAAAATATTACCGTAAAGACAGAAGTTTCACCCCAAGAAACCAATAAAGTTTTGGCAGAAATTGACCAAGAAATTTCAGTAGAAACAGGTATGGCATTACCATCAACACCATCAAGAATAGCTGAACTTGAAAAGGAAATTAAAAGACTAAAAGAGGAAAAATAGTTTTAAAATTTATGTACCTTGTTTATGACCTTTTTTTACTCAATTTAGAATTAATCGATATAAATAAAAAGAATTTAAATAATAATGAAATTTTTAATACAATAAACAACTTTAATTAAAAACAGTGAACACAATTTTTCAAAAATATTTTCAATTGTTATTAAATTAACCAGAGAATCAGTCAATTAATCAAGTTTACCATAATAATTATTTAAAAAAATACGAAATTTTTTATTTTGGGAAATCTAAATTTTTTTTAAAGAGAATTTATTAAAAATTAAATTTTATAATATGATTATGATAATTAATATTATAATAAGAAATTAATGTTAAAAAAATAAGAATGTGTGATAAAGTGTTAAATTATACAATAATTCAAAAAATTACCAATCAATTATGGAATTATGAGCCGGATCCAGACGATATTAATGAAAGGATACTACTTTCACTGGCATATATTAATTTATATAAATTAGCTATCGATGAAAAATATGGTGAAGATATTTTTTCAAGAATTGAGAAAAACATTTTTTCAAAGGGGCCTAGAAATGACTTACAAACTATAGATAGAAAAAATTTAGATGAAAATAGTATTAATTTGATTTTGTTATATTATAGACTTGTAGAATTAAAGAATTTAAAAGAAGTTAGTAATTATGTTAAAGAATTTCAAGAAGATGTTATTAATATAAACCTTGACGAATTAAAATTTATTAATTTTCAAATTTTGTATTTTGTATATAAAAGGACAATAGATGAAAGATACAAAAATAAGATTTTAGAGATCATTGAAGAAAAGTTAGAATCAATCAATGATTTTAAGTTTTATATTCTATTGTATCTTTTGACTCGAAATCCAGATTACTTAGCGCCTGCATATACGCTTGTTGAACCGTTTGATGATTTGTCCAAGGATGATTCATTAGATTATTTTATTTGGGAAATATCAGGGTATGAAAAAGAGTATTATCCTACTTCTCTTGATTTGAGAAGATATATATTAGACAACATGATTTCAGAATTAAAGACAGCTAAAGATTTGTATATAGCCACAGCCTATGCAATTGGTGAAATTGAAAACTGGAAACATGATTTATTTGGTGATTATACACCTATAATAAGCGAGGAACTTGAAATTTTAATTGATGAAGAAAAAAACGTGGGAATTTTGGGGAGGTCTAGAAGTTTTCATAAAAAAATTGGAAATCGAGGTCTATTATATATTGGTAAAGTTTGTGAAAAACCAGAACAGAGTTTAGGTCATTTTGGGAGAGATATATATTTAGATTGTGTAAAACCACATGTTATTTTCATTTGTGGTCACCGAGGTTCTGGGAAATCATATACAATGGGAGTTATAGCCGAGGAATTGGCCAAGACAAATATAGGAATTGGGACTATAATTGTCGATCCAATGGGAATTTTTTGGAGTATGAAATTTGGAAATTGGACAAGTAAAGAGGTAGATGTATTAAAAAAATGGGGTTTAGAACCAAAGTCATTTGCAGAAAAAGTGAAAATTTTTGTTCCATTAGGTTTTTACAATTCATGTTCTGAAGCTACCCGTGATGAGGCTTTTTCTCTTTTACCAAGTGAATTAACTGCAGATGATTGGTGTTATACATTTGGAATTGATAGATTTAGTCCGAGAGGAATTCTAATTGAAAAAGCAATAAACCAAGTAAGAGAAGGATATATTGACGAATTTGGAATTCCAGTCCCTAGAATGGGAGATTATTTTACTTTAGCTGATCTAATAGATTGTATAAATGAATCTCGAATGTTAACTTCAAAATCACAAGGTTTTGATGTGAGGACTAGAAGAGCTGTTATTTCGCGACTTGAAATAGCAAGAGATTGGGGTATATTTTCAAATACAGGTACTAAATTAAGTGATCTTTCAGTACCTAACCAAATTTCTGTAATTGATGTTAGTTTTTTAGAAGAGGGGCTAAGATCTTTAATAATAGGAATTTTAGCACGAAAAATTTTAAAAGAGAGATTAAGGATTTCAAGGAGATTAGATGCAGCAAAAGTTGATAGATCTGTAAAAGTTGAGACTGGAATAAATGAAATTCCAGTAACATGGTTATTAATTGATGAAGCTCATCTTTTAATACCTTCAAGTGGAAAAACAGCTGCATCAGAACCATTAATTCAATATGCAAAATTGGGGAGAAAACCAGGATGCGGTCTTGTTTTAGTTACCCAACAGCCAGCTGCTACTAACTCACAAATTTTATCACAATTAGATATTCTTCTATCACACTTATTAACTTATAAGACCGACATCAATGCACTAGTTACGCGGATCCCAGGAGATATACCTAAAGATGTAGAAAAATCTAGCTTTTTTAGGAGTATGGCTGTGGGTAGTGGTTTAATTGCTGATGAATCAATAAGTACTTCAAGATGTTTTGTTTTACATGTAAGACCAAGGTGCAGTCAGCATGCAGGACGTGAATCACTCCCAGATATCATAGATGCAATGGATCAGCCAGTAATACCAGTTGAAACTCTGGAAAAAGAAAAAAGTCTAAATACAACAGAAAATAATCAAAAAGATAACGAAGAATTACCTAAAGTTGTTGGTGGAGAAACATCTAAATTTATAGATTTTAATGCTGAAATGGAAGATAGCTCAATTTCAGATTCCGAAATTGAAAAAACAATATTAGGAACAGAACTTGAAATTAATGAAGAAAATAAAATTGACCAAATTCAAAACATTGAAATTAATCTACCTATTCCAGCATTAATGGCATATAATAAGAGGTTCATTACTTACAAATTTTATCAATACTTATTTAATTTCAAAGAACAAACATTTTCCACAGATATTTCAAAAGAAATTAAAGAAAACCCAAATGAATTCCTTAAAAAAGCTTATAAATTTCTGAAAAACAAAAATTGGATTTGTAATAATATAAATATTCAAGTAGAGATACCGGTTATATTGTTTGAAAAAGAAGACTGTAAAATTGCCCTCACAGCAACAAAATCAAAAACAAATAATATAGCAACACTTATAGGCGTATCAACAGATAATAATAAACTAGACGAATTAAAAGAATTAATGAATGAAATTATCAATGCCTCAATGATTGAAATTTAAAAAAAATATATTATATAAAAGATTATAAGGTCAAAAATTAATAATATCCTAAGGAATAAATCAAAATAACAAAAACATTAAAATTTAAAATTCTTAGAATTCAATTTTTCCTTTTATACCCGACTAATAACCCGACTAATAATATTAAATTGTAAACATCCTTACGAATATTTTTATTACTTTATGAATTAATAGTTGTTTAAAAGGAATTAATTCTTTAAATTGAAAATTGATAATGCCAAAGTTATTAATTAAAAAAAAGCTTATAGAATAATAACAACAATTATGGTCAATAATTATGAGTGTTTTTAAAAAATTATTCCCGGGTAAAAAGCCTAAGAAAGAGGATGCTATAGCAGAGTTAAGAGCATCAATCAATAAATTAGAATTAAGACAAAAAGTTTTTGTAAAAAGAGCCGCGGATAGCCATAGACGGGCAAGGCAATTCTTAAAAGCCGGAAATAAAAAATCTGCAAAACAATATTTAGCGCGGTGGTCAAAATTTCAAAAGATGGCTAATCGTTATACTGCTTTTACAAATAGATTAGAAGACCGTATTATAGCGCTTGAAGAAGCTGCTGATATCCAGACGCTTACTTCTGCGATGGAATTAGCTAGTAAAGAATTACAAGCAGCGAGAAAAATTGTTTCATCTGATAGAGCTCTGGAAATTAGTCTAGAAACAGAAGAAAGTATTGCTGAGATAGAAAGAGTTGGCGATATTTTTGAAACGGCAATCGGTGGAGATGAATTGGAAGATTTAGATGTGGAACGAGAATTAAATAGATTAGAAATGGAAGACCAGCTAGAAACGGCGGGTATTATCCCTGAAGTCCCTTCAACGGAACCTGTTTCTACTAAAAAGAAACAATTACAGGAACAAATTGACGAATTGAAAAAATCTCTTGAAGAATAATTTAATTTTTTTATTTAATAATTCCTGAAAAATTTAGGTATTAAAATATCCTATAGAAAAACATGTGCAACGCCAACGCCGATCAGCAAAATCAAAGATATTATTAGAGTTGTTACAGGGCCTACTTTAATACCAGTACTCTCATCTTGAAAAAATCTAATAAGCCCTGCACCTGCAAAAGGCATTGGGCCCTCTGACTGACGTCTCTGTGCGCGTCTTCCTTTCTTTTTTGACATAATTATTTCACCAAATATTCTATACTAATAATAATTAAATAAATTTATTAAAGTTTTTTATTAAATATTCAAAACAAGTCTTAATTTAGTAATATTTAGGGTGAATTATAATTAAAATAAAAGATTTTCAAAAGTTAATGTATGATTTGTATTTCGAACGAGACAAAAAAAGAGGAATTAGTAAAACATTTATGTGGTTGGTAGAAGAAGTTGGGGAGCTTTCAAGAGCAATAAATAAGATAGATATTAATAAAGACTTTAGTAATATAAGTGAGGAATTTGCAGATGTTTTTGCATGGTTATGCTCATTAGCTAATATTATTGGTATAGATTTACAAGAAAGTTCAATAAAAAAATATAATCAGGTTTGTCCAAAATGTAAAAATAAACCTTGTTCGTGTGAATTTAAGTAATTTATCAAAAATTATGTATCTATTTTAAAAAGTTGTTTAATAGAATCTTTAATTAGTGGTAAAATCTCAATTAAAAAAGGTTTTTATATTATATATTTAATAAAAGTAAATATTGAGAGATTTTTATTTTAATACAATCCAAAATTTAGTTTAAATTTAAAAAAAATATAAATTTAAAATATTATTTACTTGTAAAACTGTTAATGAGGTCAGAAGTTTGCTTGTTAAGGATATAATGAGGACTGAATTTCAAAAGCTTTATGTACCTGGAAGTAGGGATTCTGCTCTTGAATTAATTAAAAAGTATAATTTGAAATTAATCCCTATTTTAAAGAAAGATACGGAAAAATTACTAGGAACAGTTTCACCAATAGAATTAATTAAAAATCCAGATGAAGAAGACCTTGCAATATTAATGAATAGAAATCCAATAACAATCCAACAAGATACTGATATTAAAGAAGCAATAAAATTAATTACTGATACTAAAAATAGAATTATTGTAGTTTTAGATGGGGAACAAATAGTAGGACTTTTAACAGTTCACCTAATTATTAAAAAAATTTTGGCCAAGAAAAATTTTAAAGATCCAATTAAGCCTTTTGTAAAAACAGGGACTATTTCTATTTGGGACGGAACACCATTACAAGTAGCATTATATATAATGCAAATTTCAAATATTACAGTAATTCCATGTATAGATGATTCTGGTAATTTATCAGGGATTTTAAGCTATGAGGAATTAATGAAAGAAAGCGAAGTAATTGTAGAGGAATATGCAAGTTCTTTATCTGCAACAGAAGATTATGAGTGGAGCTGGGGGACTGCAGATACATTATTAATCACTAAAAAAGAATTACAATTACCTGATAAACAAGTAAAAGATGTCATGGTCAAGAAAGGACAAATTCAAGTTGTTAATGAATTAAGTACAATTCATGACTGCGCTAATAAAATGGGAAAATTCCTTCTAGACCAATTACCAGTGATGAACGTAAATGATAAATTATTGGGAATGATTTACGATATAGATTTAATAAAAGTCCTATTAAATCCTGATTTCAAACTCTGAATAGGAATTAATGCATTATGATTTTTTATTATTATTAGCTTTATTATTAAAAAACTTAGTAATTAAAACGGATTTTTTTCGATTTTTAAATAAAGAATTAATATCATTCTCAATAAGTTCCAGTCTTTGTTTAATATAATCATTTAATTTAAATTTATTAGCTAATTCTTTAGCTATTTCTAGATATTTTACGATTCCTCCTTCATGAACAGTAAAAATTAATTTGTTATTACATTGAGGACATACTCCTGATAACGGTATTCGTCTGAATTTTAAATTACATCGAGGACACCTAATTTGCTGAGTTGTAAATGCCCTCATATTTCCAATTATATCAGGTATAAAATGTGTATTTAATAGTCTATTTACTTCATCTACGACATCAACAGCATCTATTTTAATTCCAAGACTTAATTGCGCATTGACTTTATCTTTTATTTTTTCGTATTTTTTATAAGCTGTAACAGTAGGACTAGAACTTATCGTTGAATTTGGTATAGTATAATGAATGTTAAAATATTCTTCAGGTTTTCCAAGCCTATCATTGATTATCTCAATTTTATCTAATAATTGTTTAGGTGGGGTATAGTTTAATGTGGCTTCGTAAAATTCAAGTGGAAAATGCTCAATTGTTTCCAAATTGAATACTTCTTTGTCAACTTCTTTTGGACGTAGAATAATCGAAATAACAAGAGGAGCATCCATCATTCCCCCTCTTGTAGTAGGAAGGTATAACCTTGAGAAATTTAAAAGAGCATCTAATAATAATATAATAGAGTCCTCATCGCCATCACATTGATGAGTCATAATATTATCATTAACAAATATTGTATGATACTTTTTAGCATTTAATGAATATACAAATGAAAAATTAGATTTAATCACCTTTTTCTCCCGAACTTCTAAAAATTCTAATTCATTAGTATTTAAAGAATTATAGGTTAGATTTTCAGTGCTCCCAAAATAATTTTTATTATAAACTAAAAATTTATCTCTTAAGTTAATTTCGAGCGCTTTTTTCTCGATAAATTTTCCATTAGCATAGACGATGATTGGGTGGTCATAAGTTGTAATAAATGCCCGATTATCCTCTAAAATTATTTCAATTAGGTGCTCTGGCGCCGGACTTTTTATTACATCAATAATTTCAGTCAATACTATTTTTTTACTCTCTAAATCAAAAGAATAAACTTTAATATCCTTTTTAGGTAAATTTTTTGAGAAAACAGAATTGGAGAAAATTTCATTATCAAATAATTCATGATATAATTTATATAAGGAGACTTTTTTAGGAACTCCATTTATGTTAATTAATATAGTAGTATCTCCAAGAAAGCAATTTCTTCTTTTTGCAGCATGCCAATAAGGATGTGCATAGCAAATTTTACTTTTAGTAAAACCGATAATTCTTCCAATTATGCCCGCTGATGTATGAGGAGCTAACCCAATTACTATTTGCCCAATGAGATCACCAATTGTATCAATATTATAGTATGGATTTAGATGATAGAATTTTATTAATAATTCATCTATGAAGTTAGCTACTTTTACTAAAAAATCCGCACCATTATATGGAATTATTATATCTTGAGGTTTTAATTCGATTATTTGTTCTGAATTTTCAATCTTATTACCATAAATATCTCTAGAATATCCCAATTTCTTTAGCTTATCAAGAGAAAGCCCTATTTCTTTAGGTGTAAAATGAGTTAATGGAGCATCGACCGAATCAAACCTAATTGTTCCATCTCTAAATATATATAAATTCCATTTTACTCTCAAGATAGCTTTCTCAAGAGGCTCAAAAATATGGTGTCTGTTCATTAACCCTTTAACACCTTTAATATAGGCAGGGATTTCTTCCTCTATATTAGATTTTGCTGTTTTTAAAATTTGAGCTAAATTGACTTTTTTATATCCATAAGTTTTAACAGGACTTTTACAATATGGACAATAATCGGAATTGACTTCTTTACCACAATTCACATTAGTGCATTTTGTTATAATTTTTGTTCGGATATGACATTTTGGGCAAATGTAATAAATAGTCTCTTGGTTACATTTTGGACATTTTCTATTTACAATTTCCAAAGATATTATTTTATTTTCTGCCGCTTTAATTATATCTCGTCTATTTCCACCTTCATTACCTACGGGGAATAAAGTATGGAATTTTACTCTTTCATCTGCTTTTTCGGGGCGCCCCATTCTTCCTCCTATTCTATAAGGAGCTTTTGCTCTAATTTTGTATTTTAAAAAATTTCCTACAAAATGATTCTTTTTTGTCGGTAGAATAAATTCAAAGTTTGATTCTGGATCATTTAAATTAAAAATTTTTTGAATAATGTAAGAATATTTGGCAATTATTATTTTGTCACCTTTAACAAAATGTTCAATTCCTAATATTTCTAGGATTTTTTTCTCTTCTGAATGAGATTTTAAGTCTAATTCCATATTTTTTATTGATGAAATTTTATTATTTTTATTTGTATTATTATTATCAATATATTTAGCGGTCAGCAACCAGTTTCGGAGTTTAATTACATCATCTCTTGTGATATATTCCCAAAAAAATGTATATTTTGGGTGAATTGGGAGCCCTAAAATTTCAGATATTTTAATTGCTTCAATTTCATTTGGAAAATTATAAAATGGATCTGATAATAAGGTAGAAAGTCTATCCGAATCTATTTTTAACTTAGTGGACAGTTCCTCAATTTGATTATTATAGTATTTTTTTAATACTTCTTTAAATTCGGCGCACCACCATTCTTCTGTATAGCCTGAAGGTATTAAAATGTGGTTATTTTCCAAGAATTCTCCAAAACCAATAAGGACATCACCTAAATATAATATTCTCTGAATTTTATCCATATATTTTTTATAAGTGATCTCATTTTCTATTTTTATGACTGAGCCGTCAAAAATTTTAACAATTGGGCCTTCTATTGAATCAACTGCAATACTAATGGAAGCTTTTCCAGGACGTTCGGTAATAAATTGCGTTCCTTGAACTAAAAAATTCCCAGTAATTTTCATTGTGTATTTATTTAGTCCAACTGCAGCTAGACCAGTATTTCTAACACGTCCGTATCTAATTCTGAAACCTTCTTTTCTAGAGGGATGAGAAAATATTGGACGACCAGCAATAATCCCCGCAATAAATTTGTCTTTAGGTTTAATAGGATCAGAATCTTCTTTTAATTCCATTTCTTCTTCTTTTTCTTGTAAATCTTTTAACCATTCCCAACCTTTAAAATCAAATTTTTCAACTATTTTCATAAGTTTATGAGCTTTTCCAATAATACCATCATTAAGTACTAAGCATGCACCACCTCTAACTTTATTCGTATTAATTCGCCATATATTTCTATAACCTGTTACTTCTTCTTTTTCAGTAGGTTCTCCAGTAATTTCTATTGGACAGTTTTTAGCAGCTGACCTAATAGACTTAGCTTTAATAGGAAATTGGAGATTTCTCAATCTTTTATACAAAATTATTTCTTCTAAATAACGTTCTATTTCGTCATTACTTGGTTTATATCTATCTAACTTAATTAGTTTTCTGACATAATCGCCTAACATGACAGCTTGAGCTGCTGCAGTCCCACCTGCTGCTCTTATTGGGCCTGAAAAATACATTGCAATATATTCAGTGCCATCTTTATTTTTCCTGATTTTAACATCTACTAAGCCTTCTATTGGTGCTGCGGTTATTCCGGAAGTTAAAATGCAAAGACCTGCGCGGATTGCCAGTTTTGCAAGTTCAGCCTTGTCAATATCTTTTATAAATTTTTTATCAATTATTTCTTTAGTTATTTTAAAGGCTATTTTTTCGTTGTCCAGTCCTTTTTCTTGTAATTCTTGAATTCTGTTTTTTACACCTTTTGGACCAATTAATTCCTCAACTCGAGATGCTACATCTTCAGCTGGAGGAATTTCTACTCCTTCGTAAGGGTCTTTTCCTCTACTTCTGGCTTTTTGCGCAATTTTATAACATTCATTGACTTCTTTAATTAAATTATCAAAATAATGTTGTACTTCTTTTTGCAATTCCTCAAACATTTCATTTAATTCCATCAAATAGGTTATTTATATTATTTTACCTATTGTAAAAAATATTTTTTAATTTACTGAAAAAAATTAAAGTTAAATTAATATTAAATGAATCAAAATAACTTTAAATATTTTGAATTAATTTATTCATCATATTTTAAAATAGTGATAGAATTGACAAAGAAATATATGAGCATCAATATAATAATCATTCTTTTAATAATTCAAATATTTACACTTATTCCCCATTCTAATTCTTTAAATTCTTCAAAATTAATGGTTCTTTTTGATGAATCACACAATCAATATTTCACATATTCTAATGGTAATTTTGTAAGTGCCTTAGATTACCTAAATCAATCGGGTAATTTTATTGTCAAATTAAATAAAAATGGAACGCAATTAAATTATACAATATTAAAGAATTATGATATTTTAGTAATTCCAAATCCAGGAAATGGCACTACTTTTACCTTATTTGAAGTTGAATCGATAATAAATTGGACGAAAGAGGGTGGATGTCTTTTAATCATGTCAGATTATTATCATCAAAGCAATTTACAAAAGAGAGGAAAGCCATTTCTTTTAAACAATATTTTAGGAAATTTAAGTATTCCAATAGAATTTACAACTGCTGACATAGTTGATGAAGACCAATCAGAAAATTATAATGGAGAACCTACTTTAATAAAAATCAATTATCTTCAATTTTCAAACTCTATATTGGGTTCTAAAATATCAAATGTAATTATAAGGTCTTCATGCATTAATATAACAGCGCCTTATTTAAAATATGATGGTGCTTATGGACCTACAATGTCTTATTATTATTTCTCTTCTTTACATAAAATATATTCTCCCCCTTATTGGTTGTTACGATTTCAAGTAGGTAGATCATTAATTATTACATGTGGAGCTACAGAAATGTTTAGTGACTCGATTAATCCTTCTATTGGAGTTAAATGGTATTCTATTGGTGATAATTTAAGACTATGGGTAAATATTTTTAATGCATTAGCCCTACAAGATAACATTATTGTCTGGCCATTTTATTTAATTCTAACAATTGTCTTTTTATGTGGTCTTTTAGGTTTATTTGTCTATAACAAGTGGTTTTTAGTTAAAAAAACATCAAAAATGTTTTTTTCAATTGAAGAAATAAATTTAGAGCGGTCAAATATTTTAAAATTAGCAAGACAATGCTATTCAAACAATGATTTCAGAAATGCTGCAAGATATTATAGAAGAGCTTTGAAGATTAGTGAGAAATTGAACGAGCAAGATAAAGCCGAAAGCTATAGAGAAAAGTTAAATGAGTGTCTTAAAAAACATTAGAGTATTTTTTTAAGCATATTCTTCATAATATTTATCTAAAAAATCGCCATAGATATCCACAGGCTCAGAAAGATAGTTTGCTTCAATTTTTGCTTCTAATTTGCAATTTCCGCATTTTAAATATGCTATCTTTTTATCTTTATGAATTTCTATAGTTATTGTAACTTTACCACACTCAGGGCATGTAAATACTTTTGGTAATGTTTTTCTTACTCGCTTTTGTACTTTCTGTTTTCGTCTTCTACCCATTTTTATTCACGGTCTAAATTAAATTAAAAGTCTTTGTTTCGTGTAATGACAAAATATAATTTAAATTATCTATAAATTTATGATTTTATAAAAAAATTACAAATTAATATCTTTTAATTGTGTTGACCTCTTAAAAATTTAATGACGATTTAGAATAATTTTAATAACCAAAAAGTTATTTATCAGGTTGAAACTCTTGAATGAAGATTTAGATAATTCTTTATGTTTAACAGCAAATATTAAAAAAGGGGAGAATATTAGGAGAGTTATTAAAAGTTTGGGTTTATTTAATGAATTATATAAAATTGAAACAATTAATAATAAAATTTTAATTCCTATTACTAGAGATTTGTCTTCAAGGGAGAAAAAACAAATTAAAGATATTGATCCTTATTTCATTATCACAAATTATTCTTTTAAAAAAAGAAAAAAAAGAGTTTCTAATTTTAGAGATTATTTATTACAAAAAGTAGATCCAAATTATATTAAATTTCTTCCAAAATCTTTTGATACTATTGGAAATATAGCTATAATTGAAATTCCAGAAGTAATTAAAAAATATGATAAATTAATTGGAAATGCTATTATTAAAACATTTAAAAGTATAAGAACAGTTTATTCAAAAAAAAGTATTGTATCAGGGAAATTCAGGATAAGGAAATTAGAATTAATTGGTGGGATTGATAACCCAATTACTATACATAAAGAAAATGGATGTTTATTTGAGTTAGATGTTAAAAAGGTTTATTTTAGTCCTAGATTAAGCACCGAACGGCTAAGAGTTGTAAAACAAGTGAGAAATAATGAAAAAATTATAGATATGTTTGCTGGAGTAGGTACTTATTCTATACAAATTGCAAAAAAAAGAGATGTAGAAATTATTGCTTTTGATATTAATCCTAATGCTATAAATTATTTTGAAAAAAATATAATTCTAAACAAAGTTCATTCTATTAAATTGATATTGGGAAACGTTAGTAATAATATTACTAAATTTAAAAATTTTGCCGATAGGGTAATAATGAATTTACCAAAAACATCATTTAATTATTTAAAAGATGCATGCCAATTAATTTCTAAAAATGGTGGGATTATAAATTATTATCAATTTATTTCAAATGAACAAAAAATTTCGGATATTACAAACAAAATAACAGATGAAATTAAAAGAAATAACAGGATATTAAAGGAAACTATTTTTTATAAAAAGGTTAAAGATATATCACCTAAAAAATCGCAATTTGCTTTTGATATTAAAATCATTTAAAAGCTTACTTCAAAAACAACTTTCATCCTTGTGTCCGAGTTTTGTAATAATTTTATTAATCTACGGTCAATATCAATAGCTGATTTATTTGCACCAATCATAATAGTCCTATCACAAATGAAATTACTTTTTCTAATCACAATGTCCTCCTTATTATTAAATGTTAGATTAGGTGCGCCTTTGCCTTCAATTAGTTCAGAATAATTATCTAAGATTAATTTACAAATTATCCTTGAGTTTTTATGTTTTGCCAATTTTTTAAATGAACTTTTAAAATCATTAAGTCCTTTTTCGCTGGAAACTCCAATTATACAATCACCTTTTTTAGTAAGGGTATTATCTTTAGTAAATTCAATGGTCGTTTTATGTTTACCTAGAATATTTGGATGACCTTTTACAAAAAATTCTTCAATAACTTTTTCTACCATATTTTATCATATCTTTTATAAAAAATTTGCAAATAATATACAATTAAATTTACTGTTAAAATTGTTTTAAAATTTGGTGTTAAATTTGGATTTAGAAAAGAGAAAACAGGAATTATTAAGATATTATCAGCGAACTGGTTATGCAAATTCACCTACAGTAATTAAAGCTTTTCTTAAAGTACCAAGAGAAAAGTTTTTACCAAGAGAATTGGTAGATAAAGCTTATGTTGATTCTCCATTACCTATCGGTTCTGGGCAAACAATCTCCGCGCCCCATATGGCTTTTATAATGTGTGAAGCTTTAGAACCCGCTTTAAGGTTAGGAGCGAAAGTGTTAGAAATTGGAGCAGGAAGTGGTTATCATGCTGCTATTTGCGCGGAAATTGTAGCGCCCACAGAAAAATTGAATTCTGGAGAAAAGTTGGGGCATGTCTATTCTGTTGAGAGAATTCATTCAGTGGCAGAATTTGGGAAGAAAAATTTGGAAGCTGCAGGATATTCTGATCGAGTCACTATAATTGAAGGTGATGGTACACTTGGACTTGAAGAATATGCACCATATAATGCTATTAATGTCACAGCTGCTGGGCCTAAAATTCCACCGCCATTAATAGAGCAACTTGACATGAATGGTGGAAGACTTATTATTCCTGTGGGAGCAATTTATGGATTTCAACAACTTATTCTTGTAATTAAAAATGAAAAAAATATTAAAAAACAAAGTTTGGGTGGAGTTGCATTCGTTCCCTTGAGAGGAGAATATGGTTGGTAAAAAATAACAATATATAACTGGTCTGCTAAATTGAAAAAAATTTATTATTCTAAATTTCATTATGATATATTTTATATACTTTCAAGATTGTATAAAACGAATGCTTTAAAGATATTACAATCTCTGACCGTTCCTAGTCCCCTTTATACGGTTAGAGTAAATACCTTAAAAATTAATGCAAATGAATTAATAAGTTTATTAAAAAAAGAAGGACTAAATTTTAAAAAGTTTCAAGCTAATGGGATAGAAATTCCTGAAATTATATATTATGATTTAAGTCCTAAAAAGAAGAGAATAAAAATATTAAAGAAAAAAATTTTTGTTGATAAATTTACTGGGGAAAGTATCAGTCAAGGAGCAAATCTATTTAGACCTGGAATAAAAAGATATGATAAATTTGGTGAAGGTGAAGTTTTAACGGTCATTTCAGAATTTAATGGTTTTTTAATCCCAGTTGCTAATGTAAAATCAATTATATCATCAAATGATTTATCTATAATGGGTCATGGATTAATAGCTAAAAATATTGAATCTATTTTTTCAGGAATTTCAATTCAAGACCTTAAAGTTTTTCAAAAAGGATTGATTTACGACCAATCACTTCCCGCAATTATTACATCAAAAATTTTAAGCCCTAAAAAAAATGATTTTATTATAGATTTGTGTGCAGCTCCAGGTGGAAAAGCCACGCATTTATCGCAATTAATGGAAAATAAAGGACGCATTCTTGCTATTGATAGATCGAATAAAAAGTTAGATCGTATCAAAGAACATATTAAAAGATTAGGTATTAAAAATATCGAATTAAAAAAGATTGACTCAACTAAGCTTGAAGGATATGAAGCGGATAAAATTCTAATTGACCCGCCATGTTCAGCTTTAGGTACACGGCCAAAGCTTGCCAACTTTACTACAAAAAAAGATGTTGAAAATTTTGCAAGGTATCAAAAGAAATTTATTCAATCTGCAATTAAAAATATTAGACCTGGAGGGACTATAGTATATAGCACTTGTACATTTACGTTAGAAGAAAATGAATTGAACATTGAATATATGATTAAAAAATTTGGGTGTAAATTAGTAAATCAACCTATTTATATAGGAAGTCCGGGTATAATATCTAATTCAAGATTAGATATGAAATTATGTCAACGATTCCTACCAACAGAACACCAATGTCAAGGCTTTTTCATCGCAAAATTGATCGCACCGTAATTAAATTTCAATAATTTCTCCAGTTAAAGTATCTAAATCGACTATTGCTATTGTTGGATTACCAGTTAAATAACCACAACATTCTCCTGGATTTACTATTAGCGTATTTTTTTCTTTTTTAATTTGTTTTTCGTGAGTATGTCCATAAATAATTAAAGAGAATACACCAGATTTGATCATTGCATTTAGTATCGTAGGATTTATGGTATGAAAAGCAATTATCTTCTTACCTTGTAGATCAAGTTCTAAAAATTCACGCTCAATTTCTACTCCAATTTCACTAAATTTTTGTTTTAAAAATAAAAGATCGCCGTCATTATTCCCATAGACCATTTTCATCGGGCATTTTAAATTTTTGAAGGACTTTGGAGCCATAAAGGGAGAAATTATATCGCCAGCATGAATGACAAGTTCTACACCTCGTGAATTAAATATATCTACAGCCTTATTCGTATTAATTATATGGTCATGCGTATCAGATATTATTCCTATTTTCATTTTTAATATCTCCATAATTCTGAATTTTATTTTTTTAATTAAAAACTATGATTATTGATTAAATTTTAATATTTTGAAAAAGATTCTAAATGAATATAATTTGAAAAAATTTAAAAAATTTGATATAATGATTAATCCCACTTAGCTAATAAAATAGTTAAAATATTACTATTAAAAATTTTAACAAAATTATTTAGTTAAATTAAAAATTTAAAAATAATCATAATTATCAGGTTAATATACAATGGCTGGACAAAAAGTAAAAGTTTCGGCATTAGTTGAAGGCGGTAAAGCAAGTGCTGGGCCACCAATTGGGCCTGCTTTAGGTTCTACAGGAGTCAATTTATATCAAGTGGTCCAGAAAATTAATGAAATAACAAGCGAATACAAAGGGTTAAAAGTACCAGTAAATATCACTGTAGATAGAGAAACCAAGGAGTTTGAAGTCGAAGTTGGTATGCCACCGACAAGTGCTTTGATCATTAAAGAAGTAAAAGAGACCGAAAAAGGAAGTGGCGCCGCAGGCACCGATTTAGTAGGTAATATTCCATTTTCAAAAATTGTAGAAATTGCAAAAATGAAGGAAAAAGTTTTATTCGGAAAAGATCTTAAAAAAAGAGTCAAGACTATTATTGGAACATGTCAATCTTGTGGAATAACGGTTGATGGAAAAGTAGCAAAAGAAATTATTAAAGAAATTAATGATAATAAATACGATGAAATGATAAAATAAAATATTATTTGAAAAAAATAAAGAGATGTAATAATTGCCAGTTAATTCAGATATTATCAAAAAAGCTGTAAAAGAAGCAAAAAATAATCGAAATAAAGGAAATTTCGTTCAAACATTAGATTTATCAATTAATCTAAAAGAAATTGACTTAAAACAACCAAAAAATAGGATAAATACAGAAATAATCTTGCCACATGGCCCAGGAAAGGATATTAAGATTTGCGTTTGTACAACGAGTGGTGATTTTGCTTTACGTGCAAGGCAAGAAGGACTTACTGTTTTAGACAAGGATGCATTATTAGAACTACAAAAGAATAAAAAAGAAGCAAAAAAAATTGCAAAGCAATTCGATTTCTTTATAGCTAGTGTAGAAGTAATGCCAATAATAGCAAAAAGCTTGGGACCTGTGCTAGGACCTCAAGGAAAAATGCCCTTAGGCCCGCCAAAAGGTTCGGGTATCGTCCCACCTACCACAAATATCAAACCACTCATAGAAAAATATAAAAAGACAATTAGATTAAAAATGAGAAAATCACTCCAAATTAACTGCCCTGTAGGAAAAGAAGATATGGACGATGATCTAATCACAGAAAATATTTTAGCAGTCATTACATTTTTAGAAAATAATCTTGAAAAAGGTCTTAAAAATATTAAAAGCATTTTTATAAAAACAACAATGGGCCATTCAGTTAAAGTAAAAATATAATGAGGGCATGATCAAAATGATGGAACAAAAATTGAAGCAAATATCGGAATATAAAATAAAAAAAGTAGAAGAAATAAAAGATATTCTGACGAACTATCCAGTAATTGGATTTGCCCATATTTCCCAAATTGGGTCAAAAATGCTACAAGAAATTAGAAAGAACCTTAGAGGCAAGATTGGGATTAAAATTGTTAAAAATAACTTATTAAAAATTGCATTGGATGAAGTCCAGCGTGAAAATGTCTCAAAATTGAAGGATTATCTAGAAGGTTCTACTGCCTTAGTTTATACAAAAGAAAATCCTTTTAAATTAAAATTAGAAATTGAAAAAAACCGGTCTATGGCACCTGCTAAAAGTGGGACAATAGCACCAATAGACATTTTAATTGAAAAAGGAGACACAGGATTTTCACCAGGCCCAGTAATTACTGAACTTAATGAAGTAGGGTTGAAAACACGTATTAAAGGTGGTACTGTATGGATTCAAGAAGATGCAATAGTGGTCAAAAAGGGTGAAGTAATATCACCTATGCTTGCTATTGTATTATCAAGACTTGATATTCGTCCCATTGAATTAGGACTAGATTTGTATACTGCGTATGATGGAGAAATTTATACAAAAGAGGATCTAAACATTGATTTTGAGGGAATAGTAAATAATATTTCCACTGCTATAAGGTGTGGCCATAATCTAGCCGTTCAAATTGGGTATGCTACACCAGATACTATAATACCAATTATCCAAAAGGCTTATTCTCAAGCAAGCAGTTTAGTAATTCAAGCAGGAATTATAATAAAAGATTTTATAAATGAAATATTAGCAATAGCAAATGTTAAAGCTATAAATATCGCCAAAGAAATTATTAAAATAAACCCCGATGCTTTACCAAAAGAGTTAGTTGATTCATTATCTAAAAGCTCATCAGAAATATCCAGTAAAGAGGTATCTGAAAAAGATTCCACAAAAAAGGATGAAACCAGTCCGGGGTTAGGGGGCCTTTTCGGTGATTCAGAACCCGAAAAAGAGAAAGATGATGAATCATCTATAAATTTAGGTAATATGTTTGGTTAAAAATGGAGGTAAAAAATTATGGAGTATATATATGCATCTTTAATTTTGCATCAAATTGGAAATGAAATAACAGAAGATAAAATTGAAAAAATTTTAACAGCTGCAGGAGCGCAAATAAATAAAGCTCAAATTAAAGCAGTAATCGCTTCTTTAGAAGGTGTAAATATCGATGAAGCTATAAAAAGTGCGGTACTTGCAGCCCCTACAGCTACGGCTACGCCTGCAGAAACAACTGAAGCAAAAGCTGAAGAAAAAAAGGAAGAGAAAAAAGAAGAAGAAGAAAAACCTGAGGAAGTACAAGGGTTAGGCGCCTTATTTGGTTAATCAATTTAAAATTTTTAGTATAAAAACATCACTTCTTCTGTTTTTTCTCTAAATAGGGACATTAGTTGCTTCTGCAGGTTTGTTTTTATTTTTAAAACTTTAAAAATCAAGATAAATTAAACAAAAATAGTTATAATGATAAACATATCAGTCCAAAAAAAATTCTTTAATAGAATAGGTTTACCAACAAAATTTTTTTAATTAAATTAATTTTAAAAAGGTTATTAATTAAAAACTATTTATTCAATTAGAATTACTGGTTTACCAGGAATTGCTAGATCTGCTTTTTTATCAGAGACATCTTTTTCTTTTAATATTTCGACATCAGCTATAAATTTATTTGAGATCCTATCTTTTATTAAATTATAAAAGTTAAATTCATCATCGTGTTTTAACTTAACTGGTGGTAGAATTCTTGGGTTCTTTTTTATTTTTGAAACTATAGAATTTACTGTTTTTCCAAATTGACGAAATTCAGTTTGCATAATTCGTTTCATTAAGTCCTTTTGTTGGGTACCAGATTGTAATTCATTGGATATCAGGTCAAATAATGAAAATTTCCATTCTTTTGCCACAATAATTTTAATTTTTTTAATTTTTTCAATTTTTATTATTTTCAAAATTTTTTTAATATCATTAATAAGATCTTGAAGCAAATTCCATTTATATTCAATGTCGTCATTGATATATTGTGCGTTATATTCAGGCCATTTCTCTAAGCTAATAAAACCTGAATGCCCGGTGCGTTCCCAGACTTCCTCGCAAAGATGCGGAACAAAAGGTGCTAATAATAAAGTTATTTTTTCAATACATTCATTATAAATAATTTTATTTACTGATCCTGCTGAATAATTTCTAAATTCATCAATAAATTGAATTAAAAGATTAGCTGCATCCCGAAGCTGTAAATTGTCGATATTATTTGATACATCTCGAATGGTTTTATGAAGATGAAATTGAATAAATTGGTCATCTATATTTTGATTATCATGAAATTGTGAAGGTTTCTCCAGCAATAAAGTAAAAATTTTATTGATGTATTTCCATATGGATTCAACTCCTTTATCTGACCATTCCATTTCCTTACTGGGATTTGCCCAGTAGAGAATGAAAAATCGTGCAGTATCGGCACCATATTTTTTTATTAAAACCATTGGGTCGACTACATTTCCGAGACTTTTCGACATTTTTGCGCTTTTCATAACATATAAATTGTTGCAACTTAAGCACTTACCGTCTTTAAATTCGCCAAAATGTAGAAATTTATTACAATGTTCGCAAAATGGATGCTCTTTATTAACCATACCTTGAGTAACAAGTTTCATAAATGGTTCATCGTATTTATGGAGGCCTAAATCGCGGAGAATTTTTGTAAAGAACCGAGCATATAATAAGTGTAGTATAGCATGTTCAATTCCACCGATATACTGATTTACTGGCATAAAATATTCAATAATTTTCGGGTCAAAAATTTCATTTTTATTTTTTGGGTCACAGAACCTAAAGAAATACCAAGATGAGTCCACAAATGTGTCCATAGTATCTGTTTCTCTTCGTGCATTTCTGCCGCATTTTGGGCATTTACATTTAATAAATTGCTCGGAAGTTTCCAGTGGATTGCCTGATCCCGTAAATTTTATATCTTTAGGCAATTTAACAGGTAAATCTTCATAAGGTACAGGGACTATTCCGCATTTTTCGCAATATATAATCGGGATAGGAGTGCCCCAATATCTTTGTCTTGAAATTAGCCAATCTCTTAATTTATAATTAATTACTTTTTTACCTTTTCCCATTTTTTCCAATTTTTCAGAAATTAACTCAATTGCTTTTCTATTTTCAATTTGATTAAATTCTTTTGAATTAATAAGATAACCATCGCCTTCATATGCCCTAGACATTTTTTCTTCATTAAGGTCATAATTAAATGGTTGAATAACTACCTTGATAGGAATTCCGAACTTTTTTGCAAATTCAAAATCTCTCTGATCATGAGCAGGTACAGCCATAATAGCTCCTGCACCATATTCATAAATTACAAAATTTCCAACATAAACAGGAATTTTTTCGTTATTAATTGGATTAACAGCATATTTTCCTATAAACATACCTTTTTTTTCAACAGTTAGAGAAGTTCTTTTAAACTTTTCCTCACGCATTGTTTCTTCATAAAATTTCTTAAATGGCTCTTCATATTCTGTATTCTTTACCCATTCTTCCACCAGTGGATGCTCAGGTGCAAAGACCATGAAAGTACATCCGTACAAAGTATCAGCGCGTGTAGTAAATATTCTGATCTTTTCTTTAGTGTCTAAAATTTCAAACTCTATTTCTGTCCCTTCGCTACGACCTATCCAATTTCTCTGCATTATTTTAACTTTTTCAGGCCAATCTAATTCGTTCAATTTGTATAATAGTTCGTCAGCATAATTTCGGATCTTAAAAAACCACTGGTCTAGAAATTTTTGAATTATTGGGGTAGAACATCGCCAACAAACTCCATTAATTACTTGTTCATTAGCAAGTACTGTTTTACATGAATTACACCAATTGACATATGCCCGCCTTCTGTAAGCTAACCCTTTTTC
>Ga0164318_10001404_pt1 | contig 21347 bp, 22 predicted proteins | sample GuaBasSedimGuay9_FD_113734 | JGI IMG/M metagenome (GOLD analysis project Ga0164318, IMG submission 113734) | Subseafloor sediment microbial communities from Guaymas Basin, Gulf of California, Mexico - Guay9, Core 4571-4, 0-3 cm | ecosystem: Environmental > Aquatic > Marine > Hydrothermal vents... | reverse complement strand
TGCACCAACATCATCATATTTATCAGCATCAGGCAAATAGCCACAGCCTACACTGTCAAGAACAATTAGGAATATTCGTTTAATCATTTATTATTCTCCATTTACAAAAAATTAGCTCCTATGATATTGTAAGCACAGAGTATATATATGTCAAGATGCCACAGGCTCAAGAATATTCCAGCATTCGGTTAAGGGCAGCCTGCGCAGATTTTATTACTTCTTCTGGAAGTGTAATTTCATATTGTTCATATTTTAACGCTTTTAAAACATCATTGAGCTTTGTTTTTTTCATATCGGAACAAATAATAGTGCGTCCTGCTGGATAAAATACTTTATCAGGATTCTCTTTCTTTAATCTATAAATTAAACCTTCTTCTGTCCCAATTATAAACTTCTTGTTCTTAGATTCTTTTACAAATTTTATCATACCATTTGTGCTTAAAACTTCGTCGGCAATTTCTACGACTTCAGGTTCACATTCAGGATGAACAATTAATAAAGCATCAGGATATAATTCTTTTGTTTTTTTTACTTCTTCTAAGTTAATTTTTCTATGAACAATACAAAAGCCTTCCCATAATTTTATCTTTTTTTCAGGCACATTTTTTGCGATATAATTTCCTAAATTTTTATCAGGAACAAAAAGTATGTTGGTGGCAGGAATATTTTTTACAACTTTAATTGCATTCGCAGAAGTGCAACAAACATCACTTAAAGCTTTTACCTCAGCATTTGTATTAACATAAGAAACTATCCAGTAATCAGGATTTTCTTCTTTGAGCTTTTGTAAATCTCTATAGGTTACCATATCAGCCATAGGACAGCCAGCATTATGAACAGGGAGTAGAACCTTTTTATGTGGCGAAAGGATTTTTGCAGTTTCTGCCATAAATCGGACACCACAAAATACAATTACACCTTTATCGGTTTCCCTTGCTTTTTTACTTAAATCTAAAGAATCACCTAAAATATCTGCTATATCCTGAATTTCAGGTGATTGATAATTATGCACAAGAAGGATTGCATTTTTTTCTTGCTTAAGCTTCTTTATCTCTTTTACAATATCTTTATTCATAAAAATTTTTTACTTTTTTATTATAAACAATTTAATTTTAAATTTCAATATTATGATTGAGTTCTATACATTTGCAACATATCAAAATTTTTTATATTATAATAATTTTCATTACAAAAAATCAATTGATGTTTGATGCTGTTCCTACAATACCTTTCTTTTTAACATCCATCTCTGATTATCTTTATCTTTTGAATAAATTATATCATTTTCTATTTCAATTTCAACACAAATATTACATATCTGTCTGAACTTTTTCATTTTTATAAGATTTAAGGCTCGGCTACTGGCATCATCTGTTTAAAAAATATTGATTTTTATATATTTTTCATTATATTTTTACAGTAATGCAATTATATAAATGTGAAGATATATTAAAAAAATATCCTGTTAAATTCGCTTACCTATTTGGCTCATATAATAAAGGTACATATACTCCACTCAGCGATATTGATTTAGCCATCTACTGGGAAATTCCTGAAGTTGAATTAGAAATATTTCTTAAATTAAAAAATGAGATAGAAGAAAAATGTGATTGTGAATTATCCGTTAATATAGTTGATTTGAGTCAGGTTCCCTTGCCAATAAAAGCTGAAATAATAAATACAGGGAAGCTCATATTTGAAAAAAACAGAGAAAGCAGGATTGAATTTGAGGTTAAAACCCGAATGGAATATCTTGATTTTTTACCAGCTTATGAAAAACTGGTTAAAACATATCTTAATAATGTAAAAACTGAAGGTATTTTATGAATAATTCAAAATTAGCAGAAATTATTGAAAGAATAAAAACACACATTAGTATATTACAGCGGTATATAAATTTACAGGAAGAAGAAATTCTTAATGATATTGATAAAGTTGGTAGTATGCGATATTATCTTGAAGTGATAATTGAAGATTGTATCAATATTGGAAATCATATTATTTCTGAAAAGAGATTCAGGGTTCCAAAAAGTTATAAAGATGTATTTCAGATATTGTTTGAAAATAGTATAATAAGTGAAGATTTATCGCTGAAATTAAAAGAAGCTGCTGGATTACGAAATATAATAGTACACTTATACTGGAAAGTTGATGATAAAAAAATACTCAATTTTATAAAGAATAACTTGAATATATTTGAAAATTTTATAAATTATATTTTAAAGAGCATAAAGATTTGAAACTCCATTCATCGTAGGTGGCAGGCTATTAAGTATATTGATTATACTCTTTTGTGTAGCAATTACAGGAGCTGTAACAGGGAAGATTGTCTCTTATCTTGTTGAAAAGTAATTAAAAGAAGGAAGAGGATTAGATAAACTTTTTCATTTTTATTATTTTATATTCTGTATAATCATTCTTGCAGTTTTATGAAGGTTCCCTTTTTTACCTAATACTTTTTTTATTTTTTTCAATTCAGTGCTCTGTTTTTTTCGATATAAAGTATTATTTAGAAGTTTAACACACTCTTGCGCAATATTTTCGGGTGTAAGTGAATTCCCTACTAATTCTTTAACAACACTTTTCCCAGCAATGAGATTTACAAGACTTATATGCTTTACTTTTATAATGAAATTTTTTATTAGCCACAAAGATAATTTATTTAAATTATAAATTACAACCATTGGAACTTTAAAATAAGCTGCTTCAAGAGTAATTGTGCCAGAAACAACAATTGCACAATCTGAAATATTAAGTAAATTATATGTTTGGTTGTATATGATTTTTATATTTTTTAAATTATATTTTTTTATCTTTTCTTTTATTTCTTCTTTTTTTATAGTTTGTGCACATCCAATTAAAAAAAATGTGCTTGGAACTTTTGCTTGGATTAAATAAAGAGATTTTAACATTATATCAAGATTATATTCTATTTCTTGTTTTCTACTACCTGGGAAAATAGAAATTACTTTATAGTTTTTAGGAATTTTTAATTTTTTCTTATATTCATTTTTGGAAACAGTTATTTGGATATTTTCAACAAGTGGATGTCCGAAAAATTTAGCCGGGATTTTTTCTTTATTATAAATTTTTTTTTCAAATGGTAATGATAATATCACAAAGTCTATATATTTTTTAATTTTTTTAATTCGTTTGTAATGCCATGCCCAAATTTGTGGCGGAATAAAATAGATTGTTTTAATTTTTAGCTTGTGACAGTATTCTGCAACTTTTAAATTAAATCCTGGAAAATCTACCAGTATTACAATATCTGGCTGTTGTGTTTTTAGGAAATTTTTAACTTTTTTAAAAGCTTTTAATACATAGAAATATTTTTTAAAAACTTCTACAAATCCAATTATTGAGATATTTCTGTAATCTTCAATAATAGAACAACCTTCCTTTTTTAATAGATTTGACCCCACTGCGTAAAATTTGATATTTTTTCTAAGAGATTTAAGATACCTTATTAAATTTTTGGTATGTGTTTCGCCAGAAAGTTCCCCTGTTATAAAAAGAATTTTTTTCATTACTAATTTATTCCAATAATTTTCATTTTATGTTTATTTGCAAATTGAATTATTTTCTCTCTTTCAATAAGCAATACCCAACCAGATTCAAGTGCAATTGTTTTTATATTGTTTTTTAATAAAAGTTTGAGCGTATCAAGACCAAATCCGGGCAAATCAAATTTAGGATTATGCTTTGGCTTTGAAACTTTAATAAAAATAGAATTATCTTTAACATATTTGCTGGCTCTTTTTATCATTTCATCAGTTCCTTCTATTCCTTCAACTGCAATGACCATTTTATTTTCAACTATAATAGATTGGCCTATTCCAAGTGAAGCCACTTTTTTGGCAATATTAAATCCATATTTTATATTTTCAAGTTCTTTTTTGTTACATTTTTTTCGTGTAAGATAACCTGGTGGAACAATATCTTGATTGAAGAAATCTTTTTGGGATATAACTTTTATTCCATTGTCAGAGAATAGCTTTACAAGTCTTTGTAATATTGAGTAATCACTTTTATCTTTGAGCGTTAGTAATAGTTTTAAAGCTAGAAGGTCAAACTTTTTTTCTTTAAATGTTTTTGGTTTGTTAATTTTACCAATAAAAAGAATCCTATTGATTTTTTCTTTTTTAAGTATTTTTAAGTTCCTTTTTAAATAGCCCGGATAAGTTTCATAGAATTTAATATTTTTTATTTTTTTAAATTGTTCTATATTATTTATATTATCTTTAAGTCCAATTACAACTACTCTATGATATTCCTGTAAAGCTTTTTGAATTGCAAGTATAGAGATAAATCCACCACCTGCGAGGATACCTATATGTTCTTTTTTAAAATTTTTCATTATTATTTAATATATACTGATAGTTAATGTTATTATTTTATAATTTAGGAGCATTATTTTATTATATTTTTAAGATACAGTATGTATATAGCATAAAACAGATAAAGTAGCCAAAGATTGGAGCAGAGCGGAATTGAACCGCCGACCTCTTCCGTGCGAAGGAAGCGCTCTCCCAGCTGAGCTACTGCCCCAATATTATTCTTTTGCTATTGCAAAAAGTATTAAACTAATTAAAATTAGAATTCCGCCAAGCGAACCTTTTATAAGTATAAGTAAATCTTTATACCAGCCAAGACAAGGTATGCTGCCTATTGGAGGCAGATATAAAAATAGTCCCAACAGAATTAATATTATCCCACCAAAAATTTTTAACACAGTTTTCATTGTGTGCACCTCCTGATTTAATATATATAAACAATTTAAATATTATCATTTCTAAATTACCTAAATTACTGAACAGTCTCTAAGATATTATGCTTGCATTATTATTAAATAGTTACTGAATTATCTAATATAAAATTGGGACCAATTTAGCTTTAAAATTTGCTATGCCCCAAGGTATATTAGCTTCAAATTCAAATAAAAATTTTTTTATTTTATAGCCTACTGTATGAACATTACCGCCATAAGGTCTTGCTTTTGCCATAACAATGATTTTTCGCTCGTATTTACTAAACCAACTTGTAACAGGTCTAAAGTTACATACAGCAAATCCTATTGTATAAGGACCTTTTCTATCATATGTCCCACCTGGGTCATTTGGTCCTTTACGTTTTCCAAAACTTCCTGCAATCTCAGATTTAGTCTCCTTGCCACCAGCCCAATCATATTTACCTCTTCTCTCTTTTTCTGCTAAGCCCATAAATAATTTTATACCATATTTTGCAAAACTTATTTTAAAATGCACAGGGTCAAGTTTTAAATTACTTACAGCAATGCCATAATATGGAAAAGATGCTTTGCCACCTGATTTTTTATATATATCCATTGCAGCTAAAGATAGAACAGGTGCAGATTTACTTATTGCTGTCAATGTAGTTTCAGCTATTTTAGAAGTCGTCCGAATCCAGTTTATAACCGCTGGACAAGCACAACAGGGACAAAATGGATTTAGGCAACTTCCTACACATACTAAAATCTCAACTACATATATCCCAAGTAATATACGGTTAATTGATATAATACCATTTAATGCATCAGCTTGCATAGCTGCTCCACTGAAAACTGCTGCATCAATAGCATTTTGTTCTCGCATATAAGTATAAAAATAATTGCCAAGATTATAAACAAAAAATATCGCTACAACTAAAACAATAGCAACCAACGGAAAAAAGCCTATTGCCTGACCTTTTTGAGATTTTATAAATTTCTTAAACATCCAAATCACCTCCTTTTAATAAAAAGGATGCTCAGAAATTATAATTTAGAGCATACAAAAAATTACAAATTTCACATTTTGAATTTACCTATCATTAAAAAACACAAAATTTTACTCATTCACAATCTCACACCTACATTGGTTTATTACCATTTATCTGGAATTTCGCTTCCATCATATTCATGAAGAGTATATTCATTACAATAAGCTTTAAGATGGTCAATATAAAGATAAAATGGCTTATAAAATACCTGCCTATATTTATTTTCAATGATAAAGGAGATAATTTTTAATGGCCTATAATCTAATCTATTGGGATTTAACTGAGGGATCTTTTTATCTATATCATCAATTACAAGTTTTTTCCATCCAAAGAAATCAAGAGTTGCTGGTTCAGGAGTAAGTGTGTAGATATAATTAAGATAATTAGCAAACATTACCTTTAAGGCTAATTTTTTATTTCGTCCATTAATCCAAAAAGTGATTTTTTTACAGACACCCGGAAGTTTAATAGGTCTAACTGGAATTATAAATACTTGCGCATCAAAATAATATCCCATATGTAACACTTTTACACCAAGACAATTTTCTTTTGGGGTTTCTGTCAAATTTTTAGAGCCACCTCGTATTATAGCAAGTCGCGGATTCCTATAATAATATTCAGGTTTATAATATTCACCATTAATTATAGGCCAGTTATAACAAGTTTCAAAATTATCAATTAAATACCACTTCCATTTACCTTCATAACTATTTTGAGCACAAAGCAAATTAATTAAAAGTAAATTTATAAAAAAAATAACAAAAAGTTTTTGCATCTTCATTTTCCTCCTCCCATAATTTATTTTTTAACAAAAATTATTAAAAATAATTCAGAAGTCAAATAATTTTTTTGAAATAATTTAGGATAAAAGTTTACATAATATTTTATAGATATCTTTTGCATTTACAGGTTTAGTAAGATAATAATTCAATCCTTGTTGTTTTAATTCGTTTATTTCATTTTCTAAGCTATAACCACTCATAATAATAACTTTTACATTAGGATTAATTTTTTTTAATTCTCTGAAAACATCAGCACCACTCATTCCTGGCATTACCATATCTGATATTACAACATCTATTTTATTCTTTTCTTTTTTATATATTTTTATTCCTTCTTCTCCACTTGTCGCGACAATTACAATAAACCCTAATTTCTCTAATAGAAGTTTAATGGGCTTTCTAACAAAGAGTTCATCTTCAATCAGGAGGAGAGTATGTTTGTCTTTTTTTATATGAGTAACCGTATCAATATGTGGGGTAACTTTTTGAGCTTTCTTTTTAAGCGGTGGAAAGAGCAATATAAACCGTGTAAATTTATTTATCTGACTTTCAGCAAAAATATAGCCGCTATGTTTTTTTATAATTCCATAAACCTGTGAGAGTCCTAATCCTGTTCCCTTTTGTTTTGTTGTAAAAAATGGTTCAAAGATATACGGGAGAACTTTTTCCGATATACCTTTCCCTGTATCTTCAAATATAATTTTTACATATTCACCTGGTTTTAAAGGGGTAAACTTTTTAGCTGTTTCTTCGTCTATTATACAATTTTCAGCTTTAATATATATTACACCACCTTCTGGCATTGCATCTACAGAATTAGAGGTCAAATTCATCAAGACTTCCTGAAATTGGACAGGGTCAACATTTATATTCCAGAGATTTGGCGAAATTTTATGTTTTATTTCTATATTTTCAGGTACTATACGGCGCAATAATTTTAAGTTTTCTTTTATAAAAGATTTTGAAGAAACTTCAATACATTGTGAAACTGAGACACGACTAAAATCAAGAATTTGTTTAATTAAAGCAGAGCCGCGCTTAGCTTGATGGAGTATCATTTGTAAGGGTTCATAACACAACGAAGATTTGTTTGTTTCTGAAAGTAAAAATTCTGCATAGCTTAAAATAGATGTAAGAATATTATTAAAGTCGTGCGCAATACCACCTGCCAGTTTACCAATTGCTGCAAGTTTAGATTGAAGCTGCATCTCTTTTTTTCTTCTCCTTATTTCTGTAATATCATGGAGTATTATAATTAGTGATAGATTAGGATTCTTAATTTCAGGCTTGGAAATTATTATCTCAAATACACGAGGATATATAACTTGAGGATTTAATTCGTATTCAATAGTCAATTCGCTTCCTGGTTTTTTAATACTTTTCGCAAGATTGCTTATATTTATATTACCTAATGTAATAAGCTTATTCCCTTTTAAAGTATGTGGTAAACTTGTTAAAATTTTTTTGGAGTTTCTATTTAACATCAAAATTTTGTAATTTTTATCTAAAAGAATTAATCCCACAGGTATATCTTCAATAATTGATTCTAATTTTTTTTCTTCTGTTTTTATTAGATATTTAAGCCGACTAATAGAAAGCTCCGCTTGATTTGCAAGCGTATATAATATTTTATATTGTTCTTTTGAATATACATTCTTATCTGAACTACCAACAAAAATAAATCCAATGATATTTTTGTTTTCATATAAAGGCACAGTAATTAGAGAGATTAATGATTTATCTAAAAGAGGTGGTGATTTCTTATAATCTGTAGTAGTAAGTATTTTTTCTTGGATATTTTGAATTTCAACTTTTTTACCTGTCCTTTTACAAAATTTTGTAATTATTTCATTTTTAAAATCATTTATAATATTTTTTTCTATGGGCCTGGATTTTTTAATAAATAAATAAGATTCACTTTCTAAAAAGAGAAATATACCAGCAATATCATAAGGTAGTATCTTATAGAGATATAATAAGAGCAATTTGAAAATTTCAATATAATCAAGACTATAGCTTAGCTTTTGTGCCAGTTTATATAATATTTGTAATTGAAGTGTTCTTTCTTTGAAAATTTTACCAAGAGAGGTGTAAATATGTTTCATTTTACTGTAAATAAAATAGGATTCAATAGAATAAGATAAAGGAGATGAAATTTGTGTTAAAATTTTAATATGAGAATTATTGTATGTATTGGGTTTTTTACTTTGAAAAACTAATGCGATTTTATGATTATATCGCCATACAAGAGGATAAACGAGCACAGACCTGATTCCGTATTGTTTTCTTATGCTATCTTCATAAAATTTATTTTTATATGTATCTTTTATAATAAAAGGCTTTCTATCTCTTTTTAATTTATCAAAATATGTGGGCTTTTGGGGATTTTTTTTAGACAAAAATTTTTGAGTATATATGTTATTTATAATATTATTAACACCATTAGCAGTTCCTTCACAGTATAGCACTTCTTCTGTTATTAGACATTCTGATTGATACAGCATTATTATGCTTACAATATTACCAGGAATAAAATTAGTAACAAATTTAAATACATTTTCAAATGAATCATCCACTTTGCGTTGAGACACGAGTTTACATAAAGGTTCCAGTAAATTTAGATTAAATTCTTTGGTGTTTTGCATAATAATTCCCGATTTATTAGATAAGATAATGAATAAAATTCTAATGGCAACAAATAAAATTATTTTCACCACTTTTTTTGAAAAAAAGAAACTTCATTAATAGAACAGATACGGCAAAACAGCATTCAATTTTTTAGGACTAATTTTCAATATTACTGTAAAATTTTTAAAAAATATAAAAAATATGGATTAGGAATTTATCTTATCAGCCGATTAATAAAGTGATATATTATTATATTATTAAGGGAAAGTGGATATACTGGAATTATTTATATGTATTTTATTTGTGGGCTGTAGGGATGAGAAGAATGAGTAAAATTTTGTGCCCTTTGTTAAGGTGGGTAAATTCAAAATGTGAGATTTATAATTTTAGACATATTTTAAATTATAGATTTTAGGCAGCCTATAAATTTTAAGGAGGAATAGAAATTACGGAGAAATTTGAGAAAAAAATAAAGATTAACGATGAACAGAGCATAAAAGCTGTAAGAGAAATTTTAGATAATGTGAAAGAAGGTGTACTTGCTGTTGATAATGAAGGAATAATACTGTATATAAATGCTGTGATGAAAGAACTTCTTCAAAAAGATGAGAGTGAAATTATTGGCAAGAAGTATCAAGAGGTTATGGGTGGTAGTGACGAATCTGTGCAAGTTTTAGAATCTACACATATGCAGACATTAAAAGTTTTAGCAGAGACACAAGCTCGTGAAAAAGAGGTATCTGAAAAATTAAAGATAACACAAAAAAATCTAATTGACGTCATAACCACATTTGTAAAAGTTATAGAATCACATGACCCATATATGCGAGGTCATTCTCCGCGTGTTGCTAAATATGCTATGATGTTAGCTAAAAAGATGGGTGCTCCAAATGAATTAATCCAAAATTTGGCATACGCAGGGCTATTTCACGACCTTGGAATGATTATGGTGCCACAAAGTATTATTCATAAAACTACTGAATTATCAATGAAAGAATGGGCAGTTGTTAGAAAACATCCAATATATTCGGTTAAATATATAGAAAATATAGAATCACTTAAAGATATTATACCTGTGATACTTCATCATCATGAGAGATGGGATGGAAAAGGATATCCAGATAAACTTAAAGGAGAAGATATACCACTTGGTGCAAGAATATTGTTTATTGCAGAATCATATGATGCTATTGTTTCTAAACGGCCATATAGAAGAGCAAGAACACGCGATGAAGCAATAACAATATTAAGACAAAATAGTGGCACCCAATTTGACCCTGTGGCTATAGAGAACTTTTTGTATTTACTTGAAAATAAGATTATATAGTTCAATACAGTTTTCCCAAAATTCTAATGGACAAATATAGTTAAATGCATAAATAATTGCACAATTCTTAATATGTATTGTCATTCCCGCTAAAGCGGGAATCTATAATTGAAACAATATAAGTAATTATAGGCCCCTACTTCCGCAGAACCTGCCCCTGCGGATGCAGGGGAATGACAATCTTAGCTATATTGTACGAAAATTTATGCATTTAACTATAAATCACTTGATTTAATAAAAAAAAATATTATATTAACTAAAGAATAGAATCTTTAAATAATTATAGGAGGGTCAATGAGTAAGAAAAGAAAAGAAATAAAAAGCTCTAAAGAGATTGCTGAGGAAAAAGCTAAACAACAGGAACAAAAAGAGGAGTTAAAAGAGGCAGCACAACAACAAGGAGAAAAAGAGGTAGAATCTCAGAAAGTTCAAGTTCCCAAGGGGGAGAAATTGGAATTAACATTTTCATCTTATTTAATAATGCTTGGTGCGTTAGGTTGGCAGTTTTTAGGTAAGGTTCCTAATCCTGTAACTGGTAAGATTGAAAAAGATTTATTACAGGTTAAGCAAATTATTGAGCTTTTAGAAATTCTGGAACAAAAAACAAAAAATAATCTTTCTGAGGACGAAGAAAATATACTCCGTTCAACTCTTGTAAATCTTAGATTGAATTATGTAGATGAGGTAAAAAAGAGCGAAAAAGAAGGAGGAAAATGATAATATGCCCTGTGGACGAAAGCGAAAACTTAAAAAGATTAAAAAACATAAACTGAAAAAAAGAAGAAAAAGAGATAGGCATAAAAAGAAAAAACAATAAAGAAAGGCAAATTTTAATGAAAAAAGATACAAGACTGATTGAACGTTTTTCTAATTTAAAAAAGAAATTATATAAAGAGATAGAGAAGGTAATAATTGGGCAAAAAGAGATACTTGAAAAGATTTTAATTGCATTACTTGCACAAGGACATTGTATTATAATTGGGGTGCCTGGGCTTGCAAAAACTTTGCTTGTAAAGGCTTTGGCTAATGCGTTAGATTTAAAATTTAATCGGATCCAGTTTACACCCGATTTAATGCCATCCGATATTACTGGAAGCGATATTATTCAACAAACTAAAACAGGCAAGCGTGAATTTCAGTTTGTACCTGGTCCTATATTTGCGAATATAGTTCTTGCAGATGAAATTAATCGGACTCCCCCCAAGACTCAATCTGCTTTGCTTCAAGCTATGCAAGAAAAAATAGTTACTGTAAATGGTAAAACCTATTCGCTTGAACTTCCTTTTTTTGTATTAGCTACTCAAAATCCAATTGAGCAGGAAGGAACTTATCCTTTGCCAGAAGCTCAACTTGATAGATTTATGTTTAGCATTGATATTGATTACCCTGATGAAAAATCAGAAAGAGAGATTGCTAAACGAGATACATCTGAAAAATTAAATTCAATTAAAAAAATAATAAAAAGGAAAGAACTTCTGGAAATACAAAAAATTGTTGAAGAAGTACCTGTTTCAGATTATGTTCTAAATTACGGAGTAAAGCTTATACGGCTTACGCGGCCTAATGATAATAATCCTATAAAATATGTTAATAAATTTGTTGAATGGGGAGCAGGAACAAGAGCAGCACAATATCTTGTCCTTTCTGCAAAAGTAAAAGCTCTTCTTGATGGAAGATTCGCTGTTGCCAGAGATGATATAAACTTTGTTGCATTTAATATCCTTTCTCATAGAATTATACCAAATTTTAATGCTGATGCAGAAGGAATAAAGCCAAGACATATCATTAATGAAATTATAAAGTATTTAAAAACATCTATAAAATAATTTTATGGCATCTCAAAAATCTAATAGATATATTCTTCCACATCAAATTGCTAAATTAAAAAATCTTGCTATAAAAGCTCAAACTATTGTTGAAGGTGTGCTCACTGGACTTCATAAAAGTCCACATCATGGATTTAATGTTGAATTTAAAGAACATAGACAGTATTATCCTGGTGATGATATTAAATATATAGATTGGCGTGTGTTTGCAAAAACTGATAAATTTTTTATAAAAAGATTTGAAGAAGAGACAAATCTGTTTATTTATCTTTTGCTTGATATTAGTAATTCTATGGGATTTAAATATAAAAATTCGCAGATTACAAAAATAGAATATAGCAAATATATTGCTGCATCTCTCTTATATCTTGCTTTACTACAAAATGATGCACCTGGCATCACATTATTTTCTCAAGAAATTATCAACTATTTTGCTCCTAAAAATAGTTTCGCTTATATTAATGAAATTATAAAAAATCTTGAATATGTGAAACCAGCAGGTAAAAGTGAATTTAAAAAAAATTTCATTAAAATTGCAGAAAAAATAAAAAAACGCTCTATGGTAGTTATTATCTCAGATTTTTTGGGTGAAATAGATAATATTATAGAAGGAGTGAAATATCTTAAAAGTAAGAAAAATGAGATTGTGTTATTTGTAATAAATGATAGATTTGAATATGAATTCCCATATAATGAAAATATAAAATTTATTGATATGGAAAATAACAATTTTATTATTTTAAATGCATATTATATACAGGAAGAATATAGAAAGAATTTTAATCTTCATTATTTACAGCTAAAAAGTTTTGCCTTGAAGTCAAAAATAGACTATTATTCATTTGATACTTCTACAGATTTTGGTAAATGTTTATATAATTATTTAATAAAGCGAAGTGAGATAAGATTAAAAAAATAAAATAAGCAGGCAAAAGCCTGCTTATTGTTGGAAAAGATTCTTTCAGAATTTATCTACTATGGCGTCTAAATCCACTTCTTTTTCCACCACGATAATTGTTCCTATTAAAATCTTTTCTGGGTTTTGCGTTATCCACTTTAATGGTTCTGCCATCAAATTCAGTGCCATTTAAAGCTTCTTTTGCAGATGCAGCTGCTTCAGGTGTTTCCATCTCTACAAACCCAAAGCCTCTGCCAGAAATAATGTTAACTGATGTTACATTACCATATGAGGAAAATAATTCTTTCAAGCTTTCCTCACTGGTTGAATAGCTAAGGTTTCCTACATAAAGTTTACTCACAGTCACTTTTCCTCCTTAAAAAATTTTTTGAGTATGCTATTTGCCCCCAGATTTGTATCTGTTACCAGGAAAAGCATATAGCATATTTTTTAATTAAAAAAAATATATTACTTTTATTTTAAAGAGTCAATATTTTTAGTTTTCCCATTCTGGATAATATAATATTCGTGCACAAAATTGACAGTGATAAATCTTTATTCCTTTTCTAATATCATGAATAGTCTGCGGTGGAAGTGTCATATAACACCCAGTACACACCCCATCTTTTACTGCCACAATTCCTATTCCATTCTTATTTTTAGATATAAATTCATAATCAGATAGAATTTGTGGCTGTATCATTTTTGCTATCTTCTTCCGCTCTTTCATTAATTCCTCTAATTGACTCTTATTGGCACTTTCTTCTTTTGAAATCTGAGCCTGGAGTTCTTCAATATTCTTTTGTTCAGCCTGAATAATCTGTTCCTCCTCCTTTAATTCTTTTTTTAAATTGTCAATCTCATCTATAAATTTTATCACTTTCTCTTCCAACTCGCTTATCTCCTTTTTCGTAGTATTAATTTCAGCATCAATTGCATTTAATTCCTTTGCATTTTTTACTTGATAAAGTTTTTCCTGTAATTCCTTCAATAATTCTTCTTTCGCCTTGAGCTCCATTTGTATTTTCATATTCTCTACTTCTTTTTCTTTTACCAGATTTTTTTTCTTTTCATATGCTTTAAGACGTGGTTCAAACTCTTCTTTTAATTTGTTTAATTCATCGGGAAGTTTTTTCATCTCTTTTTTTATATTATAAATTTTTAAATCAATCTTTTGTAAATCTACGAGAGACAATAACTGCTCTTTTAAAGATTTCATTTCACCTCCTGTTAGTAAAATTTTAATGGATCCGTAATAATATCAGAAATTTCAAAAATTATTCCTGAATCAGAAAATAAATTTTTAAGGTCTTTTTTTAGTTCAGGTAACAAAATTTTTTCTGTATGATAGTGTCCTGCATCTATAACTGCAATTCCCAAATGTTCAGCATATTGGGCTGTATGATATTTCAAATCAGATGTAATTAAAGCATCAATTTTCTTTTCAAGTAACGATTTATTTATAAGAGATGCACCTGAGCCACCACAGCATCCAATAACCTTTACTTTTTTATTAAGTTCACCTACATATCTTAATTTCTCAATCTTTAACTTTTCCTTTATAATATTTAATAAATTCTTAAGAGTAATCTTCTGTGGAAGCTCACCGTAACTTCCTATTCCTATTTCTGGATTTTGAGGTTCCGCATCTATTGGTTTTATATTACTTAAATTAAAGATTTTTGAAATAAGATTAAAATAAAGTTTATCTATGTTTGTATGAAGAATTATTACAGCTATATTAAAAAGAAGTAATTCTTTTATTAAAAAAGAGATAAGATTATCAAATGCTAATATTGAAGTTAAAGGATTAAAAATTAGCGGATGATGTGAAATAATTAAACTGAATTTATGTTTTTTTGCGTACTCAACAATAGGATAAGATATATCTAATGTAATAAGAACCTTTTTTATTATTATATTTTCATTTGCTATTTGTAATCCAACATTATCCCATTTTTCTGCTAAGTAGAATGGAAACTCTTTTTTTAATTTATCTGTAAATTCTACAAGGTTATAATTTTTCAATATAGTATCCTTGCCTGATACACCGATTTAAACCTTTTTTGGGTCCGCCAGGACTCGAACCTGGGACCCGCTGATTATGAGTCAGCTGCTCTGCCAACTGAGCTACGGACCCTTATCTCTATTCTCTTCTCTCTTATATAACATTTTTTTTGCTCTATGTCAAGAATTTTTTTGAATTTTTCTGCAAAAAAATGGGAAATTGAATTATTTGGAAGTGCTTGCTGGGAAAGATTCAAATAAAGATTTTACTTCATAATCTTCTTTTTTCTCATCTGACTCTGAACTTGTTGCCTCCTTTTTCAATATTACCTCTATTTTTTGCTCTGCTTCTTTAAGCTTTTTCTTGCAAAATTTGCTTAATTTTATACCCTCCTCAAAAAGCTCTATTGATTTATCAAGGTCAAATTTCTCTGATTCAAGCTCTGATACTATCTTTTCTAATCGTTTAATCGCATCCTCAAATTTCATCTCTTTATTATCCATATATATGAAGTTATAAATTTCTTTATTAAATGTCAACCCAAAAAATGGTTGTATCACAATATTTGCTATCACCCTGCTAAATTTTGATTGTTTTTAATGTTTTTGTCAATAAAATTTACTTAATTAAAAATCTGTATAAATCAGTGAGCCAATAAGTAATATAATACTGACAAATTTGCACGGTTTACAGAGTAACCTATTTTATAGTTAAATGCATAAATAATTGCACAATTCTTAACACATATTGTCATTCCTGCGAAGCGTGAATCTATAATTGAAACAATATAAGTAATTATAGGCTCCTGCGTCTGCAGAGCCTGCCCCTGCATACGCAGGGACAGTAACAATCTTATCTACATTGTTACGAATATTTATGCATTTAACTATAAATAAATGTGAAACATTTACCAGTAGTTGGAAGATGGATAATATTAACAGACTATATCTCAAGATATTCTCTTAAACCTGAAAATCTTTTCCTTATTTTTTCAAGTGCTTTCATCTCAATTTGACGAATAGATTCAGTAGAAAGTCCAATTAGTTTGCCGGTCTGTTTTAAACTATATCTTTTGCCGTCGTGCAGTCCAAAGCGATATCTTAGTATTTTAGCCTCTCTTTCTATAAGTGAATCTAATATTTGGGATGTTTCTTCTTTTAATAAATTCCTTAAGGCTATTGTTTCAGGATGATATTTCTCTTTCATATAAATGGGCAAAAAAGAAGGGTCATAGTTCTGTTTGATATCCTCGTTTAACGATAAAGAAGGTAACAACCACTGTAATAATTCTTCTACTTTTTTCTTTTCTACTCCTATCTCTTGTGAAATTTCATCAATTGTGGGGTGACGATTAAGTATTTTGATAAGTTTATTTAATTCCTTTTCTATCTTTACAAGCAACTCCCCTTTTCTTAACGGTAATCTTATACTTCTTTGATTTTTTATTAAAAATCTAAAAATTGCTTGTTTTATCCAGTTAGATGCGTAAGTACTGAACTTAACATTTTTCTTATAGTTGAATTTATCAACCGCAGTAATAAGACCAATATTGCCCTCTTGGATAAGGTCCATAATATTAATTCCTGGAACTAAAAAGTGCATTGCAATTTTAATTACAAGTTTAAGATTACTTTCTATTAGTTTTCTGCGAGCTTTCTCATCTCCTTTTGAAACTTTTTTTGCTATTTTATATTCCTCATCTGGTGTTAGTTCATTACTGCATTTTAAAATATTTGTAATGTAAAATTTGTAAGTATCTTCATTAAATTCATAAGTTGCTCTTACCATCTTTTACTCCTCATTAATTACAGTTAGCAATTTCTATGCCAAGTACAGAAAGTAAAAGCATTATATTATTTATTATATATCAATAATTATAGAGATTGCATAAAAATTTTTTAGAATACTTTTAATCCCACTTTAAAAAATATGGAATAAATTATACGCTCTTATTTTTTATTTGTATAAATTTTATACATAGAAAGATTGAATGCAAATTTTTGTGCTATTAATTAATAGGGTTTAAATTGTCCTGTAACACAGCCTTTAGTGGTTGAAACCTCTTCAGACTGTGCGATTATGGGCAAAATAGGAGCTCATAAAGCCTTTTTCAGATGCTGAAGCGTCGTTTTACTAAATTCTCATCTCTCTAAAACTTGTTATAATAAAATTATTACAAAATAACTTTTAAACTCGCTTGAATCTATATTTATTTATGTGGGGCGGAGGATAGGGAATAAGATTGTGTCGCGGATACTGTTTGTATTTATTAAAAGCATAATTAATCTATCAATGCCTATCCCAAGACCACCTGTTGGTGGCATTCCGTATTCTAAAGCAATAACATAATCATCATCCATTGGATGAGCTTCAAGATTTCCTTTTTTTCGCTTTTCTACCTGCTCTTGAAACCTTTTTAACTGTTCTTGAGGGTCATTAAGTTCTGAGAATGCGTTTCCAATTTCTCTACCTGCTATATATGGTTCAAATCGTTCTACAAGTTCAGAATTATCTCTTTTTTCTTTGGCAAGTGGTGAAAGTTCTTTAGGATAATCTATAATAAATGTTGGTTGGATCAATTTTTCTTCTACTTTTTCTTCAAATATTTCCTGTGCAATTTCCCATTTGCTCATATTGTCTTCTATTGGTATATCGTGTTTTTCAGCTTCTTTTTTTGCCTCAATCGCATTTTTTATTTTAGTGAAATCTATTCCGGTAAATTCTTTTATTGCATCAAGGAATTTTATTCTTTTCCACGGTTTCTCAAAATTTAGCATAACACCTTGATATTCAAATTTAAGACTACCTTTTATATTTATTATCACAAAATTAATCAGCTCTTCACACAATTTCATCATTACATTATAGTCTGCATAAGCCTGATAAAGTTCAAGCATTGTAAACTCAGGATTATGTCTTGTAGATATACCTTCATTTCTAAAATTACGATTAAGTTCAAATACCTTTTCAAAGCCTCCCACAATGAGGCGCTTTAGATAAAGTTCAGGTGCTATTCTTAGATACAGATCTATATCAAGCGCATTATGATGAGTAATAAATGGTCTTGCATAGGCACCGCCATATACAGGTTGCATCATTGGTGTTTCTACCTCTAAAAATCCTTTCTTTATCAAAAATTCTCTTATAAGCTGAATTGCTCTACTCCTTGTTCTAAAATTTTCTTTTACATCATCATTCATTATAAGGTCCAAATATCTCTGTCTATATCTTGTCTCAATATCCTGGATCCCATGCCATTTTTCTGGTAAAGGCAAAAGTGATTTTGCCAAAATTTTAAAGTTTTCAACTTTTATTGTAATTTCACCTGTATGTGTTTTAAATACTTCACCTTCAACTCCTATAATATCACCAATATCAATTTTTTTAAAAAGATTGAATTTCTCTTCACCAACAAAATCTAACCTTACATAAATTTGTATCATTCCTGTCTCATCTTTTATATGAGCAAATCCAGCTTTACCATGCATTCTTATAAGCATAAGTCTTCCTGCTACTTTAACCTTTTTCTTCTCCTTTTCAAGGTTCTCAAAATCTTTTTTTATTTCAGATGCTTTATATGTAACTTCGTAAAATGTAGGATATGGATCAATACCTGCTTCAATAATTTCATTTATTTTTTTTAATCTTATTTCTTTTAATTCTTTCTCTGCCATCATTTTTCTCCTTTAATTTTGTTTAATAATATTTCAAATCTATCTGGAATGTCAATCTCAAAATTCATCTCCCTATTATCTTGTGGATGACAAAATTTTATTTTTTTAGCGCATAGCATAAGTCCTAAAGCATCAAATTCTGTTTTAGCTCTTGTATAAATTGCATCACCAACAATTGGATGTCCAAGATAATTCATATGCACACGTAGTTGATGAGTTCTGCCTGTGTGCGGATAGAGCTTTACATAAGTAAAATCCTTGAGATATTCAATTACTTTATAAGATGTAAATGCTTCTTTCCCGCCAGTAAGAAGAACAGTCATTTTTTTTCTATGGAGTGGATTTCTGCCGATTCTGGTGCTGATTTCTCCTTCATAATTTTTAAGATTGCCTTTAACAATTCCTATATACTCTTTTTCAATTTTCCTTAATTTAAACTGCATTGAAAGATTTATTTGTGCCATATCATTTCTTGCAATTATAAGTATTCCGCTTGTATCTTTATCCAATCTATGGACAAGTCCAAATCGTGACAGATTTGTATTTTTTTTCATTTCCGGGAAATAGTAAAGTATTCCATTAACAAGTGTATGAGAATAATGTCCATAAGAAGGATGAACTACTAATCCTGGCGGTTTATTTATTACTATTATATCCTTATCAAAATAAATTATTTCAAAAAATATTTTTTCAGGTTTAACTTCAAGTTCCTTACCAAACTCAATGGGGATTTTTATCTCAATTTTATCTCCTGGCTTTAATTGATAGGACTGCTTAACTAAAATTTCATTTACAAGAATATAGCCCTGCTTAACAAATTTCTGGACTTTATTTCTGGAAATAGAAATTTCTGGAAATTCATCTTCCATTTCATTTGAAAGATGCTCAAACAAAAAATTATCTATTCTTTTATGTGCATCCTGTTCAGCAACAATAATTTTTTCTTTGTAATACTCAATTCTATTTTCGTTTTTCATATTACAAAAATAGAGTTATCTTTTTTCTCTTATTAATTTACTATACTTATAAAGCCAGATACCCAAAATTGTCATTAATATACTGATCCATTGGGAAACTGTTAAGCCAAGAAATTCAGGATTTACCCGCATAAATTCAATCAAAAATCTTGTTATTGCATAAAAAATTAGAGATAAAGATGCGATCTGCCCATTAAATTTCTTATGCTTATATAAAAGATAAAGAATTATAAAAAGTAGAAGTCCATTTATACTTGAGATAATTTGGGTTGGATATACAGGGAGCGAAAATTTATCAGTATGTTTAACAAGTCCTTCAAACAATTGATGTTCAAATGCAGGAGAGTATCCATAAAAATGTTTTGCAGGGAATCTTATAGCAAATGGAAATTTTTCTGGAGCAACTTTTCCAAAACAGCATCCATAACCAAAACAACCCCAGCGTCCAAAGAAAAGGCCAAGTGGGACTACGACCCCAACAATGTCAGATATTTTTAATACATCTAATTTCCTTTTTTTTACATAATAATATCCTGTAAAAATAGCACCTATAAGTCCACCATAAAAGACCATTCCACCTTCCCAAACTGCAAAAAATTTTAAGGGGTTTTGAATAAGATAATTAAAATCATAAAAAAGAAAGTAAAATAATCTTGCTCCCAAAACAGTGCCAATTAATACATATACACCTAAATCAAGTATATATTCTGGATTTATATTTTCATTTTTTCCTATTTTTATTGCAATATATAATGCAGCCAAAAAACCCAAAGCAACAGCAACACCATAGGTCCGTATGGGAATTGGTGCAAAAATGTAAGCACCTGTTATAATTGCCATCATCAAAATGGCATAAGATGTAATATTTTTTTTTAAATCTTTAATATTAGATACACGAGATTTTAAAAAAAGAAAAATACCACCAAGCAGTAAAATGCTTGCCACAATAAAACCTAAGTACATTTTAAACTCAAACTTTGGAATAATGAAAAGCACAGGTTTCATATCTTTTCTCCTATATTCTCAATAATCCATATTCCCAATAATCCATAACTACAGCACCAACACTTTCTTATTATTTCCTCACTCCATATGAAATGGGTTATTGTATTTGCATTTGTTATACTATTCGTATTCCAACCATTGTTTGAACAAATCACATAATAAGAGCGGATAACACCTCTGAATGTCGTTTTATGGAGAGCTGTTGGTGCTATATCTATTGTTACTACGATGTCTGTGCCTGATGGTATTGAAAGATTTGTAAATTCATATGTGCCCAATTTATAATTATATATGCCTTCCTCATTTATTAGCTTATCCACACTATCCCATACTCCAGCCTTGCTTCCACAATCATTCCATAATTTTACATCGGCTACATCTATACCATAACGCATTGTGCCTAAATTTGCTATTTTTACTGCCTTGATTGGATGATTGTGA
>Ga0164318_10001403_pt1 | contig 21353 bp, 16 predicted proteins | sample GuaBasSedimGuay9_FD_113734 | JGI IMG/M metagenome (GOLD analysis project Ga0164318, IMG submission 113734) | Subseafloor sediment microbial communities from Guaymas Basin, Gulf of California, Mexico - Guay9, Core 4571-4, 0-3 cm | ecosystem: Environmental > Aquatic > Marine > Hydrothermal vents... | reverse complement strand
TTCCGGTACAAAAGCCTTTATTCCGATTCATGATATTCAGGGAAACGGCAGCGAATCCCCATTGGTGGGCCAGACCGTGGATACCGGCGGCATTGTCACAGGACTCACAGACAAAGGTTTTTTCCTCCAGGCAGCGGACACAGATGCGGACAGTGATCCCCTGACATCAGAAGGCGTTTACGTTTACACAAGCTCCGCCCCGACAGTGGCAGTTGGGGACAAAATTACTCTAACTTGCACAGTCTCAGAATACTACGGCCTGACGGAGCTGGGGGCCGTTACGAATCTGAGTGTGGAATCCAGCGGTAACCCTCTCCCTTCACCTGTTTTACTGGACGAAACCTTCCCCAGCCCCGACCAGCCATATCCCGGGACAGATCTGGAGCGCTGTGAAGGAATGCTGGTGGAAATTGACAACGGTGTCGTCTGTGAAGGCACCGATTTTCATGGAGATGTCATAGTGGCAGCCAAGTCCATACGGCCAATCCGGGAAGCGGGAATTGTGTATCCCGGGGAAAGCGGCCTCCCGGTATGGGATGGAAACCCGGAACGGTTTCAGATGGACCCAGACGGCCTGGGCCTTACAGATGAGGACATCCCCGGTGGAACCGGCATTGTGTCGGCTGTAGGTCCCCTGACCTATTCATTCAGCCGATACAAATTGCTGCCAGGCACACTCCAGCTTGCCGACAGCACCTTCCCGGAAGCAGTTCGGGACCGAAATCCCGGCGAATTGCTCATTGCCACCCAGAATATGCTGAATTTCAAATCCAGCGATTCCACCTTTACCATTCGCCTTTCCAAGGCCTCCTTATTGGTTCGTACCATGCTGAAATCTCCGGACATTCTCTGCCTGGAAGAGATCGGTTCACAGGATGCCCTGCAACAGCTTGCTGATAAAATCCACAGCGATGACCCTTCGGTTCATTACACAGTTTTCTTCGGTGCAAGCGGCACCGGGAGCATTCACAACGGCATCATGGTCCGGGACACTGTCCAGGTTACCGCAGTCACGGAAGAACAGGTGGACGATACATTTGACGTAAACGGCTCCACCTATACGCTTCATGACCGGCCTCCACTTCTGGTGGAAGCCACCGCCACTGTCAATGGGAAAATGCAGCCGATTTCAGTTCTCATACTCCATAACAGATCACTCAACGGTATAGATGATCCGTCCGACCCGGCCAAAGAAAACTTTGTCCGTTCCAAGCGTCAGCAGCAGGCATTTCGCATTTCTCAATTTGTGGCAGAGTACCAGGCCAGTCACCCGCATTTGCCTTTTTTTGTGGCCGGAGATTTCAACGCCTTTGATTTTACAGACGGTTACGTGGACGTCACAGGGCAGATCAAGGGACATCCTGACCCTCTGGGTGCCATGCTCCCCGCCACGGACGAGGTGGATCCTGACCTCACCGACCTGGCCACCCTTGCGCCCATTTCAAACCGTTATTCCTATGTTCACGACGGCAATACTCAGATTATCGACCATATCCTCGCCTCACACAGCGCCCGTTATTTTGTTCGCAGTGTGGAATTTGCCCACGCAAATGCCGATGCCCCTGCAAGTTATGCCGATGACGAGAATCCGGATACGCCAATCGGTGTTTCCGATCATGACGGCATAGTCGCTTTTCTTGATTTTTACCCCCAAAACGCGACCCCGTCTTACTTTGCCATTGTTCCCCACGTAGATTACCGTCCCTCGACAAGCGACCCGTCCTCCAGTTTCTGGGAAACCGTCATCTCCATCACCGACGGGGACAATGATTCCGCGGATCTTCAAATTGTTGCATTGGACAAGGAAGGGAATCCTGTCGCAGAAACCGGCTGGCTGACTTTAACAAATCGGGCCACGGCGGACTGGAATATCAACATGATTCCGTTCAATACCACTCTCACGCCTTCAGACTACAGCCAAATCGCCAGTTTGAAGGTGGAAAGCACCGGAGATTTTGCCATCGCGGAGCGATTCAAAGCAAAGGGAATTGCCAGCGGCCTGGAACTTCGTACAGTATCCGCCACAAACTGGGCAGATGCAGAAAGCCAACTTCTCAGCGCCACCGCATACATTGGCCATATTGATGAAAGCTGGCAGTGGTGGACCGGTATTGCCCACTGGACAAACTCCCCCGGTGGAGAACTGACATTGGATTTCCACAAGTACGACACAGATGCCGGGAGTGACACAGACACCCTCATTTCCATGGACTTTCTTGACGGCTCCACCCCCATTGACAAAGTAGCCTACGTCAGCGAAGACATCACCCACTCCGAAGATGAGGAATGGATGAAAATAAGCGGGGTGAATGGTTGCAACACAATGAGTTATCAATTATTTGGTGTCCACGAGAGCAGCAGCTCACTCGGGGTAATGAGCGGCCTCAACGCAACACCGGAAAACCGGCTGGATACCACCTTCTATGTGCCAATGAGCAGTGACGTAGACTGGCGGGGAATCGCGCTGCTGAATCCCGGCGACACAGCCGCCACCATCACCATGGACATGTATATTGAGGGAAGCAACATGGCATTCCCCTCCAAAACCGGCAAAGGCCAGCTCAGAGAAGTCACCCTGACCCTCGACCCGAACAGAAGGGTCAAAGGAGTGGTAGGAGATCCCGGAAATTACGGACTGGATCTTTCCGATCTGGTGCTGGATATTCCCGACCCCTCCCATTTCACCGGCATCTTGAAAATTGTATCCGATGTTCCCATCGTCACTGAGTTGGTGCAGGGAGACAATGCCTGGTCCCACAACGAAGGCATCACCGGCATCAGCAGCTTTGACACCGGCACACGGCTGGTAATCCCATTCATTTCAAACGACACCACCTCGCCGGACGGATTTTCCCATACCCCCCACGACAGCATCTTCCATCTGACCAACGTGGGTACCGCGGCGGCGGACATCACCGTCACCTTATACGACATGAACGGAAACGTCGTGGCAGCGGACTTCCTTGGCAACGTAGCGCCCCTCTTTGCATTGGAAATCAGCCTTACCGGAGAAAAGGACTTGAACCATTTCTCCGGCAGCATGGTGTTTGAGTCCACAGCGCCCCTGGCCGGGAGCTACGTCATTCTCTCCAGCGACGAGGCAGGCGGGACGCTGGCGGCAGATGGGCACCTCCAGTCTTCCATGTTCAAAATGATCCCTGTTCAGTAGAAATCCAAACGGGGGCGGACAAAACACCGCCCCCGTTTTTCTATGATACAATATTAACAGACACAGCATACACGGTAAATCCCAGACGGCATGGGCCGAAAACTACCGAAAGGGGGAAAAGGAAATTGGTTTTTAGCCGCGATACAAAAAAAGAAGTGGCAACACTCCGGTCCCAGGTTGCCATGCTGAAAAAATCACTGGATGAACTTTCTATCCTCAACGACATCGCGACCGCCATCAGTTCCACCCTCTCTCTGGATGATGTGCTGGAACTTATTACTCAAAAATGCGTCCAGCACATTGGTGTTGAACAGGCGGCAGTCTTTCTCGTGGACAAAACCGGAGAAGACGACGCCCTGAAGACACGGGTGCGTCACTCCCGCACCACACAGAAATTTGTCCAATTCCGGTTGGACGACCAGCTGACCGGCTGGATGCTGACATACCGAAAACCGCTGCTCCTCAACAACATCTCCGATGAAACTGCATTTCTGTCTTCCACTCTTCAACGACACAACATTTCAAACCTTCTGGCAATTCCACTGATTGTCCGGGGAGAAATTACCGGTCTGATTGCCCTGTTCAATAAAAAAAACGCGCGGAAATTTAGTGAAAATGATCAAAGCCTCCTCTCCGTCATTGCCTCCGAATCCGCCCAGATCATTGAAAGCAGCCGGCTCTGGGAAGAGGAGCGAAAGCTCATCCATCTCCAGGAAGAACTGAAAACCTCCGAACGGATTCAACGAAGCCTGCTTCCGGCTGAAATCCCGGCTCCGGCAGGGTATAATCTCTCCGTCAACATGGTAAGCGCGAAGGAAATCGGAGGAGACTATTACGATTTCATTCAGGCCGGTCCGGATCACTGGGTTCTGTGCGTCGGGGACATCTCCGGCAAAGGGCTCCCGGCCGCCCTCCTCATGGCAAACCTTCAGGCCACTGTCCGGGGAGAATCCCTGTATGGCCATCCGGATGTCTGCACTCGGATGACGGACATCAACCGCCGTTTCTTCAACAACACGACACCGGAAAAATACGCCACCCTTTTCTATGGAACACTGGACACGAAAAATCACACTTTTGAATTCGTCAATGCCGGACACAACAAAGGGCTTCTTCTGGCCCCGGGACAGGCCCCCGCCCTTCTTTCCACCGGCAACCTGGCGGTGGGCTTTTTTGAAGACGCCGAATATACTAAAAAAACTGTTCCGATGGTTCCGGGGAGTACCCTTGCCATCTACTCCGACGGCATTACCGAAGCCCTGAACAGCGAAGGGGAAGAATTTGGAATGGATCGCCTCATTCAACAATTGGTTTCCAACGGCAATATGCCGGCAAAAGAACTCACCGATTCCGTCTTTTCCGCTGTCCGGGCCTTTGCCGGAAGCGCACCCCAATACGACGACATGACCCTCATGATCGTCCGGCGCCGGGCCTGAAGAAAGTGCCTGCCCTGCGGACACCAGTGCAAGCAAAGAGCAAGTCCGTAAGAGAATGGAGTTGGCTCCCACTGCCTTTTTTCTCTGCGAGTCACAAGTTACAATTCATAAATCACTTCGCCACCGGCGATCCCTTGACCTGCGGCGGGATTTCAGGGACAATGCAATGGGTAAGTTGCTGGTACGCAGGTTTCGGGAGTTAAAATGGACAAATATATCGTAAAAGAAATTGAAAAAAAACTGGGATATCACTTTCAGGACAGAGAGCTGCTGAAGCAGGCATTTACCCACCGATCCTGCGCCAACATGCGGAAAGAAGCCCTTCACAATGAACGCCTCGAATTTCTTGGGGACAGTGTTCTTGGTTTTGTCATTGCTGAAGATTTATATCTTCGTTTTCCCGATGAAGCAGAAGGAAATTTAAGCAAAATAAAGGCATACATGGTTCACTCCAATGTTCTTGCCGCCATTACAGAAGGCCTTGCTCTCCAGCGTTTTCTGCAGGTGGAGGAGGGAGAACAGAAAATTCGCAACAATCGAAAATTGAAAGAAAATCTCCTGGAGGCTGTCATCGGAGCTGTATATTTAGACGGCGGTATCGACCAGGCAAGAACCATGATTCTAAATCTGTTCGACCAATCCGGGTACCGGGTTACAAACCTTAATGAGGCCATTTTTGATTACAAAACCAGACTGCAGGAAGTGTTTCAGAGCCTGGGGCTGGCCCCTCCCGAATACGTCATGCTGGAACGCCGGGGACCGGTTCACGATGCAGTGTTTGTGATTGAATTGCGGTTCAACGGGATTACGCTGGCAAGGGGTGAAGGACGCTCAAAGAAACAGGCCCACCAGGACTGCGCTGCCCGGCTCCTTGCACAAACCGATAATGGCAAAGGTCTCACACAATTCCTCCATGAAGCTGATTCCGGTTTTTCTTCCTGAAAAAAGCTGTCCTCACCGCTGCGCTTTCTGCAATGTCCGAATCGCAAACGGCGCAGATGCGCCGGTTCATTCTCCGGCAGAAATCAAAGGAATTATTGAAACCGCATTGAAAACGCTCTCTGTTCACCACCAGGGGGAACCGGTGGAGATCGCATTTTTCGGCGGAACTTTCACCGCTGGAAAACCTGAAGTGATGGGGAAATACCTCAACAGCTGCACGCCGTTCCTTGAAAAAGAAGCGGTTTCCGGCATTCGAATTTCCACCCGGCCAGATTGTGTGAATAATGAAGTCATTAAACTCCTTAAACAATACGGTGTCACAACGGTTGAAATCGGAGTGGAGTCTTTCGATAACCATGTACTCCGGCGGCTGAACCGGGGACACAACGCGGAAACGGCGATTACGGCGATTGGCCAACTGAAAACAGCCGGATTCGTTACCGGAATTCATCTGATGACAGGATGTCCGGGAGAAACGGTGGAATCCTTTAACCAAACCATCATAGCAATGCTGAAAAGTCGGCCGGACACGGTCAGGATTCATCCGCTTCTTGTGCTGGCCGGTACACAGTTGGCAAAGGAAGGGTATCAGGCCCCGGCCTGCAATAAAATTCTGGACCGGCTGGCAATGGCAGTTTACTTTGCAGAAGGGGCAGGAATTTCCGTCATCCGCATCGGCCTGCAACCTACGGATTCCCTGAATCGGCCAGGGCAGATTCTGTCCGGCTGTTTCCACGCAGCCCTGCGGCACCGGGTTGTGTCCCGAATTTACCGCCGGTTTATTGAGAAGTACAGCATAGAAAATGCCACAATCAGTGTTTCAGCAAAGCACCTGGCCTATGCCGTGGGTTTCAAACGGGAAAATGCCAACTTGTTCCCATTGCTTCGTTTTCAAGGAGAAAAAAGCATCAAGCCATGGGATGCCCGACTAAATGGAACGTGTTATCATATGCTGACGGAGGGATTGTATGAAATTGAAAGACTTTTTGAAAGATAATCTGTTATTGATTCTGCTGACGTTTTTAATCGGGGGTTCCGGGTTTTATTTCCTCGTTCTTCATCCGAAATTCAGAATTACCCACGCACCCGAATTGCTGAAAGCCGTGGTCGTGGTCAAAACCAACAAACTGGATTATGCCACGAATGAACGCCTCCTTGTCACGCCTGCCGATGACCCGGTTTTGCAGGCGGTGGTTATCGCAAAGCAGCACGGAGACAGTGAACCCACCTATTTTTCCATCAGCAAACACCTGAAAATTGACGGCAAAATGGTTCCGGAAGAGCGGATTCAGCCATGGGACACCTTCAAATGGAAAGAAGTCCGGATTCTATGGTTCAAAATCGAACCCGTCATAAAGCCGGGGAAGTCCTCTCAGCCCTTTTCTTACCAAAACATCGAGTACAAAAGCCAGTTTCAGTACAACTGGCCCCTCCAATGGACCCACACACTGGATGTAAACGGGTTTGCCAACACCTATCCCCGACAGAACTTCGGCTTTATGCGCTACAGGATTCGGGCGGAAATAAAAGCCAGCATTGTCAATGTGGTGCAGAAATGCTATTCCCCGGGGCCGGATGAAGTGAGCCCCGACAACATCATTTCCAGCAAAGTGTTTGGAATTCAGTACGCGCCGTCCAAAACACCTTTCGGATACGCAGTTTCTCTCTTCAACCTTGCCTTTGCGCCCCGGATTGATCTTTCCACTTATCCCGAAGGTAAAGACCCCGTTTCCGAAAGAATTGCGGTTGACAGTATTGCCTATTTCACCGAAGCCATGCGAATGGCCGGATACGGTGAAATTATCCAGGGTGATGCCCCCAGCCTGAAAAAAGCCATCCGCATCATCATGGAAAGTGTCCATCTCGATAAAAAGAAAGGCTATTATGTTGATGGGAAAGGCAAACCTGTTGAAACATCCAGGCTGAAGAAAGGTATGTTCATCATGGATGGCAAACGAATCGGAATGTATGCGGGAGAAGGCAGTTTTGCAGTGGGAAAACTTCACGTATTGACCCCGGATGACCGGGTACTCTATGCCCCGGGCCTGCCCCTCTACTACGAGGAATTTGGCAGCTATTTCGAGGGGCCGTTTTCCATCGGGGAGGTTCGGTGAAACGAAGCGATTTTTTTTACCACCTCCCGGAATCACTCATCGCCCAGGAACCCATGGAGCCCCGTGATCAGTCACGAATGATGGTCCTGAAACGGGAAAACCAGGAGATTTCACACCACATTTTCCGGGAAATCCCGGATTTCATCCCACCGGACACCATGCTGGTTGTCAATGATACCAAGGTCTTTCCCGCCCGCCTGCACCTGGATAAAGCAGAAACGGGAGCCAGAATCGAGCTTTTCCTGCTGAAGCAGATGGACTCCGAAGCTCGAACCTGGCGGGCACTGATCCGTCCGGCAAAACGGGTCAAAAAAGGGACGGTACTGGCATTTCCGGACAATTCTGCCGTTGAAATTACCGATGTTCTGAATGCCGGAATTCACATTGTCCGTTTCGAGTCTTCCCAGCCATTTGAACTCATCAACCGCTACGGGGAAACACCGCTGCCCCCCTACATTAAACGTGCTGCGGAAAACCCGGATGACCGGGAACGCTATCAGACTGTATTTGCGAAGAACATTGGCGCGGTGGCCGCACCTACTGCCGGCTTTCATTTCACACCGGATTTACTGAAAAAACTTGAAGAAAAGAATATCCCGGTGAGCCGGGTTACTCTGACAGTGGGGCTCGGAACCTTCCGCCCGGTGAAAGCGGACGATATCCGGGACCACCAGATGGACACTGAGTCCTATGAAATTACAAAGGAAACAGCAAATGCCATAAACAACTGGAAGAAACAGGGTGGCCGCATCCTCGCGGTGGGCACCACTTCTGTCCGCACACTGGAGGGCTGCTATCAGAAATACGGAGAAATTAAGCCGGTCCGGGATGAAACCGATATTTTCATTTACCCGCCCCACCGCTTCAACCTCGTGGATTTCATGCTGACCAACTTCCACCTCCCTGAATCCACCCTCATCATGCTGGTTTCCGCTTTTGCCGGGAAAGACTTCGTGTTTGAGGCCTACCGGCAGGCCGTGAAAGGAGCTTATCGCTTCTACTCCTATGGTGACTGCATGTTAATTTTGTGACGTATTATTTCGTCAGACAAGGACTTTTTGTTTCATTCCCACAACTTTATTGAATAATTTCCCGGTTCACAAGGTAGAACTGTCAGGTACAATGGGGTCATATCCAAATTCTGACAGAAAGGGGTAAAAATGGAACACTTGAAAGATTGGTTAAAACCGGATGTCATCTGGTTCATTGTCGGAATCGTGCTGATGCTCCTGGAAATGGCTGTTCCGGGGCTGGTTATCATTTTCTTCGGTATCGGTGCGATTGCGGTATCCGTCACCTGCATGATCGCCAGCCCGTCTCTCGCTGTACAACTCATCATTTTCATCGTTGTCTCCGGCCTGTCGCTGGGCCTGCTGAGGCGTTGGTTAGCAACAAAGTTCTTCAGCTCAAAAGACGGACTGGCTGGAGACCCGACTGTATTGGACGAATTCACCGGTAAAACGGCCATTGTCGATCAAGCCATTGCACCGGGGAAACCGGGAAAAGTGGAATTCAAAGGAACCCGCTGGCAGGCCGAATCCGAAGAGGAAATCGCCGCAGGGGACGTTGTGGTCATCCTGGAAAAAGAAAATATTACGCTGAAAGTCAGCAAATCATCGTCTTAGAAGGAGGAAACGATGGCACCATTTGTTATTATTCTTGGAATATTAGCCGTATTTTTAATTGTTATTTTCCTAAAAACCGTTCGAATCGTACCTCAGCGCAAGGCATTTATTGTCGAACGCCTGGGGAAATATCGAGCCACACTGGAAGCCGGATTTCACATTCTGGTACCATTCATTGACAGGGTCGCCTATATCCATTCGCTGAAAGAAACCGCCATCGACGTCCCGCCCCAGAGCTGCATTACCCGGGACAACATTGCCGTGGAAGTGGACGGCATACTCTATCTCCAGGTCATGGATCCGAGAAAAGCCTCATACGGCATCAACAATTTTCAGTTTGCCTCCACTCAGCTGGCCCAGACGACTATGCGTTCCGTTATTGGCAAACTGGACCTGGACAGAACTTTCGAGGAGCGGGATTCCATCAACAGTCAAATCGTGGACGCAGTGGACAAGGCATCCGATCCCTGGGGCGTAAAAGTCTCCCGGTATGAAGTCAAAAACATTGTACCGCCTGAAAGCATCAAGTCTGCCATGGAAAAGCAGATGCGCGCTGAACGTGAAAAACGGGCCACCATCGCCGAGTCGGAAGGAGAACGGCAGGCCGAAATCAACCGGGCAGACGGAGAACGACAGGCCTCCATTGCGATTTCGGAAGGAGAACGTCAGAAACGAATTAACGAGGCAGAAGGTCGGGCAGCGGAAATCGAGAAAGTTGCCACCGCCACAGCAAACGGAATTAAGAAAATTGCCACCGCCATCACTGAGAATGGCGGACTGGAAGCTGTCAACCTTCGAATAGCAGAACAGTATCTGAAAGAATTTGGAAAGCTTGCCAAGGAAAACAACACAATGATTATTCCCACCAACATGTCCGACATTGCCGGCATCCTGGGAACAGCGGCGAAGGTCATTCAAACTACAAGTGCCCCAACGGCAGTCAACAAGCAAGGTTAAGTAGAATGCAGGGTTAAGCTAAAAAGGGAGCGGTTTTCTGCTCCCTTTTTTTATCTTCAACACTAGTCATCTATCATTTAACATTAGGCCGGAGGCCGTTGAGACTCTGTTTTTGCCGGCTTCTTTCCCGACGTACATGGCCCGATCCGCCTGACTGATAGCCCGGGTGATGTCGGATCCGGATTTAGAAAAGGATGAAATCCCGATGGTGATCGTTACGGTCAACTTGTACTTACCCACCGAAACAGTCGTACCTGCCACTTCTTTCCTGATTTTTTCTGCCAGTATCGTTGCGCCTTCAATGTCGGTATCCCGGAGCAGGAAAAAAAATTCCTCGCCGCCCCATCTGCACATGCTGTCTGTCTGGCGAACGCAGCTTTGAAAAATCAGGGAAATTGCCTTCAATACCTCATCCCCGGCTTCATGGCCAAAACTATCATTTATTTCTTTGAAGTTATCAATATCCACCATCAGCAAGGCAAAATCAACCCGGTTCCGGTCATATCTTGAGCTTTCCACTTCCAACGCATCCAACATGCTTCGTCGATTTGGCAGCCCGGTCAAGGCATCTGTCATTGACTGCACCCGGAGACGGCGGTTCAGGGTGCCCAGCAAGTCATTGGCATTCTTTTTTGCTTTAAAAGAACGGTATAAAATCCACAGCACAAGCAGAACGATCAGCAGGAAAACCCCCATAAACATTTGTATAAGCCGATTCCGTTTTGCTTTCAGTTCCGCAATCTTCATTTCCCTTGCGGCCAACTTTTTTTCATTCTCCAAACGCTTCTTCTCATATTGAAGTTTCAGTTTTTCAATAGATTGTCTGCTTTTCTTGCTGTAAAAAAGATAACGGTTGGCAAAGAAAAGAGCACTTTTATAGTCCCCATCTTCCTCATAGGCATGAGACAGCTGCCGGCTTATTTCCGCCGCTTCCCGCTTCGATTTAATCTGCTCATAAATCTTAAACGCCTTTTTCAGAAACGCCTTCCCCTTCGCCCGTTTTCCCGTGGCAATGTACAATCTGCCCAATTGGCCGCATAAATCCGCTTCCCCGTTTTGAATCCCCAGATTCCGGTAAATCACCAGGGCTTTTTTCACGTAGGGTTCCACCTCGGCACGTTTCCCTTGAATAAAGAGAATCGCCCCGATAGATGCATTGGCATCCGCCAGCCCCTGCTGGTCTCCAGTTGTCTGAAATTCCATCAGTGCCTTTTTTGCGACCGCCAATGCTTCCGGTAGTTTGTGAGTATCCCGATAGGCAGAACAGAGATTGATGAAGGCCGTTCCGATTCCTTCCCGATGCCCCAGCTTCCGGAAAATTTCCAATGAACTTTTGTACTTGGCAATTGCCTCGGGAAGCATACCCGCTTCGTGATACAACAGCCCCATATTGATTTCAGCCATTGCCGCATTTTTTTCATCGTTCAATTGCATGAACATTCGATATGCGTCCTGAAATTTCGGCAATGCGCTGTCCACATCCCCCTGATACCAGTATGCCACCCCCATTTCATTAAGCGAACTGGCAATGGTCGGAAGATCGTTCACTTCTCTGGCATGTTCCAACGAATCCCCATAATACGCCAGTGCCTCCTCATAGCGCCCCAAATCCGTCAATGCGTAGCCGATCCGGTTCAACGCGTAGGCGATTCCCTTCCGGTTATCACGCTTCTTCTGTAACGCTAAAAGGTCTTTGAAGGTTTGGAGGCCGATTCTGTAGTTACCCGCCGCGCACTGGGCTCTTCCCAACTGCTGCATTGCCAGCGCCTTCAATTCCGGGTTATTCAATTTTTCCGCCAACGAAAGCGCCTGGGAAGAACACGCCAGACTCTTTTTCACCGAAATTCCCAGATATGCTCCTGAAAGACTGGAAAGAAGACGACTTCGCTCCGGTCCCTCAGCCGTTCCCAATAACTTTTCCATTGAAGCCAGCTGTTTGGGAGAAATCGTAGTGGATTCCCCAGGAACAGCCGGAACATAGAAGAGAGTGAACAGTATTATAAACAGAAATTGGTTCCATCTTTTCATCCCATAACAGTATGTCAGAGTCTCGGTCTTGTCAACGCAAAGAGACTGTAAAAACCTGCTTTTTGACCCATGTCACAAAGAAAAGAGATTCACAGATGCATTCAATTGAAACCCTGTATCAAAAAATGAGCTATAATGAAAAAAGACGATTTTTAGTTCAAGGGGGACTTGAATGGAACTGAAACAGCATCTGGTCGAAATGATTCGACGTGCGTCCACTGACCTGCCGCCGGATGTGGAAGCAAGGCTTGAAAAAGCCCTGCGAGACTCCGACAAGGGATCAACGGAAGAGAGCGTATTTAAAGTCATATTGGAAAATGTCAAACTGGCGAGGGAAAACAACACCCCCATCTGCCAGGATACCGGCCATGTTATTTTCTATGTCAACTATCCGGCAACTATGCGGGAAGCGGACATACAGAAAGCCATTGAAGAGGCAGCCGTAATCTGTACCGAAAAAAACTACCTGCGCCCCAATGCTGTTGACCCTGTCAGCGGAAAAAACTCCGGTAACAACGTCGGCATCAACGCCCCATTTGTCACCTACCATCAGTGGGAAAAGCCTGAAATCGAATTCAAGCTCATGCTGAAAGGCGGCGGCAGCGAAAACGTCGGCACCCAGTACAAACTGCCCTATGTAGAATTGGGCGCCGGACGGGACTTTGAGGGAGTACGGAGGCTGGTCATTGACGCAGTTCGCAAAGCCCAGGGTTTTGGCTGCGCACCCGGAACCATCGGAGTCGGCATCGGCGGAGACCGCGGTGCTTCCTACCTGCTTTCCAAGAAAAACTTTTTCAGGAAAATGGGCTCCGAAAACCCCATTCCAGAACTGAATGAGCTGGAAAACAAGCTGGAAGGCGAGCTCAACTCTCTCGGCATCGGCCCCATGGGATTTGGCGGAAACACCACCGTCCTTGATGTCTTTGTCGCAGCTCAGCACCGCCACCCCGCCACCTACTACGTGGCCATTTCCTACATGTGCTGGGCATTCAGAAGAAAACAAATGACCATTAACGAAAAAGGCGAGGTGAAATATGACAATTAAAATCAACCTCCCGGTCAGTGAAGAAGAAATCCGTAAACTTAAAATCGGTGACGAAGTGCTTTTAAGCGGCACAATGATTACATCCCGGGACATGGCACACAAACTCATGCATGAAGAGAAACCGGACTTTATCCGGCCTTACCTGAAAAATTCCATGATCTACCATTGCGGCCCTGTGGTAAAAAAGCATGAAAACGGCGAATACAGCTTTGTAGCAGCCGGGCCAACTACATCGACCCGGGAAGAGCCTTACCAGGCGGATGTCATTGAAGAATATCAGGTTCGGGGCGTCATCGGAAAAGGCGGCATGGGGCCCAAAACCCTGGCCGGCCTTCAGAAAACCGGCGCCGTTTACCTCCACGCAGTGGGAGGGCTTGGCACCTTACTGGCACAGCGAATCATCAAGGTAAAAGATGTATTCAAACTGGAAGAATTCGGAAGCCCGGAAGCATTCTGGATTATTGAAGTAAAAGACTTTCCGGTAGTTGTAACCATGGACTCCCACGGCAACTCCCTGCACAGTAAGGTGCTGGAAAAATCCATGGCCCAATCCGAAAAACTACTGGCAAACGACTGATACAAAGTCGATAAAAAAAGGAAAATGCAAGCCGGGGCAGGTTCTGTCCCGGTTTTCTTCACTCCATGCTGCTTATTGAAAATTCGTTTCAAATGGAACAGGCACAAAAAGAAATCCAGCAGGCCGAAATCCTCGCCGTGGACATTGAAACCTTCGGCCATCCTTCAATGAAAGAACTGGGCCAGGTCCGTCTTGTTCAGATAGGCATAGAAAAAGAATGTTACATCTTCGACATGCTCCTCACCGGTTTCCCCGCCTTCCTCAAACCCCTCTTTGCCAGTCCGGAAATAACCAAGATCTTCCACTATGGTGTCTTTGACATGTCTCACCTCATTCACCACTACCATGCCGAGTTTGAGAACACCTTCTGCACCTACCTGGCATCCAGAGTACTGTCCACCGGGTTGAAAGTACGGAATTCGCTTAAAGACGTGGCAAAGCGCTATCTGAACGAAGAGTTGGACAAAGAAGAACAAGCCAGTGACTGGAGTGGCGATATCAGCCCCAGCCAGCTGACATACGCGGCAAAAGATGTCGAAATTCTGCTCCCCCTGCACCGGAAACTTGGAGGAATCCTCGAAGAAAAAGGACTGCAGCACATCGCACGCCTGGAATTCGGATTGCAACGGGTTCAGGCATATCTTCTGGCCCATGGGCTTCCCGTGAGCCGGGACACCATTGAAAGCGAATGCCAGGGCATTGCCAGCCAATTCCCCGGAAATTTCGACCTCAATGAATTGGTCCAATCCGGAAAAAAACTACCCTCAAGAGGACTCCAGCAACTGGTGGAACGGTATCGCTTACTGGGTGACCTCTCATCGGTTGGGTTTGTGCCGGATTTTCGCACAGACTGGCGGGATTGCGGCAGATTTTATCAGAAAAACTACGAATCAGAAATCAACGAACTCTTATCCCCACCTGTTTTCAGCCTGACATTCAAGGGACTGTGGCTGGCGGCGCTGGGAGCCAATGCAAGAGACTACCGGAGTCGGGAACATCTTGAAGATCCAAACTTCCTGAAATCCAAAGAAGCCGCTATGCTCCGTGCCCTTGGTGAAAAAGACCACCGTGCCATGGAGCGCTACAAATATCATATTCATGAATTCAAAGAACAATATCCGGGAATCCTTAAGTGGCAGGAAAATCTCGGTGCCATACTCGTGGAGAAAAAACCTGTCCGTATTGCCGATGGCCGGGTTATCCATACCAGGATGTTTGAAACCCATCGCCCCGACTGCTTTCGTCAGATAATGGATGTTACCACCTCAGACTTCATCAAAACCCTGATACTTCTTCTGTTCAGCAAAAAAGCCATTCCCTGCCAATATGACCATTCCCGACTACAGCTCACCATACAGGGCGGTAAAAGTGACACAATCCAAAGCGCCATAGAATCCGCCGCAAAATTCATCTTCGGGCAGGCGCTTCCGGAGCATCTCTTTGTAATTGCGAGTGATGGGTGATGAGTGACATGAGAAGTGATGAGTGATGGGTGATGAGTGATGAGTAAATCAAAAAGGCAGGGAGTAGCCAACTCCATGATTTTTCTTACCCCTACTCCTACCCCTACTCCTACTCCTACCCGAAAAGAAGAGGTTGAGGTTAAGCAGAAGACAAGGTTGAGTCCGGAGGGGGAGAAGACAAAGAAAATCAAAAGGCAGGGATTGGCCAACTCCCCTCTCTCGCTCACTCGCACTTTCACACGCACTATTCTTACCCCTACTCCTACCCCTACTCCAACTCATCCCAGGGGTGGAACCAGATGAAAAAGATTCTTATTCTGACCCTTGGAGTTGTATCCATTTCATTTTCTGCTATTTTTATCCGCTTTTGCCCGGATGTACCGGCCATTTCCATCGCCGCGTGGAGAATGCTCATTGCAAGCGCTGTCCTCATTGCCATTGCCCTGATACGAAAAGTCCGCTTTACCGGTATCCAGAAAAAGGAGTGGCTTATCGCCTGTGTCGGCGCAGTATTTCTCACCCTTCACTTTGCAAGCTGGATTACATCGCTCAAACTGACATCTGTCGCCAGTTCAGTTGCACTGGTCACCACAAACCCCATCTTTGTCGGTATATTTTCATGGATCATTCTAAAGGAAAAACAACAAAAAGAGCTCATCATCGGGATTCTGCTGTCCGTATCCGGCAGTTTAATTCTTGCTGTCGGCGACGGCGGCCTTTCGGGACTTGCCATCACTAACAAAGATGCCCTCATCGGCGACATTCTGGCACTCACCGGCGCCATCATGGGCAGCGGCTACCTCATTGCCGGCAGTATCATCCGTGAAAAAGTAGACACATTCCGGTACATCCTCATGGTTTACCCCATCACCGCCATACTACTCCTTATTGTAACCGCAGTGGGAAAATTCCCACTGACCGGCTTCTCCCGTATCTCCTACCTCAACCTGCTACTCCTCGCGCTGGTCTCGCAGCTCCTTGGCCACACAGCATTTAACTGGGCGCTAAAACACCTGAAAGCCAGCATGGTCGCCGTTACCATCCTCGGAGAACCCATCGGCGCCGCTATCCTCGCATGGCTCTTCTTCCGGGAATCCATCTCCGCCTCCCAGGCCATCGGCATGGTACTTATCTTCGCCGCCATCCTGATCAGCGCCCGAAAAGGCGGCAAACATGCCCCTGAAGACGTGATCGGATAATCTCTGATTTTCTAATCTTGTCATCTAACATTCAACACCTATCACCCAACATCCGGCCACAGGCCGGAGAAGCATTTTATTCCTTGACATACTAATCTTTAGTCTATATATTACTAATATGACAAATATGATTGAACAACCGTACCTTAATAAGATATTGTCTGCATTAGACAAACAGATCGGCGCCCATAAAGGCGTGCCCATTCACATTGTTGTGTGTGGTGGAAGTGCGCTTATATTTCTCGGCCTTACAACCAGAGCCACAACAGACATTGATATTCTTGGACAACTTGACGCAAATGCTACAAGAGTAATGTCTCTGGAGCAATTACCCGACTGGTTTGAAGCAGCAGCAGAAAAAGTGAAACGGGACTTCAATCTGCCCGGAAACTGGGTCAATACTGGCCCAGCTTCTCAGGTGTCTTCAGGTTTACCCGAGGGCCTGGCAAAAAGATTGATTTACAAGAAATACGGCAAATTTCTGTCAGTCTCATACATAAGCCGAGTAGACCAGATCTTTCTCAAGCTCTATGCCTCAATAGACAGGGGAGGATATCACGTGGACGACCTGATGAATCTCAATCCCACCGAAACTGAATTGAAAAGAGCGGCTGAATGGGTACTGACTCAGGACGTGTCCCGGGAATTCAGACTACTGCTCATCCGTTTTCTGAAACACATTGGATTTACACATGTTGCTGAAACAATTTAAGTCCGCCTACAGCAAACAACTTTGGGATCTTGCCTATAAACAGTGGCTCCATCTGGGGGTCGGCCTTTTCCCCGGAGCCGAAACCGATACGTGCCATGTAATTGACCTGGAAGCACTTATTACTTTTACATTGATGGCCGCAACAGAAGAAAGACGACTTTTTGAAGCTGTACTGGAATGGATATTGGAGAACCGAAGTATGATTAATGCTTCCCGACTGAAGCGAATGGCCACCCTTTTCGAGGAGTACGGGAAGCCTCCACATATCCATTCCGTTCGAACGCTGTTGGACTGGGTCCGAAAAGATACCGAGGAACAACTCCTCCTCCACATTGCAACACTTCCCGGAATGGAGAAGTTCCACAAACGCAAAATTCTATCAGATGTGAATATACAGGATCCCTGGCTTCTTCAATTGAAATTACGTGCCATGTTCGGCGTTAATGCAAGATCTGAAATTTTCCTCTTTCTATTGCAACATGGACCGGCAAACTCAAATGCCATGGCCAGAGAGATCGGCTTCGCTCAAAAACAAGTATATCTCATCCTTGAGAATTGGACCGAAGCAGGTATTCTGCACCGAATACGAAAAGGTCGCGCCGGAAATTATTCACTGCAAAAAAAAGATCACTGGCTTAGTTTGCTGAACATGACCGGCATGCCGGAAACGATAAACTGGATCCAGATGTTCGGTCTCCTGGTTCAGATTTTTCTTATCCTGAAAGAAACTGACGACACATACCTGATAGCATCCCGCTTCAGAGATATTGCCCCCAAAGCAGATGCGATTCTGTCGTCAAACCTTGGCAAACATCTGCCTGATCCCTCAAGGTATCAGGGGGAAATCTATTTTGCCCCATTTGCAGACACAATTCTGGCAGCCCTCCACCAGCTTTACTAAATGTACTTCAGGCAAAATTTGCCACACATCGAAACTGGTTTGTTTCATTAGAATTGCATCTTGGACTCGATCAGCTTCTTCCATTCATATCACGAAACTGATCGCTTCTTTCTCACCAGTGATATTCCCAGAACCGGGGTCCAGATACCGAGGCGTTTGTAACAGAAAATTACCAACAAAACATTCCAGGTTACAATGCCCAGAGTAGAAGCCAATGCCGCGCCGTTGATGCCCATCAGTGGAATCAGTACGACACTTGCCGCAACCGTCAGAACAACCGATACTGCCACAGCCATAGCTGTTACCCGTTCCTGCCCCGCCATATTCAACATCATTCCATTCGGGCCGGACAAAACACTGAAGAACTTTCCGAAAGAAAGAATAATCAAAGCAGATAAGGCTGCCTCAAAGGAAGAACCGAAGACTTTCAGGAAGAAACTGCCGGCAAAGACAAAAAGAAGAAAAACCGGGAAGGTAAGGAGCGCAACAACCCGGTACGCACGGACAAGCATCAGTTGCAATTTCCCATGTCTATTTTCACTATAAAATGCAGCCATCCGCGGAGCCAATGCCGTTGTCGCCGCCAAAAATGCGACAGTCAATAAATCCGCGCCTTTCACCGCAACGGAAAAAAGCCCGGTGGCCGCCTTTCCCATCATTACCCCGACAATCAAAACGCCCACCTGACTGTTCAGCGTCACCAGGCCGCCTAACAGAGTGAAGCGTGAAGACAGCCGAATCCACTTCCAAACCTCAAATTCCGGTGAACCCCCTGAAGGAATGCGGAGATAACGGAACTTAAAAAACGCTGTCACAGCCAATGCAAAACTGATCGCCAAGCCCTGCATCAAAAGTGCTGTTAAGGCACCCATTTTAACAGAGGCAAGCAGAGCGGCTCCGGCCAACAACAATGCACCGAACGACAAACGCTGCACAATATTTTCCGGTATCTGGCCTGCAAGAATCGCTCCCCACCCACGCAATTGAGCCTGCCAGAGCCTTAACAGTGCCAACAGCGGAAGCAGTGCAAAACCGACAATGAAAGTAAGATTATCCGAATGATGAACTGGTATCCTGAAAATAAGCCAGCATACGGCAAAGGCGGAAATCATGAAAGAAACAAGCAGCACCGTTACTGTGGACCAACGAAGCAATGCCTTGACTTGAGGCCATTGCCCCTTTGCTTTTGCCACTGCAATTTCCCGTTGAACAAACTGGCGTGTACCGAGCATCGAAGGGACCACCAGCACCATCACCCATGACATCACAAGGGCAAACAGCCCGAACTCTTTGAGAGGTAATATCCTCGCCAACAAAATTGCCAGACCGATTTGCAGAATTCTTCCTGTAATATTCAACAAGAGTGATCCCGCGACATCCCGGGCCGCCTGACTCTGAACCGCTTCCTCGGTTGACATGCCAATTAACCGCATCAGCCAATTCTTTTTCATTGATTTCAAGCTTCACCCATCCCGGCACACAAAGACATCACTTCCGTCCCTGTAACAAAGTCTCAAATAACTCCAGATATTGCGTGGCAACCTTGCCCCAATTGTACTCTTCCTTCAATCTCTTCCGGTTCCAATGGACCCGCTTCCCCCAAAACTCATTGGTTGTATCCGGATTACCTTCAATTAGCCTGGCTACGTCAGCTGAGGATGAGAAATACTCTCCTCCGTCCCGGAGCACCGCACGGTTAAAGGAATTATCATGGGCACATATCCGTGCGTTTGATGCCATGGCTTCCAGCAAAGACGGGTTGGTTCCGCCAACGGAATGCCCATGAAAATAAAGACGGCAGTACCGGCGCAATTCCGTCAATTTCTCATAATTATAAATCCCACCGAGAAAACGGATAAAATTGTAGTCGTTATACCGTTTCTTCAACCGGGCCCCGTACTTTGTCAGATGATTGCCCACCACAAGAAATGGAATTCCGGTAGATGCCTCAACGGCGCCATCTAAAATCATCCGGATATTGTTCTCCGGCTCCAGCCTTGCTACCAGCATATGATAATGAAACGGATTTAAGCTGAACTCATCCAACGCCCTGTCTGAAATTTTTTCCGGAACCTTCGCACCATACGGAATTAAAACCGTCTCTTTTCCATACCGAATACGCAAATAATCCTGAATGCCGGGATTATCCGCCACCAGAGCATCACTATAATTCACGCCCATTTGTTCACACTTGCGCACAAACACCTTAATCATCCGATTCCACTTAGCCCGCTGCCACTCCATTCCATCCATGTTTGTTATAAGCATTGCTGAAGAGCTTCTCTTTAATCTGAAAAAAAAGGCGGCCGGCACATATCCCAGTTCCAGAATAATATCAAAATCCCGTTTACCGGCATCCCTGAAACAGAGATAATCATAAAGCAGGGTCCCGACAATCTTTAACCTCTTTTCACGACAGAAAATCCGGCGAATTCGAACCCCCCGCCAGAAAGCTTCCTGAAAGGGGTCCCCATCCGGGCTGTACACCGTCACATCATGGCCCCTATCCACCATCCTCCACGCAATCTGTTCCGCGCATTCCTCAAAACCGCCGTAACGGTTCGGAATGCCGCGGGTGCCGAGAATCGCAATTTTCAAGCGTTCATGATTTTTCATCCAACACCTTCTCATAAGCCCGGAATGTTTTTAGTGCCGCCTTTTCCCAGGTACAGTTGTTAAGGATTCTTTCCCGAAGCGCTGAGTTCAACGGTTCTTCATAAGCACGGCGGACCGCTTCCCGGATCGAACTGATATCATCCGGCTCACAGTAAAACGCCCTGTCTTGAAAATACTCGGTAACATCCCCTCTCTTTGCCACCACAATATTACATCCCATGGCCCCAGCCTCCAGGCTGGAAAGGCCTGTTGTCTCAAACCAGCTGGGCAGCACATGAACCTTCGCCCGCTGATAAAAACCAGGAAGTTCCGATTGCGGAATCTGCCCCAAATATCTCACATTTTCACCGGATTCCTTTAACACCCTGGACAAGTAAGAACTGTGATTCGGAGCAACCGCCCCGATCAAAGTTAATGTCCACGGAAGTCCTTTCATTGCCAAAACCAGATTCAATTGATTTTTCAGCCCTTCCACACGGGCGACACAGAGCACCCCTTCCCTGCCGGAAATAGAATCATCTAAACGAAAAAGTTTCGGGTCTACCCCGTTTTCCACTACACTCCATTTT
>Ga0164318_10001401_pt1 | contig 21363 bp, 39 predicted proteins | sample GuaBasSedimGuay9_FD_113734 | JGI IMG/M metagenome (GOLD analysis project Ga0164318, IMG submission 113734) | Subseafloor sediment microbial communities from Guaymas Basin, Gulf of California, Mexico - Guay9, Core 4571-4, 0-3 cm | ecosystem: Environmental > Aquatic > Marine > Hydrothermal vents... | reverse complement strand
TTGAAGATTGATTATCAATAGCTATATTGTATGATACCTTATACCATCCAGCATGTAATATTGTAACCCTTGAATTATTGGATGAATTGCTATGCGAATAATAATCATCTTTAATTATTTCTCCACCTAGAGGGACTGCATAAGGTGTGGTTGAATTTAGATTGGTTCCACCATCAATATCATATGCCTGGAATATTTTAATTGCATTTGATGAACCTGACCCAATTTCAATTGTAGTTTTTGTTGGTTCATTGGTAACTGTGACATTACCTTCAAAATTAAGGATGTTTACATTTTCAGATACAAGGCTATCATTATGTTCAACATCTACGTCTGAGCCACCTGCATCCCCCTTCTCACCTTTAGCCCCTTCCAATTTAACAATGGTTAATGTTAAATCATTTAATGAAGCAGATGTATTACCCCTTAATTGAAATGTTAAATATTCATTACCGCTTAATACAATAATACAATTGGATGATAATATATCCAGGTCAGAGCTTGAGAGCTCAGTCTTTTGATACGATCCATTTATTACCGTAGCATCATTTATGCGTATACGTCCTTCAATCAACCCATCTTCAATATTTCCGGTATAATTAATTTGATATGTTCCAGGGGATTTAATTAAGATGCGGTTTGCATTGGATCCATCATGCTCCATATAGGCTGGATGGGTTTCGATATCCACATTATTAAATGTTATATCGTTCCAGGTTGAAGATGACGCTGGAGAAGCTGCAATTGAGTTTCTTAATTGTATTGAGGCTAAATCATCCCCACCAGATAGGCCGGGAGCTCCGTCCTCACCCTTTATGGCGTCGCACTTCACAACCGATAATCTATTGTTTGCACTTAATGTTGTATCATCATCCGAGTATACCTGGACCGACAAAAAATCATTTTCTTCAAGGTATATATATGTAAACATGTTAATATCATGCGTTTCAGTCCGATAAAAGTGACCATGACCCAAACCACCATTTATTTGAGTACTATCATTTTTTCTTATCCTCACATATATATGTGTAAATTGTGCAGAAGTTCCAGTAAACTCACCTACAAATACAACAAAATACAATCCACTCTTCTTAATAATAATCCTATCTATATCTGTTACACTATGTAATATTGTATCCGTTGCATTTTGGGTGTCTGTTAAATCAAAATTTAGATCTGTATATGATGTAGGTAAGCTTAATGAATTACTATTTCTTATTTGACAAACTGCTGCTTCTTTGAATAAACTTGTTGGGTCATAGATTACATCAGCTCGACCAGGAGAATTTACAGATACTGAGAAGTTCATGAAATTAACTGTATCAATTGTAGGATAAGTTGTTATGCCATCCATTACATCAATCGTAGAACCTATACCTGCATCTCCCTTGTCACCCTTCGCTCCTTGCAGTTTAACCACGTGTACATTGCATTTTATTATATTACCATTACTATGGTTACCATGAATATAAACTTCAATATAACCGGCATTACTTAACCTTGCAATATAACTTATATTATCAATAGCTTCATATGCATTATTATTAGTAGTAGTAAATATTGATTCATTAATTAATATACCATTAAGTCTTATATCAAATGTTACATTAACATCTATTGTTAATTGTTTTTCACTTGTTATTAATATTTCATATAAGCCTGCTTGTTTTAAGTATATCCTTGTTGATTCATTTGATGTCCATTCAATTATACCAATAGCATTTTGATCTATTAATTGATTATATGAGATTGGAGTAGGAGTTGTTGATATAGGAAAGTTTGTATTACGTCTTATTGATGTAACAGGTAGTTCTCCTTCTGCTGCTGGAGCTTCAAATAAATCTTCATATTCAGTTTCAACTCTGATATGCATTATACCAGCTACTTGTGATAAATCAATATTACCATCATTGATTACTATATCACCATTTTCAACATGGGGTTTTAGATCTAATGACTCCAATATTTCAGACTTCATAAATATTTCAGTTAAGTTAATAACCTCGCTAGGAGCAATAGTTAATCCCAAGTCATTAATGTCTATATGACCTGCAGTTGTATTTCTTGCAATTATTGTTGTCGTCATTGTGTTTGGATCCCTTAAATATAATTATTTTAACAATGAGATATTCCAATTCATTTCTTTAAATTTTCAAACCAAATTGCCTATATAAATATGTTCTATGTTTCAATATTATTTGGATCTTATTTCTATATATATTAAATATTAGAGAAAACAATTATCTTTTAATTTTAACAAAAGGAGACGTAAAATGAAAAAGTATGATGAGATAGAATATGTGTTGGAGGATGAACACTATATTGTTTTGGTGAATTTAGATACAGAAGGCTGTGCAATATTTGCTGAAGATAAACGTATTGATGAACCGCCAAGTGATCATGAAACCAACAAGATGATTTGTGATAAAATCTTCAGTAGGGAGTTGAAATATGTTACAAAACATCTTGACGAATTCAATTCCTTATATAAAGATATGTCTTTGGCTGATCGTAAAAAATCATTGGATGCAAATATCAAGAAATACATATCTTCAACGCCACATATTAAAGATATGAAAACAGCTAGAATTAGATATTTCAGTGGTTCTAAGAATTCAGTTTTTAGAGCTTTTATGGCAATGAGAAATTTAATTAGATGTTATGTTAACAGGGACCCTTATAGCCCCTACAAAATGATACCGTCGGATAGTCCTTTATTAGAAAATTAAAACTGTTTCACCTGTGTTTAGGATAGTTGTATTAAATCCTAATCACAGGTGAAACTTATACAGGAGAATTAAGATGGATGAACAAATTAAACCTATCCACCCTGCTCAAATTGAGTATGTGTTAGGTGATAGTAAATACTTAGTTCGTGTGGTTTTAGATATTGAAAATGGATATACCATATGGATTGAAGAGAAAGGCACTGATCGTTTGAATGAAGATATACTTGGAAATGAATTAATACATGTTAAAAAACATATCAAAGAATCCAATGATGTATATAATAGCTATCCAATTGAATTAAAGAGAAATGTCATTGAAGCTTATATAGTTGACTTTATCAGTGATGCTCCATATATAAAAAATATGGATATAATTAGTTCTGATTGTTTTAGTCGAGTTGTAACCTTTGATATGATAAGAGCATCTTAATTTTTTATTGATGGAGATCTTCAAATGAAATGCATTAAAGCTAAATTGCTTGAAAAAACTAGAGAGATGGTATGTGCTACAATAATATATGCAGAAACTCCATTGTTTAAAATAGCTCATGTCGATATGGTATTGTGGAATGAGACTTCTGTTGTTGGCATAGAACAACACAATCCACTTATTGATGTTTTGCCTGCAAATTATTGTGATTTCTTATTAAAATATTTAACAATGATGGATGCTAAACTTGAAGATGGTATTGAAAAAGTTCTTAAATTGAGAATTGCAGAATATGGCGAAAAGGATGAAGACTTTCAAGTCATTGTTATTGTATCAGAATACAATCAAGAGGAGATTAAGGAGATTAATGTTAAATGGAAATAACAAATCAAACACTATTGGATGCAAATGCGTGTAAGTCAAGTATTGTTATATTCAATCAAACATTTCCAAATGGTATACAAATAGATGATACTGTTAAATCAATCAATATTGATTTAACAGACCCAAGTGATTATATTCATTTACATTGGATAATACAAAACTTAGCTTTTTATAACCTTTGTATTTATATAAATGATCCTATTAATTCTTCTCTACGTTTATGGGAATTTGATCATAATGGAAATGAAACTTTTTATAAATGTCAAAATGTTGGAGATGATAACTCTAATGATTTTTGGGTTAAACAGACTTATAATTATTGTGGAGATTTGATACGCAAGGAAGATCAATCAGGTTTATTAGAAACCTGGCAATGGGAAGATAAAAAATTATTAAACTACACAAGTTCGAATGGAACCATTATTGATTATATTCATAAGGAGGGTTATTTAAAAGTAATAGAAAACAATGGCAATTGGGATGAGACATTTTATAAGGAAAATCATTGGCCTATTAAAACAATTGATTCAACTGGGAAATGGTATACGTTTGAATATGATGATGAAGGCTATATAATTTGTGAAAAAGGTTCAAATAATTTTTGGCGGAAAGCTTTTTATGATGAACGAAAAAATATAATCAAAGAAGAATGTTCAGATGGACATTGGGTTATTAGAGAGTTTAATGAACGTGATCAACTCTTGAAAGAAACTCATGAAGATGGAAGGTGGGCATCTCATACGTATGATGATAAAGGTCGAGAAACTCTTTATGAAAACCACAAGGGTTTTCATTATAAAACTTTTTATAATGATATTAACAATATTGTTATAAATGAAAGTTCACTGGGTAAATTGACCTACAAAAAATATGAGGATGATAAATTAGTGGCTATGGCTAAAGGCAATAAACTAAATGATAAAATTGAACTGGACCATAATTTTATTGCATTAGATGAAATTGAATGGGGTATTAAAAAGTATTCGTTTATAATGACATTTAATAAATAGGAGATATCATATGGGAGAATATATATTTGATTCAGTTGAGGATTACGAAAAGTCTACTGGTATTATTGTTGATGATGCTTTTCGTATTGGGTGGGATTTGGCTAGGATAAAAAAACCCCAAAATGACGTAGAACCACAACTTAAAAAACCTGAGGATATAGGATATGGATGCGTTAGAGAGTGTTAGGGTAGCAATAAGATATAAATGGGATGGTGGGGATGAGGATGTACACATACTATGTTATTCCAAAACGCCTATTGGTTATTGGGTACATGGCTATAGTATTGATGATGGTGATACAACAATGTTCCATGAAAGTCGTAATCCATTATCATATATCCTCAATGAAAAGGAAATGAAAGTTGTGGATAAGTTGGGAATTGAAAAAGGTTTTATTTCAATCCTTGAAAACATTATGTTAACTGACGAGGATTTGGGTGAAGATGATTATTTCATCCACGCTGAATCGCATGTCCAAAAGAAATAGGTGGGTAATATGTCAGATGAATTAAAGAAAAGGCTGGATGATAAAATCGAAAGAAACATTGTTAATCTAGGTATTAAATTATTGGAGGACAAAATAATTAATTCTATCAAAGATTGTATTGGTAGAGATAGTCTTGTATTAATTACACGGTATTATCAAATTCATCATCCTGCTGGGTTTTCATTTAAATATATGATTGAAAATAAAATTATTACACATGAAGATATTTTTAATTATATAAAATCGATGGGAGATGTAGAACAGGTTGATTTTTTCGAAGCATTAGACAACGCGTAAAAAATGGAGCCATGATAACAAAAAAAGTTATCATGGCTCCATTGCAAAAAGAATAGTTAATTATTTAACTACCCCACTATATTTTTTTGCCTTATAATGTCCAGGCAATCTCAACCAACACCATAGGATCTTCAACACCAGCAGTAGAGTTGAACGCAGCCTGCAAATAATCCCCTTGTGCCAAGTCTACATTGACAGATGTATCTTGGTTACCAAGAGCTGAAGTAATGGAAATACTTGCGATATTCGAGCTTCCATCATTCTTCCGGATATTAGCAGCACCTGTACCAGCTTGGTCAGCTTGAATTGACAAACCGGTGATTACAGCTTTATGCATAATACGCAACCCTGAATTAACTGAGGGCAATACACCACCAAAGAAAGGCAGGAATTGAACACGAGTCATGCCACGTCTACCAAATGCAAATGTCTGACGTTGAATTGAAATCCATTTAGCTCGAGTTGCATCATAAATAAATACGATACCATCGACAACAGCCAACTGACCAGCAGCTAGATTAGTTGTAGGAGCTGCAGAAAGGTTGGTTAATTCGAGCGGAGCATCTGATCCACTTGAAGCATCAAATTTTACAGGAGCGCTATCAACAATAATGGTGCGTCCTGCGCCTGAGCCAGCATCACCATCATATGCAAAATCCAAAGTAACACTATCAATATCAGCTAGAATTGTTCCAAGCTGGGTATCAATTGCGGAGAATGCATTTTCAGCATTATTTGGAGTTCCGGGAATGTTTGTATACGTTCCTTCAACATCAATTTCTGATGCATCATGTTTGCTAGATCCACCATTAAAATGCTGAGCAAAATCAACGTCACCAATTTTATACCATTGGGTATCTTCGGTCGAATAAATATACTGAGCGTTTTTTCCATCACCATCATCATTTACAAGTACTGCAGCATTATCAACAGATGCACCATTTTCATTATATGCAGAACCATCAAATGTATAAATGAATTGGTCGGTTAAATCAATGACACGATCATTGAGGGCCACAGCACCTTCATCAGTCCAAGATGTGCCATCCCATTTCATATAATGATCTGTGTCTGTATCAATATATACATCATCAATAGCAGGAGATGTCGGAGCACTTGCATCAATAGCAGTTACAAATAATTCAATTGGGTCCAACCAGGTCGGAGAACCAAATGACGGAGCATTCGTAATGTTATCCCAATGAACTGAACCACCACCACCGGAAGTCGACAATTCGCTTTTGTCAAAATAGTTAACACCAAGGTGACGAAGATGTTCAAGTGTCAGGTGCAATACACCATCTGCTGAACTCAAGTCTGCTGACCCATCATTAACGACCAAATCACCATTCGTAACTAACAAACGAAGATCATCACTACATGAGATTTCATCAAATGTATATTGGTCGGAAATATTTAGAGCAGCTCCATTTAGAACGGTAATTCCGAGATCATTAATAATTTGATCTGATCCAGAATTATTTTTTATTATCAAAGTCCACATTACAGCCATGACTAATACCTCCAGGCATGTTCAAGGTTGATGATTGGAAAATCAATCATTCCATTCATGATTTCCAACTCACATTTTAAAATATCACTTTTATCAATATCAACATTTAAACCATCCTTGATTATGCTCTTTACATTTAATATATTCAAAGTATATATTGGAGTCGTTTCATCATTCACAAATATTCGTAAAACACTATTTGCATATGTTTGGATGTTGACGCTTAAATTGGTAATGGTTGAGTCTCGTTGAACCATAAAACTATTTAAATTTGAGGGTAAACGACTTGCAAACTCCAACCATTTTTTTGAGGTTAAATTTTTCTGATGAGAAAAAAATGTTAAATTATGTCTTGCTACAGATAAAGTCTTATTGCGAACCGCATCATGAAATACAACATTCCCATCTGAGGCAACTTCTATCTCCCCAGGTAGGTGTGGTATAATTGGCGGTTCGTGATATAAGTCTTGAAGCATAATGTCCCATAATTCCTAAATGTTTAATTTTATGATTTAAGGCTTTTGATATAAGTATTGTAATACACCCAATAATATCGTAGACATTGCATATAAGGTTGCCATTGTCACCATATTTTTATGAAGCTTTAAATCAAGTTTTGTATATACATCTTCAAGACCTTCAATAGGAGATTCAAACTTTTCAAGCAAATTAATTATTTTAATTGTTTGAAGTTGATCTTCTCTTATCAAAGCTGTAACACTTTCAAACACATTATCCGTAGATAAACAATGCTGTTCAAGAATACTTTTTAATACAATAATTAAATCTTTATTGGATTGGCATATGTCTTTTAAATCTTTGGATAACACTTCGATTACTTTTCTTTCTGATTTAGCTTCATTTATGGGTAGCTCATATTTACCAATTAGTTTCAAGGTTGTATTCCCAACCGATTCTAATTTTTCACAAGCTTTTAATATAATAGGTATTTCAACTGCTTTATCATTTATATTTTTAGAAGATTCGGATAGAGCTGTTATATTCCCTGAAATAGCAGTTAATATTTCAAGCTCTTTTTTAAAGGATTCCGTAATTTCATCCAAAGGATTCTTTTCAACATAAATTTGTTGAAAAGGATTTGCACCCCCTCGATTTTGCATGTCATTAGATGGTTGAGAATGTGGCATTAATTAAGACCCCATCGTCCCGGCACTCAAAGAGCGTTTAGAATTATTAGATGATAGAATTGATGTATTAGCCAGTAACTGCATTCTCAACTTTTCTAAATTATCTTGTCGCTTCGTCGTTTGAGTCTTCCAGCCCTCCAATTGGGATGATAAATTCAATAGGGCAAAATCCTTCGCTTGATTCCAATATCTTCGTTTTATAGCTGAAGTTACTAATGTTCCAATAACTTTTAACTTATTTATAAAATCTTTATTATCAAAATACTTATTTTCAAGCTTTGAGGCAATGCCAAAAAATCCTTTTAAATTTTTAGCTGGATCAGAATTACATAATATTGGAATTATAATTATTGATTTAACTTGTCTTCCATATTCCTCACATACATCTAACCCATGGAATTTATCACAATCATGGCACACCATTATTCCGTCTCCGGCCAAATGTTCCATTATATGTTTCCACGGTTCTTTATATATGTCTTGAGTTATTGATTCATTGATTGTGTAACCATTAGCCCAATAATTTGTACGCGTGATGGTTTTATTATTTTCATCATTTAAATAAATGAAACCATAATCAGATTCTGTAAATTCACATAAATCCATTAAGGAATCATTAATAACATTATCTATTCTGTCGTTTGGGCATGATGCATGTTCGGTTGACATCTTGGTAACTAATTGCTCAAACTTATTTTTATATTCCAATTTGTTTTCAATATTAATTGATAACTCTTGCATTGAAAATATTGATGATATCATATCAAAAAATGCTCCGAGGGATGTGAGCATATCCTCTGTGATAAATTCCAACTCATCTTTTTCAATGACTGATGTTAGAAATGCAACAATTTTATGTTTTACATGGATCGGTGTAAAAATATAAGCGTATGCATTTTTACAATTTCTTAATGATGGAGCCCTATCTAATAATCTTTTATCATTGGCTTTGACAATTAATGTTCCAGGTGAAATATTAATTGAACCAAAATTATTATGAAGCTCAAGGAACCCTGCAATGTAAGCTTGATTCTCTTTTGAATTTCTTTCTTTATTGGCGGCCAGATAATATTCTGGGGTATTATCTCTTTTAAAAGTAAATCCAGCTGGCTGCCTAAAGTAAAAAATACGCTTTTGAACCATTTCCTTTCTAAGACTATATAAAATCTTATGTATATTATCGATTTGATCTTCTGAAAAGCTTTGCATTACGATTGACAATTTCGCCATATAGGAACAAATCAAAACCGGATGTTCCCGAAATGACTTAAACTGACTTAAGTAATCCATGTTAAACTCCAGCTTAATCTAAAAATATACCAAAGGTTCGTTCGCGAGCCTCTAATAACTGACTCAATTTTTGGCCAGCAGTTTGAATTTGGGATCCAGAGGAATACTGTTTCAAAGCCTCTTTTAGGATTTGCAAATCCTGAGAAACTTGACAAATACTCTGGAGAAGAAAAAGATCTTTTGTGGATGCGTCAGGCTTTTCTTCCAAAAGTTCCGTAAGATTGTCAATATTCTCAAGGAAGGTTTTTCCGTGAGAGCCGGTCATTTCCAATAAAACGGACCGCGCCTGTCGATGAATTTGTTTACTCATTCCTCTGAATTCCCTCTTAATTATTTGTTATCTGAGATTTGATCTTCAGGAATAAATGTAAAACTTTCCATATCAAATCCCCAACCGATTGGAACATTATACTTCTGCGTCAGGATTTGAACCGCATCCTGAATGGTTTGAACTTTATATTGGATATCTCGGTTTTTGTATTCAAATTCTTTTTTTATTGCATCAAGATCTTTCACCAATAGCTGATGTTCAAGAACCGCCTTACCCAATTTCAAGCGATCAACTTCATCAACTTTGATAAATGTAACTTGAGGTGTTGCTGGTGTTTCAACTATCGGCGTTTCTGTAGGTTTGGTTTGGTTCTCACTGTTATCCCAATCCGGTGCAGGTTTGGAATTTTCTATAACTTCTTTTGTTGATTCCGTTTTCTTCTTTGTATCGTTTGCCTCATTTTTCATTCCTTTGCCTCTTCCTATAGCCATTCGTAATACCTCTTCTAGTTAAATTGTTAAAAATTTATCCAGTTGCCATAACTTTTACATCGATTGTAGAAGTAGGCATCCAGATTTCTAAAACATTATCCCCAGTAAATCGAATCGAATGAGGAATAATCTTTTCATTTGTTGAATCATCAACACATAAGATATTTGGGTATTGCTGCCCTAATCCGTGTGTAATTGATGTCATGTATAAAGACCCACTAGCAGTCCATGATGTAACTGTGGTTTCAAATTTTTCACCACCACCGCCCGAAGATGCACTATACCAATTTCCACCAGCTGCAATTAATACAGCACGACGCTCTTTTTTAATTTCTGATAAAATATGTAAGTGGGTATTATCATATATACGAAGAATGCCTATATCCGGGCTCGTATTCTCAATCCAAAACATCTGTCCATCGCAATCATTTGGGTCTGGCATTTCGATTTCGCGAATGGTAGATAGTGGGTTTAAAAACTGTAACTGCGGGTCAGTGGGAATTAAAATTTTATTAAGCGACATTGTTTCAATATTTGGGTTTAAATGCCGAATATTCCTTACCAACGCCAATGGCATCACATAAGCTCTCATGGTATTTTTCCTTCTTGGAGTTACTTTTCTGAATTTGAATATCAATATTTATAATATGTTCTGTGATTAAGAACCAAAACCGTTCCGTTAAATACAAAAAAATACAGGGGTAGGTTTATTCAAACCAACCCCTATATTTATGTTCTACATTGTTATAGAATTGTTTACCTATTTTGGGTTGTAAAATTCAACAATATCATTGGTGGTATCATGTATTCGGCGAATAGCTATATTCCACATTACTTTACTTGCATTAAGTTTCTGAGTTTGAGCATCCATAATTAATTCAGCTCTTTTATTATCATCAGACTGATTCATAATTGAACTTATCAAGAGGACGATGCCATCAACATCCAATATTTTTTCTTCTGGTGTTTCTGGTTGAATGTTATTAGTTTCTTTCTTTATATTCATCCGATTTTGATATACAAGCCTATATTGTTCATACCTATATACATCACGGTTGGAATAAAATGCCTCTACTAATAACTCAGGTGTCAACTTTACTGATCTAGGGTAGGAAATATATAAATCTCTATAATTAAAATCGACAATACATACCATAGATTTTTTAGATTCCCGGCGAATAAATTCTGGCATATAACTACACGCTGAATTAAAAATGCGTCGAAATCTAGCATTGTCATTTTTTTGATAGGAATCTTTTCGATATGATTGATCCACTAATTGTTTACAAGTAAATTTAATTATTTTTTTACTTTTATTCTTTTTTGCTAATCTACAAATAGCATCGAAAAATTTAAAAACCATTTTTGTTTTTACATCTGAATGAATTACTCTCCTGGATTTATAAAATTCTTCAATTGTTAATGGTTCTCCTTCAAATAATTTATCTTCAAATTTTGGAGCGTCAACCATATTAATATTTTTATGCCATATACATTTTACGCCATCATATTTCTTAAACATTTTAACTCTGCTCCTTTAATTTAAAATGCCAGCTGGGATCTTCTTTTTTGATAGACAATTGTTTCTCCAATTCCTCCAACCCAGGAAGAGAATCCCAAAAATATTTTCTAATTCTTTCATGCTCATTGGATTCATATTCGCAATGGGCATTTTGGCACATTAACTTTAACCAAGATGCTTGTTCAAGATTTATGGTTAAAGTTATTTCCATATCATTGGTTGCTTCCATCATCCCACCCCCTGTTCACTTTGGCCAATTAGATGTAATAATTTATCAGGATGCATAATCAAAGATTCACCTTCCCAATATATTTTATGACTTGGTACCATATTTGTTACAGTTTTATTTTTCTTAAATGGTTGCCATGGTCTAGAGAATAATCTTTCCTTTAATGATCTTTTTACATGGTCTGTTGCTCCAGCTACAACAAGATCTTCATCCAACCATATTACAACTTTTGATTTTGTTATGCGTGGTTTTTTATTTTTTATATTCAATATACCTCCCTTTATTTAGTTTGGGTTTTTGTAATGATAAAGCCTTTTGGGTTCTATCTATTATTCTTTCTACAAATGTTTTGGGTTTTAGTAGGTGTTTTGTAAATCGTCGTTCTCTTCGTATATTTATATCAATGGTTATGAAATATTTTTTTACGTCCACTAAACCCCCTTATCGAAATAATTTTGTATTTGAAGATACGTCAACCATAAACTCAAGAATAATATGTTTTTCCCCTTCAAACCACATTATTGCTGATCTAAATACACCTCTTCCTTTTTTATCATTCATTTCACATAAATTCAAAACATCGTTTCGAAATTCTAATGATTTATTATCATAATCACCATTTGATATTTTCTTTTCAATTTCATCAAATGATAAGTTACGTATTGAAATTGGTTTAAATAAATCTAAAAATTTTCTATACATGAACCATTCTCCTTATGCAAATTGCGTGTATGAATCAATCAGATTTGATTTGGGGTTTTTATTCATCCCAGTACTTTCACACCCAATGATGTTTTTCAAAATACGCCCAATCCCAGCATTAACATATTGGCTCTTTCCGTCGCCCATGTGATGTACGATATCATCATATCGATTTTTTAATTCTGGTGTATTTTCAATTTTCAAAAATACATCATCGGTAACTGTATTTAAATGTGTTTCATCAATTCTTGATAATGCATCTTCAACCAAACTTCGACTTAGTGGTGTATATCTTCCCATTTGTTTTTCTCCTTGTAATGATGTACAATTATAAGATCCGAACCAAATAATAATTTTATACGATTTAAAAAATTCAATATATTAGTCTACAAATAATAAACTAAAATTTCCACGTTTAGAATAATTATGCCATTTCACCCAAGATAAATTTTTTTCTTCAGTTCTATCAAAAAGAGCTATATTTTTTGAAGCGAAATCCACAAGTTTAATTTTGTAAATTTCACCTGTTATATTGTCTTTCGCCCTTAATTTATCTAACAAATCTACAGTAGAATTATGACATAGATTGTCTGGATTTTTATATTTCCCCATTTTATTTCTCCCCATTAATAATAATTATATTTAACCAACTTTACCTTCTTTCACAATTTAATATATATAGCATGGTATCTTAATTATCTATATATATTAAATTGTGAAGAAAACAATTTATAATCTTTCACATGGAGAAATGAACAGTGCCATTATTATCATCAGATCAAGAAATAAAAATATTAAAGAAAGCTATCAAGGCACAAGCAAAAATGATTTTGAATTATCGAACTGGTAATTCAAAACTACCAGAATGGGTATTTCATGATATTGACAAAGCAAAAAAATTCTATAATGTTTCATCATTGAGTGACATAAAGTGAAAACACCGTGGCTGCAATTTAAAATGCATTACAGCCACGGAGTTTTCGCATTAAAATGTTTTAACCCAACAAACTTTTTTTCCACCAAAATTTCCATCTAATGAAATATCAGCCCAATCATAAAGAAGACTCATTACATTGTCAAATTCTTCAACTATATTTTCAGAACTTTCTTCAACAAATATATCTGAAAAATGCTGGATTACAATATTTTTTTCGTCTTCGATATATTCAGGCCATCCTTTTGGAATTTTTAATTTTTTAAGTTTTGTTGTAATAGACGTTGCTAATTGATAAAAAGTTATTTCATCATTCAAACATTTTTTCCAATCATCAACTATATCTAATTCTAATTGCCACTGACTCATCATTTACCTCATAATATTTTTTAACAGTCATCACTGCTAATACCAGGTTCTTCAATGGTACAATTACCTGGCATAACTCCTTCTACCTGCATTGAAACAGCTTGGGGTTTATCAACGAGCCATGCATTTTCAACACCGAGGACCATAAATACCTGTCCTGGGTTTTCTTCGGCCAGGCGCTTGGCTTCCAAATTGGCGTTGATACTATTTGTATGCTGAACAGCGGGGTGTTTGGTGTTACTTGGGTTGTGAATCATCCAATATTTTTTGACTTTATCGTTATCCATTGTTTCTTTAACTCCATTTTTTAATTTTACGAATCTTTGGTATTCAACATTTTTTAATTCTTTGCTTCTTTTGTCAAATGAATCAACCCAACTGAGGATAGCATTTTTAAGTTCGCTATCATCAATTTCATTCAACATCCCCAATAACATTCTACTGAGGTAATAATCGTCTCTGCTCATTGGTCGGTTTAAATTTTCCAAGTATTCTCTCCTCATTTTCTGAAGTGTATTCCAATTTTTTTCATCAGGCCCATAATAATTCAAACTTGAATGATTACAAAATGGGCAATATAGCCATTTTGTATTATGCATATGCCAAGATGTTTTACCATACATAGTGTGACAATTGCCACATATCCCGATATAATATTTATGCCCTCTAACACCCGGCGGTATATTATCACCGGGTTTAATTACTTCAAACATATAACACCCCTCCTATATTAAATAATTTTATTAAATAATTTAATTGATGCGTTTCGTTGTTTTTGAACCGCCGGATTATCTGGATCGTATTCAACACCCAAATAATCAATTGGTGATTTAGAAAAAGCATTTTTACAACGCTCAAAATGTTTTTCATAATCACGCCATGCATTAATATTATTTTTTGCTTTATTCATCAAGTGCATCGTTTCAAATGTTAATAAAGCATCAAGAACACAAACAGCCAATCTTGCTTCATCTAATGATGGTTTATCCCCACTTTTACAAATTCCAACGATTTCTTTTAATGTTTTCATTTTTTAACCCAAATATTTTATTATTGTTGATTGACAAATAAATCAAAATGATTTGAGTTGCAAAAATTAACCCCTATCTCTTTGAATTTGTTGGTTAAAAATCTTCCACAATATTTACACCTATGAACTATTTTTAATTCTTTGGTTTTTGTTTCAAGAGCTAAAATATCATTTTGATTATCAATTCTATCTTGCTCTGATGCTTTATAAACCAGCCATGTAATAAATATTTCAATTGGGACATTTAAAATATCCTTTTGTTTAACTCTGTTTTCACCAAGATATTCAATAAATTCTTCAAGTAAATCGCTCGCATTAATATATCGATTAAACTCTCGCAGGTTATTTGCTTTGTAAGTAATCTTTTGATTTTCATCAATAATTTCATAATTTCCAACATCATCAATTTTAAGCGTAGACCCGTCTGGCAATTTACATTCAATACCGGCCCCCAATTCCATATCTGTAATTATAATTTGATTATTATTAAGATAGTGGAGGGGTGCAACTGAGGTTATTGTAGATGATGTTGTTGTAAATTGATGATTATATGCAGTACTATTTGTTACGTTCGTATTATGAGCATAATTTATATAATTAGATACTTGAGAAGTATTCATTGTTGCAGTTGAATTAGGGATTGAAAGCGATGACATATTACCCCCTTAGGTTTCTAACCCAAAATTTAACCACCTGTCTCTAATAAATTGAGATGCTACCGAGGTTTGAATTGGAAGGACTGTATTTTTCCACATCCTGCGAGACTTTGCATCAACCCTTTGTTGTCGCGAATCCCATCTTTCAGATGTTATAACACCTTTTTCAATTACTCGGCAATGTTCATGCCCGCATAATGGACATTCAATAATATGATTGCCATCAATAGAAAAATCAAGTTCGCCGATAAAGTTTTTACCACATTCAGTGCAATACATATCAGTTCTTTTAATGCCTTCTCCTGAAATCATATGATGTAAATCACCGCCGCTATTTATTCCTGTCACGTTTACACCTCCTTATTTTTTAACTTTGTCCAATGCTTTTTGAAGTTTGTTAATAATACTATCTCCAGTTTTTGAAATAATTTGCTTGACCATATGTTTGTAGTCTTGCTTTTTTATTGGGTGGCCAATTAAGTTTCTGCTGGTTGCAATTCTTTTAGCTGCGGATATAATTTGTTTTGCAGATGGTATTCTCTGACCATCAGGAAAACAATTCATAATTCTTCCCTCCCAAGGGAACGGGGTTTTATCATGCCATGTCCATTTACCGGAAGAGTCCTTTGAAAACATTTTTTCAAAACCATCCTTTGGCATTGAATCTCTATATTCAAAGGGATTATTTTTATTAGACATGTCAAAAATTGAATAGATTACTCTATTCTCTGCATTTGATACGCCTTCTACAAATATTAAAGAATCGTCGTCAGCTTCGCCCCAACAACCAATATGTAAATCATCATTATTTGCCGGATTAGTTCCAGGCACATCACATGTCGCCATTTTTCAGTCTCCTTATTTTTAGGGTTTATGGATATGATTCCCAATATTCTATTGTTTCAATGCATCTATAACAACTCCAACCATCAATTTCACCAAGAAATAAATCTTCTGTTTTACTGTATTTAAATGAATCTTTTCTACAATATATTTTAGCATCCTTTTTGGTTCGAAAGGTAGCAATTGGTGTGGAAGGGTTGTAATTTCTAGCTGTACTGACTATATATATAATTTTACATTTTTTGGTCATTTAAACCCTCCGTAGATGGCATATCATAACAAAATATTATATTATGAGAATCTAAATCATTTTCAAATTCATCATAATTTTTATGGTTGGTGTAAATCAATTTGGCTTTTTCAATATCATTCCAATCATAAAAAATATAAATTCGATGAAAGAATCTAATTTTCTTTTCATGCATATGGTTTTTCCTTTAAAATATTTTCAATTTGTTTAGATGTATATTCCGTTCCATTAATAACTATTCCAAATTTTCTTACTTCATTGAACATTTGATTACCATCGGCCAAGCATGTTTTAAAATATAATAATAATGATATATCATCATTTAATAGGGATTCTTCAATTACAGTATCATCAACCTGATATTCATAATTATCATATGCAATATAACCATATGTTACAACCCCATTTTTTAATCTTTCAAATTTGTACCCATCCAAATATACCAGATTAGCCATCCTTATTTTCCTCCGATTGTTTAGGTTTAATTTCTATTAACGTGCTTGGGGTTGATTCGCTCCACCCCATTTTTTTATAAAATGCTTTTTCATCATCTCTATGAGTGTGATCTATACCATGTGGAAAGACTGCAGCTCTAATTCTTCGACAATGAAATTTAGCTAAGGCATGCATTTTTGGAATCCTCTGACGTGCGAGAATAGCACATGCATCACCCAATGCTTCTCTGAACAAATGATTATTCTTTTCTTCACAGTATTTTTTATATTTATCTTGGTTAATTGACACAGCCATTAAAAAGAAGTTATTAAATTCGGGATTTTGGTCAATAAAAAATAACACATTTGACAATTCATTGCGAACTGCTTCATCGACCTCGTATGTATTAATGAGATGAAGTAAATCTTCACGCGTCATTTTTCCCATCTCCTATTTCATACATCACCATATATTTTCTATTACCAACTGCTGTTTTAGGTTCAATTATTTCTACAGTTGGGGTTTTCCATGTTATAAGAATTTCATTTTTTTCATTCAAGAAATTCCCACCGCCTGGGAAATATTCAATTCTACAACCAAGTGGTTTGCTTGAATCTTTAACCATAGCTTCCTTAATTGCACTATCCAAATCTTTATAAAATTTGCCAGATATATCTATAGCAGTTTTATTGATTAACCCCATTACATCAGTAATTGTTTCTTCCATATCAATCTCCTAATATGTACATTCGTAGCAGTTAAATTTTTCATGGTCTTTGTCAGATAGCTTTTTTCTTAATATTCTTATTCCACATTTAGCTATTTTATCGTGTGGTTTACATGCGTGAATTTTATTATCAATACCCACGCATTGAATGAATATGATTTCACTTTTATTTTTTTCCACTCACCTTACCCCACACCATTTCAAAGAAATTTCGCTCACCTTGATGATGATATTCATTAATGCCTTCTTTAAAAATGGCATTTTTAATTCTTCCACAAAATTGTTTTAAATCTTTTTTATCCAATTGTTCTTTTTGCGAGAATAGAAGAAGAGCATCACCAAGAGCTTCTCTCATAACTCGGTCATTCGCCTGTCTGCATTTAGACATAAATGCAAATTGGTATTCCGATACAACCATTAAAATGTATGGAATTAATTTTGGTGAATTGGATATTTGTCGATCGATATTTTTTAATATCACAATTTCTTCATTAGTAATCGGCAAATTATCAAACCATTTGGTTTCCATTTTTAAACCCCCGTTAATATTAAAAATTTTTATTGCTTTCAATTTTTAATATATATAGCATTATAAATTTAACACCCGTCCCTTTATATTAATTATATTTAACCCACAAAAGATTTCTATATATATTTATTGCCAATAGGATAATTTTTAACTTTAAGGGGGTAATATGGTTATACATTTTGAAATGCTAATTCTTTTTGATGTTGATAAACAACCAACAATTCGCGGATACATTGTAATACAAGCTAAAGTAAATTTCAAAGATAAGGATTACATAGTTCCGATTGATTGGGCTGATTGTCCGGGTGTTGATACATTTCAGATTGAGCAAGATAATCTAGATATACCAAGCGAAGTAATTGATAAATTAAATCATTATTTTTATGATACAAATAATCCAGCATGGGCATTTGTAAATAATTTTGCTGAAAAAAAATTTGCATATAAATGGAGTGCTATATTGGATTGATACGGTTGATGGTCTCGCTTGTAAAGGGGACCTTTTTTATTTAATTGACATATTTATTTTGCGCATTCTTTTTTTGAAATCTTCAATGCCACCATTATTTTCAATGATATAATGACACTTTTCTTTAAATAAATGCGCCTTTTCGGAATTGTGATTCGGGTGCCATTCAAGACCTAATTTATCAGATCTTTCTTTTCTCAATTTTTCATCTGCATCAATATATATTAAAGCCCAGTCATTTTTCAAACAACTTTCAAACTCAATTTCAAATCTTAAATCATCACATGCTAACGAAGATTTAATTGTGTTATATAAATTAGTTTTATTTTCAAAGATTTTTACAAATATATCTTCACCAAAATGTTTTTTTGCAAGATCACTAAACTCCTGCATAAACCCTCTGTGCTTTTCAACACCTAAAATTTTTAGAACATCATAATGTGGTTGTGCAAATTTAATGCTGGTTGCAATACCTAATGTTTTATAAGCTGTGGTTTTACCGGCACAAGCCAGTCCACATATTGCAATCTTTTTCATAACAATTCTCCTGAAATTTACAAAAAAAGTGGCCGCAAAGCGACCACTTTAAATTAAGTATTAGAATTAAGCATGCATATAATAACCGCATATACTGCACTTTAAAATCTCAATGCTCATAAATACACCTCCTGATCCAGGATGACGAACTGGCATAACACTAAACTCCAGTTGGCCCGGACAACCATCTTCCGGACATGGCATTGGCCCTTCTCTTCTTTTTATCTTGTATCCTGTTCTATCACATTCTTCACATCCAGCTCCATTGCATTCTTCACAAAGTTCCCTTATTTTCCCACCATCAACACTTCCACTATATTCAACCATATCAGAATAATCGTTGAGTTGGGAATTTACCTTTTTGTGAATATTTGCAAATATTCTTTCTTCTTCATCGTAACATGCTGGATTTGACATTCTTCTTAGTTCGACATCTTCATATAATTCCGAAAGCAATTTTCCAGAATCTCTTCCCGACTGGCGGTTAGATGGTTGTTGATTTAATTTGTGCGACAGATTCCATAGTCTCTCCATGTATCTCTTTTGCTTTTTCATCCCTTGCTTCTTCCTCCTTGTCGAAATCTGTCATAAATTTATTAACCAATTCAACCAACCTTGGACCATCTTCCCGACGCAAAGTAAAGCAATCCCAATGACCATATTTGCAAGTATACCCAAATACATATTTAATTGCAACCCAAAATCTTTGAAATATATTTCTATGCTGTCTTAAAAATACAGATACAAATAATTCCGGATCATAATCATCATACACAAACCTCAAGGTATGCTCATCACTAAAACACTGACACGCGAAAAATTCATTCTTCATATAATCTCCTGTTTTAAAAGTTTTTCCACCATTTTTATTTCCTCTTCTGTATGAGGGGTGCCACCGGAATTAATTTCCAGATACCATTGGAGGACTTCTTTTTTGTGTCGCAAGTTGTTTATTTTGAAAATGAAATCACATTCACTAAAACGCAATTCATCTTCAAAATCATATCGCAACAAACCAAACACCTTTAATTCATTACCGAGGAATTTTGTAACAGCTTCGATTCTTTGTTTTCCATCAACTAAAACAAATGGGCCGCGAAAATCCTCCATCCACCCAACACAATTAAATAATATAACATTAGAACCATCACCCCCACGCAATTTAAATTCAACAAATTTTTGTTGTTGCTCTTCTGTCCATACATGCCCACGTTGAAAATCAGGATCTAATATTAACCCATTCTCAATATGGTGGGTTAAAGCTTCATTTAAATGTGTAAAGGAAACATTTACTTGATAATTAGCTGAACGAGTAAATTTTGGAATATCTTCGGATCTCATTCTTTTTCCTCGATTGTTGGTAATGGACATTTTGTTGACAAATGCATAGGGTCATCATAATTGACTGTCATTTGTTTAGGCCAATCACGGGTCTCTGGCGTATTGTCTGCTTTTCGCCAAGAGAGATGATGTCTTAATACCTGGTGCATATCCATAGCTTGTCGCGCTTTATCATCAATTTCATTGCTACGAATGCCATAGTATCCACCACCTTGCAACTCTGGAAATACAACCTTTTTAACCAGGGTCGTAGTGTCAAAATCTAATGTGTAATCTTTTTTAACATCACGCAATACATCCATTTGCCCCATACATAGCCGAGCAAATGTTTCACATACGCGAGATAAAGTATCGGCTTGCTCAATTGTCATAGTTAATTGGATACATGCGTTTTCCATTTTTATACTACCCCCATTCTATCTTTAATTTTCATTTCAAAATCAAAGAATTGCTGACCAAAATAACTTTTGATAGTTGACACAAAACATTCGGAAATACCATTTTTAATAATTTCGTTTATATCACCCAAAATTTTATCTCTATGCTCAACCATATATAATTCAACTTGTTGTTTCATATGATCCTTTAACAAATCTCTTACAACATCGTATATCCATGGTTCTTTTTCTTTTTTGTGATAACCATCTTGAATAACTATCTTTTCAAAAAATGCTTCGTTAATAGCCTTGGCTATAATTTTTTGTAATTCTTCATCAGGCATCAAATCACCAATGGAATC
>Ga0164318_10001400_pt1 | contig 21368 bp, 19 predicted proteins | sample GuaBasSedimGuay9_FD_113734 | JGI IMG/M metagenome (GOLD analysis project Ga0164318, IMG submission 113734) | Subseafloor sediment microbial communities from Guaymas Basin, Gulf of California, Mexico - Guay9, Core 4571-4, 0-3 cm | ecosystem: Environmental > Aquatic > Marine > Hydrothermal vents... | reverse complement strand
TTAAGTTTGCTTATCACTCCAAGAGCAATACTCCTGCTCTTGATTACCTCCATCTCAGTGTCCAGGAAATTCGGACTCCAATAGTAGTATGAAAACGCTTCACTGCCACCAAGAATGCTGGGCTGGTATCTGACTCTCAGAACTGTAGTTGCCTTATAGACCGGGGTGGCGGTGAAGGTGAATATTGCTGTTATCACCACAGTTATAAGCACAATTGTAAGAACCATCCACTTTCGGTCTAAGATAACGCCCAAATATTCACTTAATGTCGCATCTTTTTCAAATAACCTGTTCATCTTTATTCTTAAACCACTACCATTGTAATCTATAGATTGAATTAGCCCTGATAAATGCTAACAATGAAGGCGTGATATCAGATATGAACTGGTTAACATTGCTAATAAATCTCTCTGGCACATACACTACATCACCAGGTCTTAACTCTACATTCAAAGCGAGCATACCGTCCCTTAAAACTTTATCCATATCTACCTTGATTGCCTCAGGGCTTTCATCAACATTTCTTATCACCAAAGTTGAAGATTTATTAGCATTTCTGGTGAAACCATCCGCCATAAGAATCGCCTCCATAGCAGTCGCCTCCCTCTGGTAGTGATATACCCCCGGACTCTTTACCTCGCCCAGAACATATATCTCGCAGTTACCATACTCTACTATCTTTATCATTACCTGGGGGTTCTTATAATACCTTGAAAGACCATCATTGAGCTTGTCCACCACCTCCTCTACCGTCAACCCTGCAACCTTTGTCCTACCAAGGAGAGGGAAGTCAATGTTACCATTCTCAGAGACAACCCATTGGTCATCAATCTCTGGCTCACCCCATAACTTTATCTCCAGCACATCATCGGGACCAATAACATACTGAAGACCAAACACCACTGTGTAAGAAGAAATCAATAAAGTAAAAACTGTTAGCAACTTAACATGTTTCATATTAGAATTTTAACATATAAATAAATAACAATTTATAAAAACTATAAACATTTACAATCAATCTTGTATATGTATCTAATAATAAAAACATCATAAGAGCAATATATGTATAAGGTTATAAAAAATATTACTCTTTTACTGTTTACCTTATTACTGCTGGTGCTATTTCTCACCTGTGCTAAGGTTGGAACTCCCCCCGGCAGGAGTTATGAGACAGAGAGGGAGATAAAGATTACCATAGGTTCAGTAGAGGTAATTGATAGAACACACCTGGTGATAACATTCTCCTCCGCAATATCCCCGGTCACAGCATTGGACATAAAGAATTATTCAATCTATGCAGAAGGTGGCACTGTGTTAAGAATAGAGGACATAATTGACAATAGAAAGGATGTGGTCACCCTTATTACCGAGCCGATGGAAGAAGTGAACTACAGATTGACCATAACCAACATGAAGGACGAACAGGGCTTCACCTCCAGAGAAGCAATCATCACCACCTTCAAGGGAAGTGATAGTGACGACCACACACCCCCCGCTGTGGTCAAGATATATCCGAAAAAGGGAGATAAGAACATCACCGCCAATCCCACCATAACCGTCATCTTCAACGACATCATGGATGAGTATAGCACCATCAAGGCAATAGAGTTGACCGACGACTTAAATGAGCAAATACCGTTCAGGATTAGCAGGCATGGCGCTATCTGGCATATATTACCCGAGAGAGCGCTCCACTTCTCCACCGAATATAAACTGAAGATTGATGACGAAGCAAGAGACATATCAGGCAACAACCTCTACGCCCCCACCACTATCAAGTTCACCACCATCAACGATTACAGTTGCGGAAGTATATCCGGATACATACAGCTAAATGAAGATGTAACCGAAACCGACATAGATATCGTAATATCAACAGATAGCTCCCCACTGCCTGCCTACCGCACCCCCATAACCTTGACATCGCCGGCTGAAGATGGCTCATTCACCTTCAAAGGGCTTTCCCCCACAACCGAAGACAAACTCTACTATATTCATGCATTCCTGGATACAGATGCAGATGGCATCTACGATATGTATGACACCAGTGGACCCATCTCCTTAAAGAAGCGAGAGGTGAAGACGGGTATATTATTAACACCGAAAGTGGTTGACAGGATAGGTCCTGAGATACTCACTACTAAAGTTTATCCCGCACAGTATATAGAAGGCGACATTATGCTCACGGCAGAGGCGACCGATATGGATACCGGTGGTCAAACAATTAAGCAGATGGAGGCATTCATAGGCGAGATAGCAAGCAATGGCACTGGATTTCCATTATATATTGAAGATACAGTTGATGGTAAAACCAGCGGCTCAACCATCATTCCTGAGGAATTGCTGAAATTCAAGGGAGCACATACCACACTACATATCCATGCACTTGATTCAGAGGGCAACTGGGGCGACTTCAACACAGTAGAAATCACTAAATCAAGGGTAAAGACGATGAAGATAGAGGGAAAAGTGACACTGGAAGCAGAGCCGGTGCCAGAAGCGTTAGTCATCATAGAAAATAATGACCAAAACCCCGTTGCCATTGGAAGATGTGATGATGAGGGCAGGTTCAATCTTGAATACCCTATCTCCGAGATTATAAGCACGATAACCGCATTCAGCGACATAAACGGTAATAACCACTTTGATGATAGTGAACCGGTTGGCTCGGTGAAGTTCACTGAGGGCATTCCTATCAACATTTTGCTATCACATCCACCAGAGATAACCTATGCATGTGCAAGGGTCATCACCACCTATGATGAGATGAAGAATCTGAGCTCCGATATCACCCTCACCGCCATTGCAGGCGATGATGACTTTGACCTCAAAAATGTCTATGCAGAACTCCCCTGGGGTGAGAAGGTGGAACTGAAAGACGATGGCAACCCGCCTGACAGGGTGGCAGGCGATGGTATATTCAATGCTATTATCACCATAAATAAATCCAACGCTTCTTCTGCCACCTCAAATGAAGTGAGAAAATCTGTGGTCATAGTCGCAACAGACAGCATTGGAAACCAGACGAATAAGACAGACAAGAACTTCACGGGGTTAAAACTTGAGATAATACCACCGGTCTTGAATATTTCCGCAGAGGATGATGGCAAGGAGATAAAAGTTAAATGGGACACAGTGGAGGAAGATAGAAGATATATGGTTTTCATCGTTCCATCTGACAAACTCACCGAATTCAAAGGGGAGAACACCTCAGAGGTCTGGTCTAATGTGAATAATCCCACCGAAAAACCATCATTGATAATCAAGAGGGAGGATGTAAAGAGATACTGGGGTTATCCCTCGGGCTACAGGTTTATTGTGTTTGTATATTCATACAGCCCTGATAGATTAAGGTTTGATGAGTATGATATGGGCGTTAATTCTGGTATATTAATTCACAGATGATATTAATTGTTTTTTCAATGCGAGGTTTATTATGGTTGATTTAATAGAGGGTGTAAAGGTTCAACCCCTTCGGCTCATCCCTGATGAGCGAGGTCATCTGATGGAGATACTGAGGTCTGATAACAAACACTTCAAGGAGTTCGGGCAGGTCTATATCACAATGGCATATCCGGGTGTAGTGAAGGCGTGGCACTACCACAGAGAGCAGACAGACCACTTTGCAGTGGTTGTGGGTATGGCGAAGGTGGCTCTATACGATATGAGGGAGGACTCACCCACCAGGGGTGTGACCAATGAGTTCTTCTTCGGTGAGCACAATCCCAATCTCATAATCATACCACCGATGGTCGCCCACGGCTTCAAGGCGATAGGCAACAAACCTGCCTATGTGGTCAATGTCCCCGACAAACTGTATGTATATGACAATCCGGATGAGTTCCGCATCGACCCCTATGACAACGATATACCGTATGACTGGAGAATGAAGGAAGGATAGGGGAGAACATTCATCAGATTAAATATGAGAGTGGATATAACCAATGTTATTGACTGAGATTAATATGCTCAGGTATAATTAAACACAGGTGAAGTAATTAATTGTTAATTGAAATTAAGGTTTTTAATTCATAGTATATTTAAAAGAGGTTTGAATATGTTTAAAAGATGTCTATACATTTTACTTTTATCTTTGCTACTGTCCAATTTTAACAACCTTTTTTCTGAGGAACCCATAATTGAATGGACCGCTTATTATGACTATGAAAGCGATTTTGCCAATGATATTGAGGTGGATTCAGAAGGCAATGTTTATGTAGTAGGTGATTCAGCCAGCGATTTCTGCATGGTGAAATACAATAATGATGGCAACGAAGTATGGGTTAGAAGATATCATGGAGACGAAGATAAATATTATAATAAACCAAATATAAAATTATTCTCTAATGAAGACGGGGTTTTATTATATCTATTAGGACGCAGTATTACTTATAGTGGATACTTCCTAAACTTTTGCACTGTAAAATATGATAGTGATGGAAACTTCCTGTGGGCTAAAGAATATGATGGTCCAGGTGGTGGAAACGATTATCCCTCCGACATGGTAGTAGATTCAGAAGGCAATGTTTATGTAACTGGAAGTTCAGAGGGCGAAGGGACCGGGCTGGATTATTGCACCATAAAGTATGACAGTGAGGGCAATGAGATATGGGTCAGAAGGTATGATGGAGAAGAACATGAAGACGATTACGCAAGTGGTATTGCAATTGGAGAAGATGATTGTATCTATGTAACTGGAGCATGTGGGGAATACTGGGATAAGATAGTAACAATAAAGTATGACAGTGAAGGAAATGAGGTGTGGGTCCGAAGTTTTGAAGAGGGTTATGAACTGTTTGCTTTTGATATAGATGTTAATGGCGAAGGAGATATCTATATCGCTGGAGATGTTGAGTGGAGCTTCCTCACTATTAAATATAACAGCGAAGGAGATTTACTATGGTATAGAGTTTATGAAGGCGGCTCTGGAGGGTGGTATCCCTATTTTCTTGACACAACTCCTGACAATGGTGTGGTCATAAGTGGCACATACTATGGTATGGATTCCATAAACTATAGAACAATCTGCTACGATGTGGATGGTAATCTAATCTGGGCGAATAACTGCCCTGAGGATTCAGGTTCTGAATCATACCACACATCTGATTTGAATGTTGATGATTTCGGAAGTGTCTATGGAACTGGTAATTATAGAACTGTAAAATACGATAGAGAAGGGAATGAACTCTGGTTGACATCGGGAGCTGAAGCAATCGCCTTAGGAGAATACCCATATTTCTATACTACTGATACAGTATTTTCAGGGGATGCTGACTTTCTAACTATCAAATACAGAATAGAGTTAACATATATAACCCTCCTCTCCTTCACCGCAGACGCATCAGGTGCATCCGCAGTTAATTTGAGGTGGAGCATAGCGACCGATGAGGGCGGCAATATTGCCGGCTTCAACCTATACAGGCGGGTAATAACCAAGAGTGAAAAGACCCTCGCAGGCGATGATACATATCATCGCACAGATACGCAACTAATAAAAAACGAGTGGCATAGGGTCAACTCCACCATAATAACAGGCACCAACCCATATTCATATACCGACACAGGTGTTGCCGAGAACACGCAGTATGAATACAAGTTAGAGGTGGTGCTCACGGATAATGAGGGCGGTGAAACCCTGGGCACAACGACGGTGGAGACGGGGATACCCGCAGGTTTCACCATTCTGCGATTATATCCCAACCCAGTATCTGATATTGTGAACTGCATATTGAGTGTCCCACACTCCTGTGAGATTGAGATAGCAATATATGACATCAGTGGTAGGCGTCTTTTAAGTAAGGAAGTGCATATAGAGAATAAAGGCAAGAGTGAGGTCTCCTTTGGTGTAGATAACCTTGCAGATGGCGTATATTCACTTATAATGTCAAACGGGGCAACCAATCTAAGCAGAATATTTGTCATAGCAAGATAGCATCTCTGAACAGATAGGGAAAAACTTCCATAACAAACCACAAGTAATGAGTGTTTTTTATGAAGATGAAGCATTTTACCAATCTTAACCCGCTGAAAATTGCATTACTTTCTATTCTCATCTGCTCTTTCATACCCTCTGGTGATGTCTCGTCTGACCACTGAGAGGGCTTCACCCTGACCAACCGCAAAAATATCTATCTCACCCAGAAAAGAGGTATCTCCACCTATTTAGATTACAGGCAGTATACTAATGGAGGATGCATCTCAATGTTTGTTGGCGGTCCCGCCTTCTGCTTCTAATCACTAAATATCTTTTATAAATATCATCTTGAATATAGACCATTATTAAATTATACTTTACAAATTATTTCTATCTGTTATGAAAAGCATTTACTACAGAGCAGCTCTCATTTTTATAATCTTACTTGTATCGCTTGCCTATCTCCTTCCCACGATAGGTCTGTATGACTACCTGCCCGACTGGCTCGCCAGATTCTTGCCTAAAAGGGATATTCGTCTGGGTTTGGACCTTAGAGGCGGTTCATATCTGGTCTATGAGGTGGACACCTCCAATCTCAAGCCCGACGAGGCATCGGATGCGGTTGATAGGGCGCTTGAGATTATAAGGAACAGGATAGACGAGTTTGGTGTTGCTGAGCCATCAATACAAAAGGAGGGTAAGGACAAGATAGTTATAAAACTGCCCGGTGCCAAAGACCCAGATAGAGCCAAGAATCTCATAGGTCAGACCGCCATGCTTGAGTTCCGGCTGGTTGGCGACCCATCACTTGTTCAGGATGTGATTAATAGATACGATGAAATGGTAAGAAGGGAGAAGGGTGAGAGTGTTAAGGATGAGGACCTTTTGAGCTTCTGGGTAGATTTTGTAAGAGGGGATATAGTGGTTTACAGGGACGATTACGATAGAGTTATGTCAATGCTTAAGAGAGCAGAGGATGAGGGCATAGTCCCCCCTGGTTATTTATTCCTCCCCGGTGACCTGATAGACGAGCCCGACGATGAACTCTACAAGATGATGGGGGGTCCTGTGAGGAAGATATATCTGCTTGAGGACAGGGTAGAGATTAATGGAGGAATGCTTAAGACAGCGAGAACCGGCTATGACCAGTTCAACAAGCCCTCAGTAACCTTTGAGATGAAGCCAGAGGGTGCGAAGGTCTTTGGAAGAGTTACAGGTTCAAATATTTGCAGACGATTGGCAATAATCCTTGATAATGTTGTTAAGTCAGCCCCCACTATAGAAAGCCGAATTACACGAAACGGTCAGATAACAGGTAGATTCACACTGGATGAGGCACATGACCTGGCGCTGGTGTTGAGAACGGGTGCGCTCCCAGCTCCCGTCAGAATTGTCCATGAGCAGATTGTGGGACCCTCGCTGGGAAAGGACTCCATCCGAAACGGTATCATGGCTGCGATAATAGGTCTGGTCTTGGTGATGATATTCATGGTGTTTTATTACAATCTATCTGGTTTATTAGCAGATATGGCACTTATAATGAATATCATCATAGTGGGAGCAATTCTGGTTCTGATACGCGCCACCCTCACCCTGCCCGGTATCGCCGGCTTCATCCTATCAACTGCTATGGCGGTTGACGCAAATGTTCTAATATACGAGCGAATAAGGGAGGAACTGGATGCGGGAAAGACAGTGAGGGCGGCGGTAGATGCGGGGTATAGAAGGGCATTCATTACCATTCTTGACTCGAACCTGACCACCCTGATTGCTGGAATTGTGCTGTTTATATTCGGGACTGGACCGGTGAAGGGTTTTGCTGTGACTCTAATTATAGGAATATGTGCTTCTATGTTCACAGCAATTGTCGGAACAAGGGTGGTCTATGACTACTTCATAACCAGATTTAAGATAAAGAAGATATATATTTAGGAGCAATGATAGATGAGGTTCTTTAAAGATACAAATTACAATTTTGTGAAATACGGCAGGGTTGCTTTTGTTTTTTCAATAACACTAATCATTGCCTCTATTGTGTCACTGGTAATTAAGGGCGGTCCAAATCTATCTATTGACTTTGCGGGGGGGTTGAAAGTTGATGTTAAATTGGCAAAGAGAGTAACACTAAACGAGCTCTCAGACATAAGAGACAGATTGAATGTAGAAGAGGTCCATACCGTTGGGTTAAGGGAGGATGAGTTATTGATACAGAGCAAGGGGACTGATGTTGCAGATGAGATATCAAAGGCGGTATATCAATACAGGAAGGAGCATGGAACCATAAAAGACCTCAGTGAACTGAAGAACATAGAGGGCATAGATAGGGTTTCATTTGAGCACATAGAGACCGTATTTACTGTAGGCGAGGTTAAGACCGAAGCCACCACCAGGGTCTCAAAGGAGGAAGAAGATATTGTTTCACCTATAGAGAAGGGGGAGAAGGCAAAGACCAATATCAATGCAGTTGATTTGAAAACTATGTTGGAGCGTTTTCAAGAGGTTGTGGTTCTTGATTTAAAAGAAAAGATTAATAAGGTCCTATCAGATATATACCCACCGGATGGTGCAGGCGATATTGACCTGAACCGCATTGACAGCAGAGAAGAACTTGTCAGAATATTATCGGATGTTCTTCCTGAGAACCGGGCTTATGTGGTCGCAGATAGGATAGCGGACTTCAGAAATCTTGACAAACCACTCGCCCTTATGAGATTGATACCATCATTCACCAAACTTAAGAGCATTGCTGGACTTTCTGAAGATGAGGTGAGGAAATTTAGGGATGCTTTTTGCTTGAGCTTATTCAACATCAGGGGGATAGAGGTGGTTGGACCTAGGGTTTCAGGTGAGATAACCCGCCTGGCATTTCTGGCGCTTTTGTATTCAACTATAGGTATGCTTATCTACATCGCCTTCAGGTTTGACTTCAGGAGCGGGGTCATAGCCATCGTGGCATTGATTCACGATGTCGTCATCACCATTGGCTTTGCTTCTTTCCTGAATATAGAGATAAGCTTAGAGGTCATTGCTGCAATTCTCACCATTGTCGGCTATTCAATCAATGACACCGTGGTCTATTATGACCGGGTAAGAGAGGGTTTATTACAGCAGAGAAAGGAGACCTATGCTGAATCACTGAACAGATGCATCAACGAGAACCTCTCTAGAACCGTCCTTACCGGCGTCTCATCATTGTTGGTTCTCGGCGTGTTATACTTTCTGGGCGGGCTGGCACTGAGGGATTTCGCCCTGATTTTAATCATAGGCATTATTCTGGGAACCTACTCATCCATCTATATTGCAGCACCCCTTCTTATTGAGTGGGACAGATATTCTTCAAAAAGAAGAGGGGTTAGAGCCAAAAGAAGAAAGATTTAACCCTTCTTGTCAAGGTCTATTTAGTAATAGTTAATTATGCCTTCAAATCTTGATATAGATGCTATTAAAAAGATTATAAACATCTCTGAGGAGTTCTGCCTTCCCCCAAGGATTGCCCAATTGATATACCAGCGTGGCGTCAGAATGAAGGATGTTAGGGTCTTCCTGGCGCCCGGAATTGAGAACCTCCATCCACCATCCCTTCTGCCAGACATAGATATCGCAATTGAAAGAATAAAATATGCCATAGACAAAGGCGAGAAAATACTTATATTTGGTGACTTTGATGCAGATGGCATTACATCTACTGCACTTCTCTATGATGCGCTTACCCTTATTTCAGATAGAGTAGGCAAACATATCCCCAGTCGGCTAAATGAGGGTTACGACCTTGGGAAGGATGCTGTCGTAGAAAAGGCGAATGAGGGCTACAACCTGATGATAACTACCGATTGCGGTAGTAAAGCAGTGGATTCTATTGATACAGCCAATGAACTGGGTATGGATGTCATTGTATCTGACCACCATCTTATGGGAGATGAAATACCAAAGGCAATTGCAATTGTGAACCCTGTCAGGGATGACTCATCCTATCCATATAAGTATCTAGCGGGAGTAGGGGTTGTCTATAAATTGGTGAAGGCGCTATCTGAGACATATAGCCAGATTGATGCCGACTCATATCTAGACCTGGTGGCTCTTGGCACCATAGCAGATGTTGTTCCGCTGACCGGTGAGAACAGAATCCTCGTGAAACTTGGCATAGACATGATGAAGAAGCAACCAAAGCCGTGGATGGATGCGCTATGCCAGACATCAGGAATAGACCCCAAACGATTGACCAGTTGGCACCTCGCATACTCAATAGTTCCCAGGATTAACTCTGCAGGACGCCTGGGTGATGCAGATATCTCACTTGATATGCTCATCGCAAGAGATAAATCAAAGTCAATAGAGCGTGCAACCGAACTGGAGAAAAAGAATAGGGAGAGAAAGAGAATATGCGATGTGGTCTATAAAGAGGTTATTGAGGTCATCAACAAAGACGGTTTCAAAGACGCCATAGTCCTCGCCTCACCTAAGTGGCACTCAGGTGTTATTGGCATCGTTGCGACCCGCCTTGTTGAGAAGTTCGGCGTGCCGGTTGTCCTCATATCCACCGAGATACCGCCAGCAAGGGGGTCTGTTCGCTCAGATAAGGGCTTTGACACGATAGAAGCACTTGAACATGCATCTGATGTTCTAATCAGATTCGGAGGACACAAAGAGGCGTCGGGCTTTCTCATAGATGAGGAGAATATACCCCACTTTAAGGAACTGTTTCTGGAGTATGTCAGAAGTAAGGATTATGAAAAAACACCTGATAAAGAACACCATATCGCTCCAGATATTACCTGCGACCTTGAGGAGATAGACCGTTCGCTCACAGAAGGTATAAACCTGCTGGAGCCATTCGGGGTCAACAACCCCGAGCCGGTATTCCAGCTTAGGTGCGTCAAGGTCCTTGCGAGACCAGAGGTGATAAAAAACTACCATCTTCGGTTTCAGGTAACCGATGGCAAGCACTTTTTGAGCGCATATTACCACAATGGCGTATCAAAATTGTCGCAGATATACCCCGGGAGAGAGATAAGCATCATTGGGACACCATATATCAGGCAGTGGCGCGACCTTGACTACATAGAATTGCTGGTCAAGGCGGTTGGGGCACCTCTCACGGATAAGAGATTGAATATCAAGATAGGGACGCAGAGAGCAGATAGCGTAAAAGCCCCCAGTATAAAGATAGTAAGAGAAAAGGAGAAGGTGGCAATAACCCACGATGAGATTGACGATTGTGAACACCTTACCATTGACTATTATATTACTCCGCGTGGGTATCACGAGATGATGTTGTGGAGAGAATACAATGGCAAGATAAATGGTCTGAATGTTTGCCTAACGGAAGAAGAATTGGTGAAGGAGGAGGGGGCTATCCTACGGCAGATACCACGGAGGGCTGAACTGGTCAGGTTATACCGCCGGATGGTAAGCATAGCAGAGGATGACTTTATAGGGTTTGACCAGATTAAGAACCTGTTGATAGAGGGGATAAACAGGAGGGAAATAAGGTGCGCCATAATGATATTCAATGAACTTGGGCTGTTGGTCAGAGAAGGCGATGGCTTAAGGGTAAATAAGAATCCCCCGCCCGACATCAAACTTGACGATTCGGTCTTCTTCCGGCTATTTTCTGCAGAGAGGGAACGATTAGAGAAGTTCTTCAAGCATTTGAGGGCAAAGATAAGAAGGGACGGGAGAAAGATTTAATTCTTACTACAAATTAAAATTTTCCAAACTCCCTTATCACCAAATAATATGGAACAATATTATTCAAAAAATTTCATCATAATCTTACCAGAATCTCATCAACCTTCACCTTTAATTCCGGTAGCTTATCCTTGATAACAGACCAGACAATGTCCCACTTTATCCCGAAATAGAAATGAATTATCTTATCTCTCATTCCTGACATATTTTTCCATTCAACTTAACTGTATCTTTTTTTCAGGTCCCCAGACAGGTTTTTAACCGCCTCTCCTATAATCTCAAGATTGCGGACAACAGCATCCTGGGTCTTGATGTCTTTTAAAAACTCTTCATAATCCATCTTGCCAATGTAATCACTTACTCTCTTAATGGCTTCTCTTATATCACATAGATATTCCCTGTCACCTCTTTTAGACATAGATAATGCTCCTTTTTATATCCTCAGCAACCTCTTTCACCCTTATCGTCTCTATGGATATGGGTGTCAGAATATCCACCCTTCTTCCAAAGAGACCTTCAAGGTAGGAAGATAGACCTGTATAGGCATCAAACAGACCCTTGAAGTCCTTACCAAAGAAGGACCTGTCAAACTCAACTACTAAATCAATGTGACTCTCTCTTTTCTGTTCATCTCTTGCAAAAGAACCGAATAGCCCTATTCTTTTAACACCATACTTCTTTAATTCATCCCTGCTTTCCTTTATCTTTTTTATAATTTCATCTCTGGTTAAACTTTTCTTATTCATAATTACACCATCGCCTCTGCCCCCGCTTTATTCTACCTCTTTATATATAGAATTCTATATAAAATATTGAGTGTAAAATATTGAAAAAATTCTATGTCAACCTGCCGAATTCCTTTATTATCTCCCTGCCTATCACCAAACGCTGTATCTGGTTGGTGCCCTCGTATATCTGGGTTATCTTTGCGTCTCTCATCATCTTCTCTACGGGATATTCTTTCATATAGCCATATCCACCGTGAATCTGGAGTGCATCGGTCGTCACCTTCATTGCGGTATCACTTGCTATTAACTTTGCCATCGCCGAGTAAGCACTGGTGTTCTTCGCACCACTATCAATCATCCTCGCCACAGAGTATGTTAGAGCCCTCGCCGCCTCAATCTGCGTCGCCATATCCGCTATCATGAACTGTATCGCCTCAAACGATTTAATCGCCTGACCGAACTGCTCCCTCTGATGGGCATACTTCACCGCCTCCTCCAGCGCACCCTGCGCAAGCCCAACCGCCTGCGCCGCAACGCCCGGTCTCGTATAATCAAATGTGGTGAGTGTAATCTTAAAACCCATCCCCTCCTTACCCAGAAGGTTCTCTCTCGGAACCTTACAATCCTCAAATATGAGTTCTCTGGTGGCAGATGCTCTGATGCCCATCTTGTTTTCTTTCTTACCGTATGAGAAGCCCTCAAAACCATCCTCCACGATAAAGGCACTCTGACCTCTGGCGCCTCTCTCCCTGTTGGTTGCTGCAATGACGCTATATACCTTCGCCTCGCCACCGTTTGTAATCCACTGCTTCCTGCCATTTAGGATGTAATAGTCGCCGTCTAATCTTGCGGTGGTGGTGAGATTGCTGGTGTCTGAGCCGGCGGATGGCTCGGTTACCGCAAAGGCGGCAAGCCACTCGCCGTTTGCTATCTTTGTGAGATACTTCTTCTTCTGCTCTTCAGTTCCAAAAAGCCAGATAGGTGTTGCTCCCAGAGCTGACCCAGCGAAAGCAAGCGATATACCTGCGCAACCTCTGGCGAGCTCCTCAATTGTTAGACATAACTCCAGTATCCCCATTCCCAGACCGTTATATTCCTCAGGTATGAATACGCGGAACAGGTCTGCCTGTGCAAGCGACTTGACAATATCCCATGGAAACTCCCCCTTCTCGTCCAGTTCCGCCCTTATGGGTATTATCTCTTTCTCTGCAATCTTTCTTGCAAGTTCTTTTATCTCTCTCTGTTCTTCTGTTAAACCGTAATCAAGTGCCATTCTCAACTATACCTCCGTGAGATATTTATGAATCTAAAATTACAACTCAAAAACTACCTCATCACCACTCAGCTCATTATCTGCGGAGATAATAACATTTATGCCATACTTGTTGTAGAAGTATCTTATGTTCTCCTTCTTGTAGCCAATATATTGTGATAATAGAGGCGAAGGAACCCTGACCTTAACAATACTACTTTCCACTTCTGCCGATAGTATCTCCTCAAGTTTATCCCTCATATACCCTGAGAGAACCATCTCACCAAACGCTGGTTTATAGGGACCCGCTACCACCGATGTATCAATTGTCGGTCCCGATGATAGACCAATCCTGTGAACGGTTATACCCGCATTCCTGAACTTCTTATAGGCAAATAACCCCCACTCAACAGCCCTATTAACTTCAAGGGGTTTGAACCTACCCTCTCTATACCATTTTTCAAGCTCACTCCCTTTCAGGACGATAGTCGGGTGAATTCTAACCATATGTGGCTTTAATCTTATGGTCTTCTTCACCGTCTCCTTAAACGAGGTAGATGTCTCACCCGGAAGCCCGAACATAAGTTGGACACCGGTAGTAAAACCTGCACCCTTTGCCATCTTAACCGCCTTGAATGAATCCTCAGCTGTATGTCCCCTGTTGATTATCTCAAGCACTCTATCATCAAAGCTCTGAACACCTATCTCTATTATTTTGACCCTGCTATCTTTGAGAATACCAAGAACTCTGCCATTGATATAGTCAGGTCTGGTAGAGACCCTTATGTGAGAAAGCTTATCCCCGCATCCATCAGCAACAGCGGACAGGTATGCTTTGATATCTTTCTCCGGCAGGGCGGTGAATGTCCCCCCATATAGAGCAACCTCTATCTTAGTATCATGCTTCTTACAGACCTTCGTGAGCAGATTCTTTAGCCCATCGGGTTTTATGACATTCTCCGCACCAAATGCGGACTTGATATTACAGAATACACATCGGTGCGGACAGCCGAGGTGGGGGAGGAAAATGGGAATGATAGGAATTCTATTCGCCATTTTTATAAACCCTCATAAGACAGTTTTGTGAGCGCCCCTTTCGCAGCGAGCTTCTCTGCCTCCTTCTTTGAATTTCCCCTTGCTTTGCCCATACATCTATCTGCTACAAAGACCTCTGATATGAACATATTATCATCCGTTTTCACTGTTATGTATTTGGGTTTCTCACCGTATTTTCTCTCAACTAACATCTGGAGTGTTCCCCTTGGTTCTAATTCTGCAAGACATTTGTTTCTCACCTGAGCAATCTCATCCTTCAGCGAATATAGAACATAATCACTCGCCTTTCCCAAGCCATATGAGAGAAATATTGCGCCCGTGAGCGACTCAAATATCTGCGCAATTATTCTATCATTTATTCTGCCCTTTGACCTCACGCTCTTCCCCACTCTAATGGTGTCTTCAAGACCAATCTTCCTTCCACATCTTGCGAGTTTGGTCTTACTAACAATGTTTGATTTCAAGATGGTGAGAGTGCCTTCATCAGCTTCGGGATAATGTCTGAATAGGTATTCAGATATAGTGAGGTCTATAACCGCATCTCCGAGGAACTCAAGCCGCTGGTTCAAGCGTGCTTTTACTCTATCGTCTACATAATAAGATGGATGGGTAAGTGCAATGCTAATGTGCTTAATGTCGCCCATCTTTATTCTTAATTGTGACAGAATATGCAACAGTGCCCGGTTCTTACCGGGCATTGAATTATCTTCTAACTCCAGGTTCACAACTTATTTCGTTATGGAATATCAACTATATTACTCAAACTTCTTAAACACCAGCGATGCATTCTGACCACCAAAGGCAAACGAATTTGATATTGCATAGTTGATATTCATCTCTCTTGCTTCGTTTGGCACATAATCAAGGTCGCACTCGGGGTCCTTATACTCATAATTGATGGTAGGGTGAACAACATTGTTCCTTATGCACATAACTGTTGCTATGGACTCAACAATGCCTGCCGCACCAAGAAGGTGTCCGACCATAGATTTTGTTGAGCTTACAACTATCTTATATGCTCTCTCACCAAAGAGGTTCTTGATTGCTTTGGTCTCCACAGCATCGTTGAGTTTAGTGGATGTTCCGTGGGCATTGATGTAGTCAATATCATCCGTAGATATACCAGCATCTCTTATAGCGAACTCCATCGCCTTTGTTGCTCCCATACCATCTGGGTCGGGTGCGGTCAGGTGGTAGGCATCTGCGGTTGCACCATAGCCAATGATTTCAGCATATATCTTTGCATCCCGTTTCTTTGCGCTTTCTAAATCCTCCAGAATGAACACGCCACCGCCCTCCCCGGTGACGAAACCATCACGCTCTGCATCAAAGGGTCTTGATGCCTTCTCTGGTTCGTCGTTTCTGGTTGACAATGCCTTCATAGAGCAGAAACCAGCGTGACCTACGGGCGTTATCGCCGCCTCGCTTCCACCTGCAATCATCACATCTGCCTCACCACTCTTGACTATCCTGAATGCATCACCTATGGCATGGGCTGAGGTTGCACATGCCGTTACTACCGTCTTATTGGGACCCTTTATTCCGAACTTCATTGCTACCTGCCCTGATGCCATGTTAATTATCATCATAGGAATAAGCAACGGGCTAACCCTTCTGGGACCGCTCTTAAGAAGAACAGAGTGTTCCTTCTCCAGGGTGGCTATACCGCCTATGCCTGAACCAATCAAAACTCCAACACGGTAGGGGTCGTATTTCTCAAAATCAATGCCTGAGTCCTCAACCGCCATCATTGATGTTGCCATAGCAAACTGGACGAACCTGTCCATCCTCTTTGCCTCTTTTGGCTCAAGGTAATTCAGGGGGTCAAAGCCCTTAACCTCACAGGCAACCTTTGATGGAAAATCAGTGGGGTCAAAATGGGTTATTATCCCACCACCACTTACACCCCTTATCAGCGAATCATAATACTCCTCCAGAGTATTACCTATTGCACTTACTACACCTATACCTGTAATTACTACCCTTCTCATAATCAATTAACCATGCTAACAAATCAGGACTAAATGTATCTTACGATTCGCTTGTCTTGGCTTGAATGTAGTCAATCGCTTTGCCCACCGAAGTTATATTCTCTGCTTCCTCATCTGGTATTTGAATACCAAACTTCTCTTCCAGCTCCATTACCAGTTCCACAGTATCTAATGAGTCAGCACCAAGGTCATCTATGAATTTTGCCTCCGGAGTGACTGAATCGGGGGATACACCAAGTTGCTCCACAACTATATCTTTTATCTTCTCTAATATCTCGTTCCTATCCACTTCTCCTACCTCCTATAGTGAATTTAAGTATTTCTATTATCAAAAAAGATTGCTAATTGTCAAGTAATAATGAAACGACTACATAACCATTCCACCGTCAACCACAATCACCTGACCTGTGATATATGATGCATCATCTCCGGATAGAAAGGCACATACACCAGAGACATCGTCCGGTTTGCCGAACTTACCCATAGGTATCTGCTTCATATAGGTATCCTTTACATCATCTGGTAGCACATCAGTCATTGGTGTTTCAATGAAGCCGGGTGCAATACAGTTCACCGTTATTCCCCGGCTGGCTAACTCCTTGGCAGCCGACTTGGTGAGCCCGATTATCCCCGCCTTGGACGCAGAATAGTTCGCCTGACCTGCATTGCCTATCATACCTATGACAGATGTTATGTTTATTATGCGCCCCCACCTCGCCTTTAGCATAGGTCTTATAACCGCCTTGATACAATTATAAGTTCCCTTGAGGTTTACCTCTATGACCCTATCCCATTCCTCATCGGTCATCCTCATCAGCAAATTGTCCCTGTTTATTCCAGCATTGTTCACCAGGATGTCCACCCTACCAAACTCACTCATTGTTTCGTTTACAGCACTACCAACTGATGTTGTATCGCTGATATCAACAGTGAATATTCTCAGATTATTGCTCTTACAACCCTCTTTCACCTTCTTCAGTTCATCCTCCATGATGTCATAAAGGCATACTATTGCACCCTCATTCAAGAATCGGTCGCCGATGGCTCTACCTATGCCCCTCGCACCACCGGTAACTATTGCCACTTTTCCGTCCAACATACCCATCTCAAACCTCCTGCACTACAGCCCGAGCGACCCAATTGCGCTCTCCAAGGCATCAGGGTCCCCAATATTCAATGTTTTGGCACCCTTCACAGTTCTCTTGACCAGACCGCTTGCAACACTACCGTGACCGAATTCAATATAGACGCCGTCGCCTAACTTCTCAATGGTCTGCTTGAATAGAACGGGTGAATACATCTGTCTCCCAAGTGTCTCAATAATACTTTCAGTCCCATTATGTGGTTCAGCGGTGGCATTGGCATAGACCGGGAAGTTTGGTTCGGTAAGAACCTCTTCTCTCAAGAGTTCCTCAAGTCGCTCACCTGCTGGTCTCAACATACTAGAATGAAATGGACCACTTACACTCAATTGAATAGCCCTTTTGGCGCCCTTTTCATTCGCCAGTTCAATTGCTTTTTTAACACCCTCAACGCTTCCAGTTATTACTAACTGGGAGGGGGCATTGTAGTTTGCGGGTTCAACAATACCCTCAGAAGACGCCTCCTCACATATCTCCTCCACATCACTATCTGAAAGACCTATTATCGCAGCCATGGTCCCACCAACCTCCTTGGATGCTTCGTCAATAAATACGCCCCTCTTGTGAACAACTCTTACCGCCTGCGGAAGTGTGAATACGCCAGCAGAGTAAAGTGCACTATATTCACCTAAACTGTGCCCACAAGATGCTGTTGGCTTTATACCTTCAGCCCTCTCTCTGAAGAGTTGATATGCTATGGCACTGACAGTTAGTATCGCTGGCTGAGCCCACCTCGTCTGTGTAAGCTCATCCTGCGGTCCATCAAAGCATAGAGATTGCAGGTCTCTTCCAAGTGCCTCAGACGCCTCTTCAAACATCTCTTTCGCTCTATCAAATGCATCATAAAACTTCTTACCCATCCCTACTTCCTGGCTACCCTGACCTGGAAATAAGAAGTATATCTTCTTCTCTGCCATAATAACCACCTAATAAGAAATACCGGGTTATTTTTACCATTTCAGAACGACTGACCCCCAGGTGAAGCCAGCACCAAAAGCTACAAGAAGTATATAATCACCTTCTTTTATCTTGCCCTTCTGATATGCCTCCGCCAGACAGATTGGTATGGTGCCCGCAGATGTATTACCATATCTATCAAGGTTTATATAGACCTTCTCGTCTGGAAGCCCTACTCTCTTCTGAACCCCCCTGATTATCCTTAAGTTCGCCTGGTGGGCAATTAAAAGTGAAACATCATCTCTATTGATACCAGCCATCTCTATTGCCTTCACAGCCGATTCGTTCATACACCTCACTGCATTCTTGAAGACCTCGTTGCCCTCCATCTTGATATAGTGGAGTCGCTTCTCAAGTGATTCCTTGCTCGCCGGTATCCGTGAACCGCCTGCAGGCATCATAAGCAGTTCTCCAAGTGTGCCATCTGCCTTTATGTAACTGGAGATTATACCCCTATCATCTTTTCCATCGTATGCACTTACCACACTGGCACCTCCACCATCCCCAAAGAGCACACAGGTGTTCCTGTCTGTCATATCCATTATCTTAGAGAGTGTCTCTACCCCTATGACCAGAATATGCTTCATCTTGCCATTTTCTATGAATTGTTGCGCTATTGTAAGACCATATATGAAGCCGGTGCAGCCGGCGGAGAAGTCAAATGCAGCGGCATTCTTCGCTCCTATATTCGCCTGGACTATACAAGCGGTGGATGGAAAGAACATATCAGGGGTTACCGTTCCAACCACAATCATATCTATGTCCTCAGGACTAATTCCAGCCATCTCAATCGCCTGCTTCGCTGCTTTGGTCGCAATGTCAGATGATGCGGTATTCTCGTCTGCAAATCGCCTCTCCACTATGCCCGAGCGTGTTCTTATCCACTCGTCGCTTGTGTCAACCAGTTTCTCCAGGTCAAAGTTGGTAACCACCCTCTCAGGAACACTAAAGCCAACTCCTGAAATTATCGCTCTCAAGACGGACCTCCTGTTAAATAATAATAACCTAAAAAATCTTATTTTATATTCTGGCAATACTAATAAAATCTCTCTTACTTATCAAGATTTTTAGATAAACGCCTCTCTATAGCTTGGCTTTCTCTTTTGTGTTTACTAATTATACTTTTCTGGTATCCTTATCCTGAATTCATCTATGGGCTCAGGAGAGAGAACTCTCATTATAATATTTCTTTTTACACTCGTTCTCATCAACCCGATGATAAGGGGTGATGGATGGGGTTATTTCTCGCATTTGAGGTCAATGGTCGTAGATTTTGACCTTGATTATTCCAATGAGTATGAGCACGCAAATCCGAAGTTCAAGGAGACCGCAGGAAAACTCCCGCCCACAGAGCTTGGTAGAACCAGAAATGTCTGGCCAATAGGGTGCTCACTACTATGGATGCCTTTCTACATACCCACCCACCTTGTGATAACATTCTTGAAGGCGCTGGGGTTCGGTATCTCAAATGATGGCTATGGTCTGCCCTATAGAATTTCAATCGCACTATCATCCGCTCTAATCGCCTTCGCAGGGCTCTTCCTATCATACCGCATCGCCAGCAGGTTGATAGATGAGAAAGGCGCCCTTATCTCTACTATCACCATCTGGTTCGCATCATCACTGCCCGCTTATATGTATTTTCACCCCTCACACTCCCATGCCTGCACGGTCTTCACATCAGCACTCCTGTTCTATCTGCTCCTTGACGCAAAAGAGAAAGGAGACAGTCATAGACGGTGGTTCCTCATTGGCGCAGTTGTCGGACTCGCCACAATGGTGCGACTTGCCGATTCGGTTCTTATCGCCTCTGCACTCACTATCCTCGTATGGAGAGCGGTGAAGGATAGGGGATGGGGGCGATATGCACTCAATCTCTTCCTCCTCATCGCCGGTTTTATGGTCGCTATGATTCCGCAGTTCATAGTATGGAGGCGTCTAAATGGCTCTTTCTTTACCACCGGTTATGAGTATTTCCCCTTTGATTTTAAAAGTCCGCATATATGGGGCGTCCTGTTCTCTACCTACCATGGTATATTCTCCTGGACACCTGTTCTACTCATTGCTGTAGCAGGACTCATCATCGCAATAGTTAGCATAAGAGAGCGTTTTTTCTATATTGTTGCACTTCTCCCCTTCGCCTGTTTTACCTACATTCAGGCGTCGTATCATGACTGGCATCAGGTATCTTCATTTGGGGGGCGGGCGTTCATCACCTATACTCCGGTATTCATCCTTGGTCTCGCCTTCATAATATCGCAGGTTCTCAGGTGGGTCAGATTGCGGTGGATAGTAATTGTATCTGCGGTGCTGATAGTGTGGAATCTGGGGCTTTTGTTTCAGTTTGCCATCGGGATGATACCGAGGGATGCCCCGATATCGTTCAGGGAGGTGGTGGTGAACTATAGGGATATACCAGTGGAGGCATATAATTTTGCGAGGGACTATTTCAGCGGGCGTAGTGAACTGAGAGAGCGGTTCTATTATGATGAGTGATGTAAATTTTTATATTGACAGATAGAGAATAGAATATTATATTTTATTTGTTTTTTAATTTATAGACCAATAACAATATCAGTTCAGGGGGTAGAGATTATGAGAATGAGAAGGTTGTTTACTAAAACACTACCTACCTACCTA
>Ga0164318_10001399_pt1 | contig 21370 bp, 14 predicted proteins | sample GuaBasSedimGuay9_FD_113734 | JGI IMG/M metagenome (GOLD analysis project Ga0164318, IMG submission 113734) | Subseafloor sediment microbial communities from Guaymas Basin, Gulf of California, Mexico - Guay9, Core 4571-4, 0-3 cm | ecosystem: Environmental > Aquatic > Marine > Hydrothermal vents... | reverse complement strand
GGGCACGCACATGGCCGACAGCTGCTTGCCCGCGAACCTGTCGGGGGGAAAGGTGATGGGCACGCGCAGGATCGAGCTGGGAACGCCCTCTTCGCCGCAGGTGGTCCAGAAGGGCTTGCTGCGACGCAGCAACTCGAAGGGATGCCCGCCGCCCGGCAGGGGGATCGGGCCCAGCTTGCGGCGCGACGTCGCCGTCTTCAAGCGCGTGGAAGAGAGAATCGGCAGGTGGGTAACCTTGTCGCGGCTCAGGAAGTCGAAGATGTTGTGGCCCGAAGGATCGACTCCGGTGGCAAAGGTGGACCACCCCACCGGCGACATGGCCGGCCAGGTCGTGCCCAGGGGGCAGAACCCGCCTTCATCGCGCAGCCGGGCCAGATGGGGAAGGTCGCCGCTCTCCATCCACTTGCGCACCAGGACCGGGTCCAGGCCGTCCAGCCCCAGGGCCACCACCCGCCCGGCCTTGGCCCTGCCCTGCCTGCGCCGCGACCGGACCAGACGCACCGTCACCCGCACCGGCCAGGCCAGCAGGGCGACGAAGGCCAGGGCCAGACCCGCCAGGGCGAACAGGAACGACCCTCCCAGGGCGAAGCCGGCCCCGGGGCCGATGTATCCCGGGCAAAGGATCAAACCGCAAAAGGCAGGCAGGACGAGCAGGGACATGGATCACTTTCCTGCAAGGGATACGCCGCCCGGAGCGACCGGAAAATTCGGCAACCAGGCTTTCAAACTAACCCAAGGCGGCCCGGCGGGCAACCCGGCACCGGCACCGGCAGGACCCGGAACTCCCATCAAATCACTGGATTGCGTAACTGGAGAGACTCAACCGACGGGAACTTCCGTCCCGACGGCGGCTGTCTCGGATTCGTCCGGAGAGGAAGCCACGGAGGCCGCGAAGGCCAGATCATCGATCTTGATGTGGTTCATCAGCCAGTAGTGAAGGAAATCATGCATATCCCGGGATATGCGCTTGCCCTGGATGAAGTCGAATTGGTAGCGTTCCACCTTCTGCAAGAGCTGACGGTGCTGGCTCTTGTGCAGCTTCAACCCCTCGTAATCCGCCGCCGCCATGACCTCTTCCTCGTAGGTGAAATGCTCCTGGGTGTAGCCCACCAGGTCGCGCAGGATCTCACCCATGACCCGCCGGCCCTTTCCCTTCTGCAGGGCGCTTTCGAACTTGTTGACGATCTCCACCAGGTGTTTGTGCTGGGAATCGACCTCTTCGATACCTGTTTCGTATTCCTTGGACCACTCTATCTGCGCCATGAGCAACGATCTCCTTTCCGTGTGAAGTCACCAAGGATAAACATCGGCATCCAGGGACATTTTTTTACCGAAAAGGGAACCTGTCGCCGCCGCAACTGTTGGATCACCTGCAACCGTATCCCCCTGAACGGTTATTCCGGCTGCCGCCGGGATTCATATGAAAGGATGAACAATGAATGCGTCTACCTCCGGCCGATGCCTGCCGGCAGTCGCGGCGGTCCTGGCTCTGCTGACCACGGGGGCCGTCGCCGCCCAGGCGGAAGCCTCATCCGGCTATCTGGGGGTCATGCTCCAGGACATCAGCCCGAGCATGGCCAAGGCCCTGCAGCTGGACGACCATACCGGAGTGCTCGTGACCGAGGTCGTCGAAGGCAGCCCGGCCGACGAGGCGGGGCTGCAGGACGGGGACGTCATCCTCGAATTCGACGGCAAGACCATCGACGGATCAGGTGATCTGACCGCGGCCGTCCGCGCCGCCGAACCGGGCGACAAGGTCAAGGTCCTGGTGCTGCGCGACGGCGAGCAGGAGAAGATCAAGGTCGAGATCGGTGAGAAGGAGGCCGAGGAAAACCTCGGGCCGGGATTCAGACACCCCAGGCCCTACAGATGGCACGATCGTGATTTCCCGGACCTGGACCTGGATGAGTTCATGGACCTGGCCGGAACCGGCCGGGGATATGTGGGCATCGGCCTGGGCGACCTGACCGACCAGCTCGGCGGGTACTTCGGCGTCGAGGACGGCGAAGGCGTCCTGGTCACCGAGGTGCACGAGGACAGCCCCGCCGCCGAGGCGGGCCTGAAGGCCGGCGACGTGATCGTCAAGTTGGACGACCGGGACATCGATTCCTCCGCCGCCCTGCTGCGGGCCCTGCGCAAGACCGATCCCGGTGACGAGGTCTCCCTGACCGTGGTGCGCAAGGGCAAGCGCAAGACCTTCAAGCTCACCCTGGCGGAAATGCCCGAGGACGCCCGGAATCGTTTCCCCGGCGCCTTGCTCCGCGACGACGACATGCTTTTCGTACCCCGCCATCGGTTGCCCGAGGGGGACGACCAGGACATCCTCATCCGCCGCCACCTCAAGGGCTCGCCCCGGATCCGGATGCTGCGCGAGGAATTCGACGATCATGAGCTGGACGAGCTGCACCAGGAGCTGGACAAGCTGCGCTCGGAGCTCGACAAGCTCCGGCAGGAAGTCGAGAAGCTGCAGTAGAGCACGGAGAGCGCGGCTTCCACGCAAGGAGGCTGTGGGCCGCACGGACCCGGGCTGCCACCTAAGGCGGCCCGGGTTTGTTTGGGGCGCTCACTCCACTTCCACCAGCCGACGACCTGCCGCCAGGTCCGGGTCGGTGAACAGCAGCCAGGTCCGGATCTCCCTGGCCGGGTAGATCATCTCCAGGACCTCACGGTACCGGACGAGCTGGGGCCGGTAGTGCTCCACCAGCGCCTGTTGCAGGGCCATATCCTGCGCCCCGCGGTTGGTCTTGTAATCGATGATGTCCACCCTGCCGGGCCTGAGCACCAGGCGATCGACCACCCCGGTGATGCGCTCGCGGATGCCATCTTCCGCGACCGCCGCGCGTTCGGCGATCACCGGGACCTCGCTCAGGCCCCGCCCCCCCTCCTGTTCGGGCCGGAAGATCCAGGCCAGCGAGGGCTCCTCGAACACCGTCCGGGCTTCCTGCCACGAAGGACCCTCGCCCGGGGGCATCCGCCCACCCCGGGCGGCGGCTTCCAGCAGGGAATGGACCTGGAGCCCCCGCTCCAGACCCGCGGACCCGTCGCCATGGCCGCCCCTCACCGGCGGCTTGGCCGTCGGCACTTCTTCCGGACCTTCCGCGGCGGACGGGGTCAGGATCCGGATCCGCTCCCTCATCACAGGCGGCTGCCAGGTCATCAGGCCCGGCAACGAACCCGCATCCTGCCCGGATGAGGATTCGTCCCCCTGAAGACCGGCGGATTCGTTTGCGGATGTGCCTTCCACTTCCGCGGGCAGGCCCACCTCGATCCACCGACTGTCCGCGTCGGCCGCGCTGGCCAGTATACGCCGCAGAGGACTGTCGTGCTCGGACTTGTCGTTGCCCTTGTCGCCGCCCAGGATGTACAGCCTGTCGCGGGCCCGGGTCATGGCCACGTACTGCAGGTTGGCCTCCTCGCGGCGCTCGCGCCCGCGCGCCGCCTGCGCCCCTATGCTCACCGGATCCGCCGTTCCCGTCGCCACCGCCGGTCCCTGCCGTTCCTGCTTGCGGGCAACGTAAAGGAGGGCGGAGCAGGAATCGTCCGGGTCCAGGATGACCTGGGCGTCCTCCTTGTTCGAGGCGGCGTCCGCGTCCACCAGCAGCACCACCGGGGCCTCCAGCCCCTTGGCCCCGTGAATGGTCATGAAGCGCACCCGCCCGCCCTCGGCGGTCTCCGGCACGATGCCCTCTTCCTGGCCTCCACGGCGTTCGGCCCGCTCCAGCAACCTGACCAGTCGGCGCACCGTGGGCATCGACGCCAGGTCCCTGCCCAGGGTCAGGTCGTGGATCCGCTCCAGGTTGTAAACGGCCTGTTCCCCCAGGGCGGCCCGGTAACGCGCCGGCATCTCTCCCTCGCGGAAGATCCGCCGGATCAGGTCGTGGCAGGACTCGTACCCCGACCGCCGTCGCCAACGACCCAGCAGCGTCGCCGCCCTGCCCGTCACCGGATGATCCTTCTCCCCCCGGATCGTCTCCCACAGGCCGCGAGGCGTCTTGTAACCCTCGCCACCGGGCCGCTCGTCGAGGATCCCCCGGCGGGCCAGGGTTTCCTGCAGCTCATGTTGCGACAGCCGGAACAGCGGGCTGCGCAGAACCGTGGCCAGGGCCACGTCGTCCTCGGGCCACACCAGCCAGCGCAGCAGCGCCAGCAGGTCCTGCACCTCGCGGGTCGAGGCCAGGGCCCCCCGCCCCGAAGGATTGATGGGAATGAGCCGACGGCGGAACGCGTCCTCGTAGATCCCCACCCGGGTCCGCGACCGGAACAGGACCAGCACGTCGCTCCACCGCAGAGGCCGCGGCGTACCGTCCTTCTCCCAGGTCGTCTCCCCGCCGTCCACCAGCCGTCGCACCAGGGTGGCCGCCGCCTCGGCCGCTAGAAGGTCACCGCCGTCCCGCCCACCCTCCGGAGGTTCGAAGGGAGGCATGACGCACAGCAGACCCGGGGCCTCGTCACGCCGGCCCATCTGGACCAGATCCTCCGGATCGTTCACCCCCAGATCGGCGGCCAGCGGAGGATGGAAGAAAAGCTCTCCCACCCCATGGACCACCGCCGGCAGGCTGCGGAAGTTCGTGGGCAGGGTCAGCACCTCGACCCCGCCGGCGGCCGCTGATTCGTCGGTCCCCGCCCAAGACTCGGCCGAGGCGCACAGGGACCGGAATATCCGGGGCTCGGCGCCTCGGAAACCGTAGATTGACTGCTTGACGTCCCCCACGAAGAAAACCGTCGGCAATGCGGTCTGCCCCGACCCTCCGGCCAGGAAATCATCGCTGAGGGGGCGCAGGATGTCGTACTGGTTGGCGTTGGTGTCCTGGAACTCGTCCACCATGATGTGGGTGATGGAATCGTCCAGCCGGAACAGCAGGGACAGGGCCCGGGCCTCATCGCCCATGAGGCGTCGCGCCCAGCCCTCGAGGTCCTGGAAATCCACGGCGCGGTCCCGGCGCTTCAATCCCTGGTAGATGTCCAGGGTCCGCAGCCCCAGCTGCAGGAAGGCGGCGTTCTTCCGGTAAAGGGTCCTCAGTTCGATGCGGCGCGCAAGATCCAGGATCCCGGCCCCGGCCGTCATCACCAGTTCCTCATAACGCGCGTTGAGATCCGGGAACTTCTTTCCCTGGGAGAACTTGCGCACGGTACCCGACTTGGTCAGCAGCACCTGCCGGGCCTGGGTCACCGCCTGGGCAGCCGTCTGTTCCGCCGCGGCGCGAGCGGCCGGACCATCGGCGCTCCCGACCCTGGCGGCCGCCTGGCCACAGGCTTCGGCGGCGGACCGGGCCTGGGTCCTGACCTTGGTCTTCGAGGTGGCGGTCAGGTTCCCGGCCTCGTCGCCCAACGTCTGGAGGACCTCGTCCATGCCCGGTCCGGCGAACTTCTCCAGGGCCCCCGCCAAGTCTTCCAGCAGGTCGCCCAGGTCCGGCTCCTCCTGCGGTCCCAGATGGGGAAAGAGGATCGCTTTGAGTTCGGCGGCCATGACAGGCGCCAGGTGCGCCAGATCGCCTCCCTCCTGCTCCTGTTCCCCCGCCAGCCTGGCCGCCCAGCGCTCCAGGCGCATGCGGCCGTTGAACACCCGACGCAGGGACAGGCGAATGGCGGCCGGATCCTTGCCCAGACGCCGCGCCGTGGTCGCAAGATCGTCATCCAGGGCCAGCACCTTCTCCATCTCGTCCAGGGCCTCTTCCTCCAGCTCCGCGGTGTCCTCGACCACCGTGTAGCCGGGATCCAGACCCGCCTCCAGGGCGAAACGTCCCAGGATCATCTGGCAGAAGTGATGAATGGTGCCGATCTTCAGCCCCTGGGGATGCTCCAGGATCTGCGTGTAGAGACCGGCGGCCCTCTTCTTCTCCCGTTCCTGCGGCCGGCGGCCCAGGAGGGCCTGCAGACGCCCGGCCAAGGCTTCGCCCTCCAGGGTTGAAAGGTCGACGGCCTGCCGGAGCAGACGCTCCCTGATCTCCACTGCGGCCTTGCGCGTAAAAGTGATGGCCAGGATGGAGCGCGGGTGCACCGGCACCGCCTCGGGCGCCTCGTCGTCGCGTTCGGTATCCCGCCGCGGCCACTCGATGCACAGGCGCAGGAACCGGTTGATCAGGGCGTGGGTCTTGCCCGAACCGGCACCGGCCTTCAGGACCACCGACAGGTCGGGACGAGCGGCCTCCAGCTGGATGGCCGTGGCCCTGGCCACCGCCTCACCCTCGCCCTTGCGCTTGCCGCCGACGGGCATCAGAACTTCCCTTCCCTCTGGTGGATGATCCGGTCCAGGCCGAGCCACAGGGCCGGGGACAGGTCCGACCTGTCTCTCTCCTCGAGGCGGCATACCCCGCGCAGATCGCAGAACTTGCACGGCAGGGAGGGCCGGGCCGCAGCCCGGATCTCGTCCGAAAGTACCGGATAACGGGCCTCCGTATCGGCGGCCGCCAGGGACAGGTCGATCAGCTCGACCGATCCCCTCGCCAGCAGGTTCCGGCCCGCCTCGGTGTCACCGGCCAGGTGAGGTTTGGCCGGGGGACCGGATTTGTCCTCGCCGATCTGGTAGTACGAGCCCTCGGCCACCTTCAGCCCGGACGATCCGGACTCCACCGCGCCGCTCTCGACCGCCGCGGCGTACAGGACGACCTGCAGATCCTCCAGGTCCTGGACCTTCTTCACCGCCGGGAGTTTGCCCGTCTTGTAGTCCAGCACCGCCGCCGTATCCGGTTGCGTGCGGTGGATGTCCAGGCGATCCAGGGTTCCCCGCAGCAGGATGCCCTCCGCCTTGTCCCCGGCCGCCGCCCAGCCGCCGTCAGGCTGCATGTCCTCGCCTTCACCGAGCAGGGCGCACAGATCCCGTGTCCACTCGATCAGCCGGGGCAGGGGCAGCTCGAAGCGGCTCTCCAGCAGGTGGGGACGCCAAGTCCGGATCCGCTCCAGCTCCACCGCCACGATCGCCGGCATGGCCCGCCGCAAGGCGTCCAGCCACAGGCGGCGCACGGGCAATTCCTCGGCACCGGGGGTGAACCGGGCCGCCGCCGCCCTGTCCAGGGCCTCCAGGGCCCCTGTTCCATCGCCCTTTTCCAGGGCCGCGATTCCCGACGAACCGGCCGCCAGGAAATCCTGCAGCACCTCGTGCACCAGGCTGCCGTAATCCAGGCGGCTGAATTCCCGGCGCAGATCCTCCTCCCCGGCCAGGGCGAAGCGGCGCTCCAGCAGGAAGCGGTAGGGACATTCCCGCCACATGCGCAGGGCCGACCAGCTCAGTAAACGCTGGGGACGGGACTCGACCTGGGCCGTCGTCGGCTCCGGATCTTCCCTGAAGCGCTCCTGGGCCGCGACAATGACCCGGCTGTCCGGTGCCCGGCCCCGCCAGCGGGGAACGACGCGGGCGGACAAGCCCTGATCCCCGTCGATGTCTTCTGCCAGGGCCAGGGCCAGCCGGGAAACCAGGGGGCTGGGCAGGATCTTCTGTCCCCCCTCCTCCCGGGGCCAGGTGATCGTGACCTGCCGCCCATTGTGCAGCAGACGCAGGAACAGCTCGGCCTCCAGCCCCATGTGATCCCGCCAGCCGGGCAGCCCCAGGCGCTGGGCAAGGCCGGGTGTCAGCAACAGCTGCCGGGGCGGCGCCGAGGGAAAGACGTCCTCCCGCAGACCGGCCAGGATCAGGTGGTCGTAGCGTTCCAGGCGCGCCTCCACCAGGCCCGTCACCATCACAGGCAGGTTGCGCGGCCGGTGGGGCGCCACCATCTGCGAGCTCAGCAACCGACCCGTCGCGGCGGTGAAGTCGGCCAGGGTGACCGGCGGCAGCAGGTCGGAATGGCGTTCTAGCATATCCCACAGGCCGGACAGGGCCTGCTCGTCCTGCCTGGCCTGCGGCCCGGTCATGAGGCGGTCACCGGTCAAGGCTCCCCAGCACGCACGCAGGGCCGCCGTCTGCTCGGCCCAGGTCGTCTCCTGTTGCCCGGCCAGGACCAGCAACGGGCCGAAGGCCCCGGCGATCTCCCTCACGAAAGCCTCCATGCCCGGGTCGTCGCGCCCGAACAGCTCCTTGACGACCTGGTCCCGCTCCCGGGCGCGGCGACTCAGCCCAGCCAGGCCGGTCTGGGGACTGTCGGTGCGGCGGAACATCCGTTCCAGGCGCAGGGTCCACAGCTCGTGACTGCCCTGCCGCACCGGCAGCGACACGAAGGGATGGGTCAGGACTTCCAGCAGGGGTTCGGCGCGCAGCCCGGTCAGGGCCGCCCGCAGGACGAATCGCATGAGCAAGCCGGCCGGCAAGGTGCCCAGCGGGCTGCCCAGGGTGTTGTCCGCCTCGAGGCCCGCCTCCTGCAGCATGGCCATGATCCTGGCGGCCAGCCGGGGGTCGGGGGTGGCCACTGTCACGGTCCCGGGATCTTTTCCGTCCCCCTGCAGGTGCTTCACCACCAGGTCCACCACCATGCGGCTTTCCGACTCCGGGTCCGGACAGGGCAGCAAGGTGATCTTCGCCTGTCGATCCGGGTTCCGCTGCGAAGGGGATTCCTCCGCCGCGAACCGGCAACCCGCCGCCGACAGTTTCTCCCGCAGGCGCACCGTGGGGCTGAACGGACCGGTGTTTTCCTGCTGGTCCTCATCCCCCCAGGTGGCGCAATAATCCCCGTCCAGGGGAGAAGACGGCTCGGGCAGGTACAGGCGGGCCGAGGCGCCCGATGTCAGGGCGGCCGTCAGCAGGCAGGCGTGGATGTGCGTCAGGCGGCCGAAACCGCCCGCGCAGACCTGACCCGCCACCGCGAGCGGCGACCGGCGGCCCTCCTCGAATCCCGTGGCCAGCTCCACCAGCATGTCCGTACGATCCCGGGGAATGACGCGGCGGTAAAGTCCCCACACCTCCCGGATCCGATCCACGTCCTGGAGGATCGTATGGGCGTCGGCCCCACCTCCGGACAGCTTTCCCTCGTTGTCCGGTCCCGTTCCCCGCAGCAACAGCCCGTCCCTTCGCTCCAGGCGCACCTGATCGAACAGGTCGATGAACTCGGCCGCCAGACCGGGAGCGCTTTCGGGTTGATCCTCGAGCCACGGCCGCGCCGCCAGCAAGGGCGCCAGGACTAGGGGCCGGATCAGGGGATCGGGCAGATCTTCCCACGGCAAACCCGCCTCGAGGACCGCGCCGGTGATCCACTGGCTCAGGGTCATGATCCTGGGCAGCAGCAGGGCCGGTTCCGGCACCTCGTCCAGCAGCACATGCTCCAGGGTCCGGCAGGCCCGGCTCGACGGCAGCAGGACCAGACAGTCCGGCAGCTCGGCCCTCTCGGTCGTCCGCAGCAGATTCCCGGCCATGCGCACCAGCAGGGACTCGCTCACCGGCACCTTGTCGAGGGATACGGTCATGCTTCCTCCACCCTGAAACGGAACCCCGGACCGCTTGCCGGACCGGGGCTGGATCCTATCACGACCGGCCCATCCTGCAAGCCCGGGCCGCGTGCCCCGGAGAGGGAAGAAATTTCATGGGATTTACCTTCTGTTGTGACTATGTTCGGACATGACCCGCAGCCGAAAAAAATCCCTCGATGCAGGATAAATGACGGCTCGGTGACAAATACGGCCTTTTCTTCCCATAGGGTTATTTTTTTAACCCGGTCCAAAGGACAAGCTGTGAACCTCGAATCCTCCCGTCGTTCTGCGCCGATCTACCGCCTGGGCACCCGCGGCAGCGACCTGGCCCTGTGGCAGGCCCGCACCATCGCCGGCATGCTCGATGATCTGGGCATCACCACCGAGATCACCGTCATCAAGACCACGGGCGACCGCATCGACGACGTGCCCTTCTCCAAGCTCGAGGGCAAGGGCTTCTTCACCAAGGAACTGGAAGAGGCCCAGCTGTCCGGCCGGGTGGATTTCGCCGTGCACTCCCTGAAGGATCTGTCCACCTCCATGCCGCCGGGCCTGGTGCTGTGCGCCATGGTAGGTAGGGAGGATCCGCGGGAGATGCTGCTGGCCCGACCCGAGGCCGTGGATGAAGCGCGCCGGGACGCCGGCGAGCCCCTGCCCCTGCGCGAAGGAGTAGTCATCGGCACCAGCGCCGCCCGCCGCCAGGCCCAGATCCGCCGCCTGCGGCCCGACCTGCAGATCGCCGACCTGCGCGGCAACGTGCCCACCAGGGTGAACCGCCTGCGCGAGGGGCGTTACGACGCCATCATGCTGGCGCGGGCCGGCCTGGTGCGCCTGGGCATCGAGCTGGACGATCTTTACGCCTCGCCCCTGGACGTGGCCGACTTCGTGCCGGCCGCCGCCCAGGGCATGCTGGGCATCCAGTGCCGCGACGAGGAACCGTATCGCGGCGGCCTGGCCCGTCTGCACAGCGCCGAGGCAGCGCGGGCCGTGGCCGTGGAGCGCGAGTTGCTGCTGCGCCTGGAGGGCGGTTGCCAGATTCCCTTCGGCGCCCACGTCGCCGCGGCCGACGGCGTTTGGCGCCTGGAGGCCTTCCTGGCCGCCGATGTGGACGACCCGGACCCCCTGCGCCTGACGTTGACCGCCGAGGAACCGGAAATCCTGCTGGAGCAGGGTTGGCAGGCCATCGAAGCGCACCGGGAAAAGGGTCGCTGATGGGAGGCCGTCCACGCATCGTGCTGACCCGCCAGCAGGAACGCAACCGCCCCTGGGCGGATGCGTTGCGCCGCGCCGGGATCGACGTGCTGGAGCTGCCCCTGATCCGGTTCGAGCCCTTGCCGCCTGCGCAGGATCCGCTCGTGGATGATCATGACTGGATCCTGTTCACCTCGCCCCAGGCGGTGAGGGCCTTCCTGGAGGCCGGTTTGACGCCTGGCTCCGCCCGGCTGGGCGCCCTGGGCCGGGGCACCGCCGCGGCCCTGACGGACGTGGGCCTGGAGGCGGAATTCACGCCGGGTGTGAACGACGGCGTGGAGTTCGCCACGGCCTTCATAGCCGCCGTCTCCGCCCCGGCCACCGTGCTGCTGCCGGGGCCCCAGAGCCGCCTGCGCGAGCCCGTGGCCATGCTGGAACAGGCCGGTTTCCTGGTGCGGGAGCTGCCGCTATACCGCACAGAGCCCGTACCCGCGGCCGAACTGCCGGACAGCCCCTTCCGGCCGGGGGACGTGGTGTTCCTGTGCAGCCCCTCGACCGTGCGGGCCTTCACCGCCGCGTGGGATGAGCGCCCGGAATGCGTGGCCATCGGCGAGACCACCGCCAAGGCCGCCCGCGAGGCGGGATTCACGCCCCAGGTGGCCGAGACCCCCGATCTGCAAGCCATGGTCCGGGCCGCCGGTCCGGACCTCGTCCTGGAAACCCCGAGCCCGGAGAGCATGTCATGAATCTTCTGGACCGCCCCCGGCGCCTGCGCGCCACCCCCGTTCTGCGCGAGATGACCGCCGAGACCCAGGTGAGCGCCGATCACCTGATCACCCCCCACTTCGTGGTACCCGGCCAGGGCATCCACGAGGAGATCCCCAGCATGCCGGGCATCTTCCACGTCTCGGTGGACCGGCTGCTGCCGGAGATCGAGGCCGACCTGGAGCTGGGCCTGCGCTCCCACCTGCTGTTCGGCGTGCCCGAGCACAAGAACGAGCACGGCGATTCGGCCCTGGACGATCAGGGCGTTGTGCAGCAATCCCTGCGGGCCATGAAGGAGAAGTTCGGCGATGACATCATCGCCATCACCGACGTCTGCCTGTGCGCCTACACCAGTCACGGTCACTGCGGCTTCCTGGTGGACGGCGTGGTGGTCAACGATCCCAGCGTGGAGCAGTTGGCCCGCATGGCCCTGTCCCACGCCCGCGCCGGGGCGGACATGGTCAGCCCCAGCGACATGATGGACGGCCGCGTGGGCGCCATCCGGCAGAAGCTGGATGACGAGGGCTTCGTCAACACCAGCATCCTGGCCTACAGCGCCAAGTACGCCAGCGCCTACTACGGTCCCTTCCGCGACGCCTGCGACAGCGCCCCCCAGGGCGACCGCAAGAGCTACCAGATGGATCCCCGCAACGGGCGCGAGGCCGTCCTGGAGGTCCTGCTGGACCTGCAGGAAGGCGCGGACATGGTCATGGTCAAGCCGGCCCTGGCCTACCTGGACATTATCCGGCGCGTGCGCGACGAGGTTCTGTGCCCGGTGGTCTGCTACAACGTCAGCGGCGAGTATTCCCTGGTGAAGGCCGCCGCCAAGGCGGGCCTGGTGGACGAGCCCGCCATCGTGCGCGAGAACCTCCTGGCCATGCGCCGGGCCGGCAGCGACCTGATCATCACCTACCACGGGCGCGACGCCCTCAGCCAAGGATGGATCGACTGACATGACGGATCGACCCATGAGCAACGCCTCCTGGTGGGAGCGCGCCGTCAAGGTGCTGCCCGGCGGGGTCAACTCCCCCGTGCGCTCGTTCAAGTCCGTGCCCGGCGACCCGCTGTTCTTCCACAGCGCCGCCGGCAGCGGGTTCACCGACGAGGACGGCAAGAGCTACATCGACTGGTGCCAGAGCTGGGGTCCCCTGATCCTGGGCCACGCCGACCCGGACGTGCACGCGGCGGCCGCCGAGGCCATGGCCGAAGGGGCCAGCTTCGGCGCCCCCAGCCGGCGCGAGGTGCTGCTGGCCGAGGCCTTCCTGGCGCGCCTGCCCCACTTCGAACAGGTCCGCTTCGTCAGCAGCGGCACCGAGGCCGTCATGAGCGCCGTCCGTCTGGCGCGCGGATTCACCGGCCGCGACCTGGTGGTCAAGTTCACCGGCTGCTACCACGGCCACGCCGACTACCTGCTGGTGGAAGCCGGCAGCGGCCTGGCCACCTTCGGCACCCCCAGCAGCGGCGGCATTCCCGCGGGCTTCTCGGCCAGTACGGCGGTGCTGCCCCTGGACGACGTGCCCGCCCTGGAGGCCTTCTTCACCGAGCACGGCGACCGGGTCGCCGCCCTGATCATCGAGCCGTTCCCCGCCAACGCGGGCCTGCTCATCCAACGCCCGGAGTTCCTGCAGGCCTGCCGCGAGGCGACCCGCAAGCACGGCGCCCTGCTGATCTTCGACGAGGTCATCACCGGCTTCCGCGTGGCGGCCGGCGGGGCGGCCGAAATCCTGGGCATCGTCCCGGACATGGGCACCTACGGCAAGATCATCGGCGGCGGTTTTCCCGTGGGCGCCTACGCCACAAGCCGCGAGATCATGAGCCACATCTCGCCCAACGGGCCGGTCTACCAGGCCGGAACCCTCAGCGGCAATCCCGTGGCCATGGCCGCCGGCCTGGCCACCCTGACCAAGACCGGCCGGCCCGGTTTCTACGAGGACCTGGAGCGCAAGGGCGCACGTCTGCAGGCGGGTCTGGAAAAGGCGGCGGCCGACGCGGGCGTCACGGCCACCGTCGTGCGCCAGGGTTCGCTGTTCTGGACCGTGTTCCAGGATACCGCCCCGCGCAGCTTCGCGGCCATCGACGCCGCCAAAATGGACACCTACGGCCGCCTGCACCGCGGCCTCATCGAACGCGGCGTGTACCTGGCCCCCTCGGGCTGGGAGGTGGGCTTCGTGAGCGCGGCCCACACCGACGAGGACATCGACACCACGGTCGAGGCCGTGGCCGACACCTTCCAATCCTGGAGTTGATCTTTTATGAGCGACCTGCAGCAGTCCCTGTTCCTCAAGACCCTGCGCGGCGAACCCGTGCCCCGCCCCCCCATCTGGATCATGCGCCAGGCCGGCCGTTACCTGCCCGAGTACCTGCAGGTGCGCAAGGAGATCTCCTTCAACGACCTGTGCCGCACCCCCGAGGCCGCCTGCGAGGTGACCCTGCAGCCCATCCGGCGCTTCGGGTTCGACGCGGCCATCATGTTCAGCGACATCCTCACTCCCCTGGCCCCCATGGGCGCGGGCTTCGAGTTCGGAAACGGCGGCCCCAAGCTTTCGCAGCCCATCCGGGACGAGAAGGACATCGCCGCCCTGAAGACCTACCCCTCCCGGGAGGGCGTGGGCTTCGTGGCCGAGGCCATCGAGCTGATGAAGCAGGAACTGGGCGACCAGACCCCGCTGATCGGCTTCGCCGGCTCGCCGTTCACCCTGGCCACCTACCTGATCGAGGGCGGAGGCTCGAAGAACTACGAGCACCTCAAGGCCATGCTCTACAGCCGGCCCGAACTGCTGCAGGAGCTGCTGGACAAGCTTGGCGACCAGATCCTCGACTACCTGCTCATGCAGGTGGACGCGGGCGTGGACGCCGTGCAGCTGTTCGACACCTGGGGCGGCATCCTGCACCCGCGGGACTACGCCGAGATGGTGCTGCCGGTTGTGCGCCGCATCATGGACGGGCTGAAGGACACGGGCGTCCCGCGCATCTACTTCCTCAAGGGCAGCGCTCCCTACAACCACCTGCTGCGGGACCTGGACGTCGAATGCTGCGGCATCGACTGGACCCAGGACCTGTCGCGGGCCATCGCCGAGCTGCCGGGCAAGGCCGTCCAGGGCAACCTGGATCCCCTGTGCCTGTACGGCAGCACGGAGCAGATCCGGACGCGGACCCGGGAGATATGCCTCCAGGGAGCGTCCGCTCCCGGCCACGTGTTCAACCTGGGGCACGGCATCCTGCCGCAGACCTCGCTGGAAGCCGTCCAGACCCTGGTCGACACCGTCCAGGGTTTCGCAAAGGAATAGAGATCATGGGCCTGCACATCCCTCCGGAGTTCGTCGAGAAATACAACCGGCCCGGTCCGCGCTACACCAGCTACCCCACGGTGCCGGCCTGGACCGAGCCCTTCGGCGAGGACCAGTACCGCCGCGCGCTGCAGGAGCTGGCCGACCGCCCCGACGACGAGCTGGCCCTGTACCTGCACCTGCCGTTCTGCGCCAAGCACTGCCACTACTGCGGCTGCAACGCCCTGATCACCCGGGACAAGGACGCGGTGGACCGCTACCTGGATCTGGTGGAGAAGGAGATCGCCCTGGTGACGGAGATCATCGGCACCGGGCGCAAGGTGGTGCAGCTGCACTGGGGGGGCGGCACCCCCAACTACCTGAAGAATCCCCAGCTCAAGCGCGCTCTGGAGCTCTTCCGCGACGTCTTCGACGTGGCGGCCGACGCGGAGATCTCCCTGGAGATCGACCCGCGCATCGCCTCGCCCGAGCAGGCGGCCTACCTGCGCGAGCTGGGCTTCAACCGCATCAGCCTGGGCGTGCAGGACTTCGAACCGCGGGTCCAGGAAGCCATCGGGCGCCTGCAATCCCGCGAGAAGACCCTGCGCGTCTATCACGGCTGCCGCGCGGCGGGCTTCGACGGCGTGAACATCGACCTGGTGTACGGTCTGCCCGGCCAGACGGCCGAGTCGTTCGCCGCCACCCTGGACGAGATCATCGGCCTGGCCCCGGATCGCGTGGCCTGCTTCAGCTACGCCCATGTGCCCTGGGTCCGGCCCGAGCAGGAGAAGGTGGACACCACGCTGATGCTGCGGGGCTACGAGAAGTTCCGGCTCTTCCAGCTGACGGTGGATCGCTTCACCGCCGCGGACTACAGCTGGATCGGCATCGACCACTTCGCCAGGAAGAACGACGAGCTCTCGGTGGCCCTGGAGAACCGCGCCCTGCACCGCAACTTCATGGGCTACGCCACCAGGCCCGCCCCGCACATGCTGGCCTTCGGCATGAGCGGCATCGGGGACGTGTGCGACCGCTTCGCCCAGAACGATCCAGGGCTCAAGGGCTGGTCCGAAGCCGTGGACCAGGGCCGGCTGCCCATCGTCAAGGGTCACGTCCTGAGCGCGGACGACAAGCTGCGGCGGCTGGTCATCCTGAACCTGATGTGCAACCTGGAGCTGCCCTGGTCCCTGACCGAAAATGAATTCGGAGCGCCGGCCGACGAGCTGCTCGAGGAGAGCCTGGCAGCCCTGCCGCCCCTGGTCGCCGACGGTCTGGCCGAGGTGGACGACACCGGCCTGCGCATCACGCCCAAGGGGCGCTACTTCGTGCGCAACGTGGCCATGATCATGGACGCCTACCTGGACAAGGGAAAGGACCGGCCGATCTTCTCGAAGACGGTCTAGGAGGACCCATGACCATCATCCGCGAGGATGCATTCCCGCAGGATCGACTCGACCCGACGGTGAAGACCGGGTTGGTCCTGTGCGGCATGGGCGGCCCCGACGAACCGGGGGCCGTCAGGCCTTTCCTGCGCAACCTGTTCCGGGATCCTTTGATCTTTCCCGTCCCCCGCGTCCTCGCCCCGGCCCTCGGCTGGGCCGTCAGCACCCTGCGGGCCCCCGCGGTGCGCAGGCGCTACCGGCTGATCGACGACCGCTGCCTCTCGCCCCAGATGGAGACCACCCGCATGCAGGCCTTGACCCTGGCCCGCCATCTGAAACCCTTCGGCCTGGTGGCCGAACCGGGCGTCGCCATGCGCTACTGGCGGCCGTTCCCCGCGCAGACGGTCGCCCAGCTCAGGGAGCGGGGCGCTCGCCAGTTCCTGCTGGTGCCCATGTACCCGCAGTACTCCTCGCCCACCAGCGGCAGCACCCTGGCCTTCCTGGTCGAGGCCCTCAGGCACGCCATGCCGGAAGCGCCCCTGCACGCGGTGACGGGATGGGGGCTGCTGCCGGGGTTCCTGCATGCCCTGGCCGAACCGCCCGCCCGGCAGCTGATCCGGTGGGCCGAAGCGGGCGTTCCCGCAGCCGAGTGCGCCCTGGTCTACGTCGCCCACTCCCTGCCCCAGACCTTCATCGACCAGGGAGATCCCTACCAGACCCACACCCTGGCCACCGTGGCCGCCGTGAACAGGCTCGTGAACGGAGCGGTGGCCGAGGCCGGGTTCAGCGACTGGGCGCGCGGGGTCGCAGGGTTGGCCGACCCGGCGCCCGCCTTCCAGAGCCGGGTGGGACCCGTCAAATGGCTGGGGCCGGAGATCACCGACCGGGTGCGACACCTGGCTGCGGCGGGCCGACGGCGGCTGATGATCCAGCCAGTGAGCTTCACCTGCGAACATATCGAGACCCTCGTCGAACTGGATCTGGAGCTCAAGGAAGAGGCGTCCCGGCTGGGCATGACCGAATTCCACCGGGGAGAAGCCCTGAACCTGAACGACGACTGGCTCAAGGCCATGGCGGCCATGCTCGCCGACCAGGCCTTCGGCGCGGAGGTGCCCCATCTTGCCTGAGAAGCGCGTAGCGATCATCGCCGGCGGCATAGCCGGTCTGGCCACGGCCGTCGACCTGCTGGACGAGGCCGAACGCCGGGGTCTGGACCTCAAGGTGACGATCCTGGAGAAGGACAGCGCTCCCGGCGGCAACCTGCGCACCCTCAGACAGGAGGGTGGATGGCAGCTCGAATGGGGCCCCAACGGCTTCCTGGACAACGAGCCGGCCACCCTGCGGCTTGTCGAGCGCCTGGGCGTCACCGACCGGCTGCAGCGCAGCAGCGACGTGACCCGCCATCGGTTCCTGCTGATCAACGGCCGGATGGTGGAAATCCCCACCTCCCCGGGCGCCTTCATCACCTCGGCCCTGCTGCCGGCGGGCGCCAAGCTGCGCATGGTCGGCGAGCTGTTCATCCCCCGGCGCAAGGACCTCGGCCAGGCCGCCGACAGGCCCGCCACCGACGAGACGATCTACGAGTTCGGTTGCCGCCGCCTGGGCCGGGAGTTCGCCGAGGTCATGCTCGATCCCATGGTCAAGGGGATCTTCGGGGGCGACGCCCGGCAGCTGAGCCTGGCCGCCGCATTCCCCCGCATGGTGGAACTCGAACGGGACTACGGCGGCCTGTTCCGGGCCATGATCGCCCTGGCCCGCAAGCGCAAGAACAAGACCGATGCGGGCCCCAGCGGCGTGTTGACGTCCTTCACCGGCGGTATGCAGACCCTGGTTTCGGCGGCCGTGACCAGGCTGGAGCAGGATCCCCGCTGCCACGTGATGTGCGGGGCGGACATCGGCAACGTGGAGCATCACGAGGGATCCTGGTTCGTCCGCGGCACCGGATTCGCGCCGGGCCCCTATGATGCGGTCATCAATGCCGCTCCGGCCCACGCTGCGACCGAACAGCTCCGAACCCTGGATCCCCAACTGGGGGATCTGCTGGCGGAAATCCCCTTCGCTCCCATGGCCGTCATCGCCCTGGGTTTCGCGCAGGAGCGGGTCCGCCACGACCTGCAGGGTTTCGGGCTGCTGATTCCCTCGCGCGAGAAGCGGGATCTGCTGGGGGCCCTGTGGACCAGCAGCATCTTCTCCGGCCGCGCCCCCGACGGCATGGCCCTGATCCGCTGCATGGCAGGCGGCGCCACCGGCCCCGGCGTCATGGACCTGGACGACGAAGGGCTGGTGAACCTCGCCCTGGCGGAGATGCGCCCCCTGCTGGGGTTGCAGGGGCCTCCGGCCATGGTCCGGGTCATCCGGCACCGACGCGCCATCGCCCAGTACGTGCAGGGCCACCCGGCGCGTCTCAAGGCCCTGGACCACGCCTGCGCCCGCTGGCCGGGGCTGTACCTGACCGGAAGTTCCTACCGGGGCATCGCCGTCAATTCCTGCTGCAAGGAGGCCGAGTCCCTGGCCGCCAGGGTGGTCTCGGACCTGATTCCCGGCCTCGAAAAGTCCGCATCCCCCGTTACAGCCACCAAGGAGGACCGCTGATGCTGGCCGCCGTAACGGTTCTGAGGATCATGCTGCCCCTGCTCTACCTGGCCACCCTCGGCATGTACCTGTGGCTGTTCTTCACCGACCATCCCACCGCCCGGGTGCGCTGCACCCAGATGGCCGTGGTCACGGTGATCGTCCACACCCTGGCCCTGGTGACCCAGACCGCCTATCTGGAGCGCCTGCCCCTGGAATCGCCCCTGGAGTTCTTCTCCTCCCTCGCCCTGGCCCTCATGGTCACGTACCTGGTCATCGAACAGAGCATCAGGGCCAAGAACACCGGTTTCATCGTGGTGGGCACGGCTTTCCTGCTGCAGTTCCTGGCCAGCAGCTTCTGCCATACCAAGATCAGCAACAATCCCCTGCTGCAGCAGCCGGGTTTCGCCGCCCACGCCGGACTTGCCATCCTGGCCTACACCGCCCTGAGCCTGAGCTTCCTGTACGCGGTCCTGTACCTGATCCTGGCCCGGCAACTCGAACGGCGCAGTTTCGGCCTGCTGTTCCGCCGACTGCCGTCGCTGGAGGTTCTCGAACGCATGAGCATCGGGGCCATCAAGCTGGCCCTGCCCCTGCTCTTCGTGGCGCTGGCCCTGGGGCATCTGTGGATGTACCACCTGCGCGACGCCCAGCCCGCGCTGGCCTCCATGCTCACTCCCTGGGATCCCAAGATCCTGATGACCTGGGTTATCTTCCTGGGTTACGCCGGAGGCCTGGCGGGCTACAGGTTCCTGGGCTGGCGGGGACGGCGCATGAACCTGCTGGCCGTATTCGCCTTCCTGGCGGTCCTGGGCGCCACGGGCCTGGCGCATCACTTCTTCCCCACCTTCCACAAGTTCCGCACGGCCAGTGAGGTCATCGATCCCCGGGCGCCCCGGCCTCAGGCCACCATCCCCGACCCAGAAGGACATTCCGGGGGGTGGGGATCATGAGCGGGCCGACGATCCTGCACGCCCGCACGGTCAACCACCGCCTGGCGCCCACCGAGGTGCGGGAGCGCGCCCACCTGGACGAACACCAGGCCGTGGCCCTGATGCAGGCGGTGGCCGCCCAACCCGGAGGTGTGGCGGTCATCCCCGTCTCGACGTGCAACCGCACCGAGATCTACCTGGAAGTGGAAGAGGACACCGATCCGACGACATTGCTGCGCGCCGCCCTGGAGGCCGCCGGAGCGGAAACCGAGGTCTTCTTCTCGGAACACGCCTTGGCCCTGGACGACCTGGACGCCGTCAGACACCTGTTCCGCGTGGCCTCGGCGCTGGAGAGCATGATGCTTGGCGAGCCCCAGATCAGCGGCCAGCTCAAGAATGCCTACCGCCTGGCGCGCCGGCACCAGGAGCCGGGTCCCATCCTGCTGCGGGCCTTCCAGGGCGCCTTCCGCACCGGCAAGCGGGTACGCACCGAGACCCACATCAGCAAGGGGGCGGTCAGCGTGGCGTTCGCCGCGGTGGAGTTGGCCCGCAAGTTCTTCACCAACCTGTGCAGCCACACGGCGCTGCTGGTGGGCGCAGGCGAGACCGGCGCCCTGGCCGCGCGCCATTTCCTGCAACAGGACATCGGCCACCTGCTGGTGGTCAACCGCAGCCCCGAACGCGCCCGGGATCTGGCCGACACCCTGCGCGAGGAGAAACGCCGCGGCAAGCTGGGCGAGGCGCGCGATCTGCCCCAGGTGCCCGCGGATTCCCCCGAGAAATGCGGCCTGGTCGCTCCCCGCCCCTGGGAGGATCTCGCCGAGGCCGTGGCCGAGGCCGACGTCATCCTCTCGACCACCGGCGCCACCGAACCGGTGATCCTGCCGGAAATGGTCGAGCAGGCCGTCGCCGGCCGCAAGGGCCGCCCGCTGTTCCTGCTGGACATCGCCGTGCCGCGGGACGTCCACCCCGACGTGGCCGGCATCAAGGGCGTATACCTGTTCGGCCTGGAGGATCTCAACGAGATCATCAAGGGCAATCTGGACTCGCGACGGCAGCAGGTTCCCCATGCCGAGCGCATCATCAAGCAGGAGCTGGCGGAGTTCCACCAGTGGATGGCCGACGTGGACATGCGCCCCACCGTGGCCGAATTCCGCGCCTACCTGGAAGATCTGAAGGACAAGCAGGTGGGGTTCGTGGCCAAGAAGGAGTCGCCCGAGGTGGCGGCGGCCGTGGACAGGAGCCTGCAGCAGTTCATCAAGAAGGTCCTGGGCCGCTCGGTATCCACCCTGAAGCAGGCCCGGACCGCCGAGGAACGCCAGCAGGCCCTCGACACCCTCCATCGCATCTTCGGCGAGGAACCCCGGGACGACCGGTTCTAGCCACGGCGGAAGCGTCGCCGCGGAAAAACTCCGGGCAGACAGACCACCGCCGAGACCGCAAGACCAGGAAAGATCGCCTCGACACCCATCCACGGCCCGCCGCCGCCCAGCAGCATCCAGGCCAGGGACACGGTCCCGCTGCCGATCATGCCGACCAGCACCCGGCGGCCGGACACCCGCCACCGGGAATGGGCCAAGGCCAGGGGCAACAGCAGCACCGGCGTGCCCACCGAGCCCAGGGCCTTCCACAGCGCCACGACCGATCCCGACAGCAGGGCCAGGGTGATCGAGACCACCGCGGTCCCCACCAGGGCCAACCGCATCAGGGGCAGGGTCTCGTCGGCGACCAGGCCCCGCCACCGGCCGATGACGTCCCGGCCCAGGGTTACCGCCCCGATGAAGGCGTAGCTGTCGATGGTGGACATGATGGTGGCCAGCAGGCCCACCACGAACACCGCCTGCAGGTAGGGGGGCAGGGCCAGATGACCCAGGGCGGGAAAGGCCTGTACCGGGTCGGCCAGGTCCGGCAACAGGGCCCTGGCGTACAG
>Ga0164318_10001398_pt1 | contig 21371 bp, 25 predicted proteins | sample GuaBasSedimGuay9_FD_113734 | JGI IMG/M metagenome (GOLD analysis project Ga0164318, IMG submission 113734) | Subseafloor sediment microbial communities from Guaymas Basin, Gulf of California, Mexico - Guay9, Core 4571-4, 0-3 cm | ecosystem: Environmental > Aquatic > Marine > Hydrothermal vents... | reverse complement strand
GCTGAAGCCAGGTAAAAAACGGCCGCTACTCTGAAGATCACTATGTCCATCTTGTTTACGTCGCCTCCTAAAGTGCTTCGAGAGAATAACCCAGGCTCTATCTTCATATCAAGTTTCCCTTGACTCTTCTCCTTGCCAAGGGCCATTATTTTTCTTGCGGAGGGGTGGCCGAGTGGACGAAGGCGGGTGACTTGAAATCACTTGACCCCGAAGGGGGTCCGGGGGTTCGAATCCCTCCCCCTCCGCCATTTACAGCACCTTCCATCATCTAACCTCATTCATTTATCTAACAACGCATCTAACATCTTGCTATTAAACCCTGTCTGTTCAGTGGAATTTAAAATGCGACAAAGTGGAATTTAGATGCGACAAAGGCAATCGCTGTCAAAGCGTGTCAAAATCTGTTTTAATGTGTCACAGGGAGAGGCATTTCCAAGGGCGGACTTTATTGGGGCTCCAGAGCTTGGGTTAATACCCAGTATTCGTCTATCTCGCCACGGGGTCTTACCTTGGTATATCCCAGGATTGATACATCGGTGATGTAGACCGTTTCGCCATTTTTCATGTAGCGGCATTCTCCATTAGCTAGGTCCCTAGCCAATAGCTTTTTGAACGCAACCTCGTCATGCTGATGGGCATATTCGCTGAGCTTTTCTAGCTCCTCTCTGTTTTTGCATCCGACCCAGCTGGAGCCTGCTACTTTGGCAGTCCCTCCGATTTCTGGGGTTCCTGCCAGGGCAGGTAGACTAAAAACCACTGCAAACGCCAGTAGCGTAACCCATCTCATCCAGGCCCTGGCTTTAGGCATGACTTCTGCACCTACTTTAAAGGCTCAAAGGTTATATCATCCAGATGCCAATCTACTTGGCCCCAGTAGCCGGTGTATACGCTGTGCCGCACTATTTCGCTATAACGTCCCCTCACTTTGAAAGACATGTGCACCACGGCTCTCTTTCCGCCGCTGGTTACTCCCTCAAACCATATCGTGACAATCCCGGGACCCGAGCTTTTGCTGAAACGCCCGTTTATGCTTATGTCCTTGGATTTTCTATCATATTCAATATTGCCCCTAAAACAGAAGGCTCCGTTTGTTGAGCAAATATTTTGATCCCATACGATTCGTTGCACGTCGAACGCTAGGGCAGTCAAAGAAAACATAAAGACAGCAACCATAAGAAACATAAGCTTTTTCATGATTAGTCCCCCCCCAGAATTATTAGTACCCTTTTAGCAACTTTAGCGGAGAAAATCAACATTCCACACTGAGCAGAGAAATGTGGAGAGAGTCAGGGAGTGACCCATGCCACCATGCCTACAAAGAGTTCATCATCAAAGACCAGGTCCTGGGCTTGAAGAGCTAGACGAATTTGGTTGGTTATGTCTTGGTTTCCTTTCCTAATCGCCACCGTTCCATCTTCTCTTACGGCGTAGTAAAGAGCATCTTTAACTTGTGCAATGCTTAACCGCTCAAAGTTGCAGTAGAAGCGGATAGAACTAACTGTCTCCCAGTCACAGTCTACCTGGTGGGCATCGCCACAATTGTAGCAGCTCGCAGCTACGACCTGTTTTGTCTCGTCATGCCCATACATGTCCTTATCTACCTGACCCGACCCCCATAAATCTAGTGCTTCGGCCACCTGCAAGATGTGATGGTCTTTTTCGGCAGAATTGCCCTCACAGGTACAGTTCTTATAAGCATGAACTTTGACCTCCCATTCTCCTGTGCCCGGGTTTTGCTCATAGGCGTAGTCAATGTCCCAGGTCTGCTTCTTGTACAAGTCTCCTCCGTACTTGTCGTATTCAAGCATGGGAAAAGGAAACCAAGCGTAGATACTCTCAGGATCAGGAGCGTATTCGCAGTGATAGTCGGTCTCCTTCTCCCCATGTCCCAAGACAGGGTAGCAAAACTTAGTGTCTGTATTCCAGGAACATCCCTCCCACCATTCCCGTTCTTTAATTGTCATAGAGTCGTAGAAACGAAGAAGTCCAAAGCCTTTCATCTCAATTGATTTATCCAAGGTTATATCCTCGACACTGTCTCTAAAGACACCTAAATCTGACCCACATTCTGCTTCGCTAGTGGCAGGACAATAATCCGGTTCGGTAACTCCCACGACCCTGTCGAAACTATCTTCCTGAATTAAGGAGTACCCCCAGGGCGCAAACACAAAGTCCCCAAGGGCAGGATTAAAGTAGGTTGGAGACATTTGCCCATAAGCATCATCAATATCGGGATCGGGTAGTTCGAATATTTTTGTCTCAATTGCATCCTCCCAGGAATAGGCGTCAGGGTAAGAGTCTTTCGACTGTCCAGTTGCCATAAGCTGTCCGTTTTGGATCTGATATTCTATAGTTTCTATTATTAGCTCCTCTCCATTGTAGTTATCTTGCTCGTAATATCTTCCCTGGATTAGGCGAAAAGTATCTGGGCCAGTTCTATCAAACCGGCTATAAATTTCGTTATCCAGCACCCAGCGTTCTGTGAATTTGATAAACAAAATAGTTTGATGTGGGGCATTAACGGACTTTGCCATCAGCAGTGAATGCCGAGCTCCATCCCACCAGTCTCCGTGGGCCCTGGCTATCCAGATGATCTGGTGATCTTTATCCCTTCCGGAAGCAAAAGCGATGGTAGAGCCGGAGCCATCTGTCCAGTAATCTACAGCATCAAAGGGGAGGAAATTCTCAGTAATAAGCGATGCTTTGCCAGCTTCAACGTCGTATATAACTTGTCGAAACCCTTGGTAGTTTGCGATTATAGGTGTTTCTGCATCTGGGGGCAATGTGAATTGTAACGTTATCTGGTTGTAGTCTGAAGTTCCTTGTGTCAGGTAGTCACCCTGAACAAAGCCATAGGAGTCATCCTGTGCATTCCCTGCTAGCCCCCCAACTGTGTAGCTCAAATTCAGGCTGCCTTTAGCCATACAGGTATCTAGGGTGAACACAAACTGGGTAGACGTACCGTCTCCGTAACCCAAAATTTTGCCTCTAACCTCTTGGGCAAAGATTAGCAGCAGACCCTCGATAACACCACTTTCGGGTTTGTATTTTTGAGTTGTTCTCAAGCCTATTGCGGAGTGGCTGCTAAGCCTATAGCCCAAAATATATTGCCCGTCGGCCCAGGCCCATTCGTCCGGGGCAGCGGGACGGTTTCCCAGGTGGCGGCGGATTTGGCCGTCGGCGCACATTACACGGCCGTCGGGGAGGTAGCCCAGGACCCGAACGCGCTTCATTTTCGCGCTCCCAGCCCCACCTGCCCCCGGATGATCACCTGGGCGCCATTGGTGACGGGCTCGTCGGTGACGGGCTCGATGAGCCTAGTGGTGCCGCTCAAACGCACCAGCCACTTGCCGTCCTGGGTTTTCCCCACCAGGTAGCCCACCTGGTAGCCTTCGTCTCGCTTTCCCAACAAGCGGCGTATCACTTCCATCCCACAGCCTCCACGCGGGTAATTTGGCGGCTGCCCTGGCGCTCAACAAACACGGAGTGCACAAATAGGGGCGGCAGATAATCTAAAATGTCCCTCAGGGCTACCTCCACGACAGTGTTGCCCTGGATGGCCTTGATGACCGTGTCGGCACTGGTGGTGAGGTCTATCCAAAGGCCAGGACGCAAATCGTACATGGATGGTGCTTCAAAGCGCACTGTAAATCGCTCGGCCTGGACCCTGGCTTTGAACCAGTTCCAGTAGTTGTCGTGGCCGAACCAGTTGACCTCCAGGGATTCGCCCACGGTGCCCAGGTCCAGGGTTTCTTCCTGGTGGTCAACCCGAGAATCGTCTCGTGCGGGAGCGATAGGACTCACTCTGGGAGGCTGGCCCGTGCTCAATTGGGTGTCGTAATGAATCTCCTCCTCCCATGTTATTTCATCTTCACTGCTCACCCACGCAGTATATGTGCGGGTTTGACGGGAGACCACATATAGCTCGTCAGTAATGCGCTCGTATTCCTGAACGATCTCTTCCCCTTCTTTTTTACCTGTGTCTGGGCCGTAATATTGCATTTTGCTGCGGTTCTGGATCTCCTGGAAGATGTAACCGTCAGAGTCGTAGGTATAAGAAACTTCATTGTTTTCACCCCAGCCAGGCTGACCATCATTCCGGTAGTGAGTGATTTCCTCCTGGCGACTTGCCAAGAGAAAATCCCGCTTCCAGAGCACATTCTGGGGTGTAGGCGTGGGGTCGTATGTATTAGTAATGGTCTCGCGCTTCATCAGGACCCAGCGCCCCGAAACTATGCCGCCCCCGGGCCACCACACATATTTGGTGGTTTCCTCGGATAAGATGATGGGGCCAATGTAGGTTTTGGTGTAGTCCACCCTAAACTGTTGCTGGCCTGTCTGGTCCGTATAGGTGTGGGTGGATTGCTCTGTCTCAGTGGCCAGGGCCCGGGGCGTGTCTATGTTGTAAATGACTCGGCGCAAAGGCCGGGCCCGCTTGGCCCTCTGGATAGTGAGGTTTTCGATGAAATGGCCCACATCTGCAGCACCGACATCCAGGGTGATGGGATTTTTTTCCACCACGGCCACCACCCGGACGGCGTCTACATCGGGGAATATGGCCGCAAGCTCCTCGCCACCCTGATTGAAGGGCTCGATGATTTTGCGTAGCCCCTCCAGGAGAATGCCAGAATAATGCCACAGGGGCTCCAGGGCGTTTACCAGGGGGTAATTAAGGCGGGTGTCCCATTGCAGGGCCACGCCGGCCTGGCTGGCTAGGGACTGGGCCGCCTGACCAGAGGACACCTCACCCAGAAGGAGCTCACCTGTTATGCCCTGGGCCACCTCATGAGTGAGGGCAACATAGAGCTCCACGGGGGCAAAGAGTTTGGCCCGGAGGGTGTCCACACCGTTTATGGTAACCACGGCCTGGCCGGTGCAGCAGTCCAGGGCTATGGACTGCCAGGGACCCTCCACCTGGATGAAACCCTGGTTGTTGGGGATCTCCAGAGCCACAGCGTTGGTGACGGTGGCATCGTCAAACAGCCGCTGGAGATCCCGGGATTCCAGGGAATAGGCCGGAGCCAGGCCCTTGCTGCGATCTATAGATTTGTACTCTGTCATGCGGCAAACCTCTGGACCCGGGGTACAGGGGTGACATCCCAGGCTCCCATGTAGACCGTGAGAGCAGAGCCCCCAGTGACGGCCCCGCCGCTGGCCTCGTACTCCCGGAGGGTCATCCAGGCGATGGCAGAGCCGCTCGCAACAGCGCCACCGGAAGCCTCATAGGCCAGCTCCAGGGCGTGCTCAGCCTCACCGTCCGTGACAGCACCGCCGCTGGCCTCGTACTCCCGGAGGGTCATCCAGGCGATGGCAGAGCCGCCCGTGACAGCGCCACCGCTGGCCTCGTAGACGGCGGAAACTGAAATATCAGCCTCACCGTCCGTGACAGCACCACCGCTGGCCTCGTAGAAAACAGAAATCGAAACATCGGCCTCGCCACCAGTAACGGCACCGCCGCTGGCTACGTATTCATGGGAATAGGGCAGCTCCAGGCTGTAATCCGCCGAGCCCCCCGTGACAGCACCGCCGCTAGCCTCGTAGACAACAGAGACCGACACATCGGCGGAGCCGCCCGTAACGGCGCCGCCAGAAGCTTTGTAAACGTTTCCCTGGGGCTGGCCCCAGAAGAGGATGAGGTTAATAGAGGTCATTTATGTCCTTGTTTTACCAATACCTCGTAACTTTGCGCTCTGAGCCCACAGTGACGGCTCCCCCTACAATATTTCTCCGCCCAGCTCTGTGTGTTCGCTGGAACTCGAACCACTTGGTTGAACTGTTCCCTCTTTTCGAATCTTGCCCCAGAGACTAGCCCATAGACCGTAAGCCGGCTTGGAAGAATCACTCTCACCGTTGTAATTGCGCACAAAAGCATTACTCGTACAATAAATAGCCCTGTATCCGTATTTAAAGTAGTTTTCATGGCACTGCCCTTCAGTAGTCAAAAGATAATAGATAGCATTTCCATAAGAATTATTGGAGAATTCAAACGAACAATAGTCCACCCACACTCTTCCTGCAACCATGTCTGAAACTACTGCGTACTTGTGTGTAGTAAGGTCAAGCCTCTGAAACTTGATATATGCGATGTAAACCATGAAATTGAAGTTGGTGGTTACCCAAATGGTGCGGATAACATCAGCAGGAGTGCTAATTACCACATTTTTGGACAACTGTCGAGAATTGTCTGAGGAGTTTCCAAAGATATAGATTCTTCCTGGTCCCAAGAACCCCGAGATCTTCACCTGGTCGTCCCAACTATGTAGCCCGTCCTCGAGCTGAAAAGTTATAGTCACCCCGTTTGCCAAGTATCTGCCCAGGGAATCTATTTCCCTTTGGACGTCGGCGGCAGACATTGTAGTCTTGATTTCGATCGTTCGAGACCATTCCTCAATGTTCACCGCTTTCTTTTTCGGTGTAATTATCAGAGGTGTTTGAAGCCCCATCTCACACCCCCACAACCCATGCGCTCGCATTGCCGCTGTTGGTTGGAGCGGTGACAAGTTCCAGCTCCACGCTGGCGGCTCCCACCTCGTTTGCCAGGACTATGCCCTGCCCCAGGTAACGGCTGCCATCGGCAATGCCCAGGTTGGCGACCGAAATCTCCTCCGTCGCCAGAATCAGGGTCCCAGCAGAATCCTTAAAATAGACCCGCCAGGTCGCCTCCACATTGTCAGCCGAGTAGGAGATCTTGCAGACAATCCGCCCCTTCCCCTGAACATCCACATCTCCGCTCTTGGTCCCCGCAGCAGTAGCCTCGGAGATTTGGGGCGTGTCTGGGAGGGTAAGGACGCCAGCGGCTGGGGCATCGCGGCCTATGTGCTTGGTGACGCCCCCCTCGGAAATTTCATGGGTGGCGACGTTCTTGTCGGATCCCTCGATTACGCCAATATAGCTCACGCCCATGATGGCCTCCTATCAATCGAGGGTGATTTTGGGCGTAACTTTGATCTCGCCGCCGCCCGAGGGGATGGTATACGGCCCGTCGCTGAACCTCTCGGCCCACAGGAGAACGCCATTACTGGTCACGTAATAGCCGTATACGTTAGCCTCAGCCCCAGTGTAAGTGAAGGTTACCTGGGGATATTCAGCCGTGGTCACTCCGCTGCCATCGGTGGAGATGGTCCAATTGGCGCCAGAAAGAGTTTGTGGGCTATATCCATCTCCTGTAGATTCGGTGAGATCACCGATGACGGTGTTTTCATCTGGAGTTATGTCATTGACGAAAAGCCGTAACTCTACATCGTAAGGCGTGTTTTTGTTCAAAATGCGGGCCAGCATCTCGACCTCGCCCTGATTGGGAACTACTAATGCCATAATTTACCTCCTTAAATCGTTTCTACGATCTCCAGAACCAGCGTCACATCCACCCAGTCCAGGGGGATGAGGCGCCGGTTTTCTAGCCTCCTGACGATGACCTTCCACGAGGCCTGGGCAGTCTCGCCGTCGGGGCAGTAGTCGGCCTGGGCCACCTGGGCGGATTCCTGGAGAGCCACCAGGTCCTGGAACTCATCAGCCGACAGGCGGCCCGCCACGGTGATGGTGTCTCCCAGCTCCACCGCGGAGCCGGCAAAGACCTGGATCACCTTGCCCCCGGTCACATCCCGGGTGGCGCTCATGGACGTCCCGGCGGTGTCGCCCAGCTCCTGGACATCCTGGATGCTGATAACCGTGGCGCCGTAGCTAAATCTCAGCACGCCACCCATCAGATGGTCCCTCCTCTGGCCATGACCAGGGCAATCTCCTCACCTAGCTCCTCCAGAAGTCTTTTGCCCCTCTGGGTCATGGCCGCCACCTGGGAGGCGGTGAGATGGACGTGGACCTCCTGGTGCTGGAAAGACGACCTGTGAACACCAGATGGCACAGGCACAGTTGGCATCCGTACCCTGAGCCCAGGCACCAAGCTCAACAGCGCCTCCCTGGGGATGAGGCGCTCATTGATAGCCCGCATGGCCTGCACACCGTAATAGGCTACGCTCTTGGTAGTATGCACGTACTCGCCAGGGGTTAACCAAGCCTTCACCGTATCCCTGCCCCCCCAGCCCGGCACCTTGCCGCCTGTGGCAAAACGCCTCCAACCTACCAGCCCGCCACCGGAATGGGCCTCCACGGTCTGCTGTTTCACTGTTACCGTCACCGTTTTGTCCCTGATGGCGTCGTACTCCCGCTTGATGTCGTCCAGGCCCACGGCCCCGAAGAGGATCTGGGCTTTTCGTTCTTGGGGGATACCTGTGAGCTCCTTAGCAAACTCCGCCAGCTTGGTGTTGAGGTTCTTCAGTAGGCCGCTCAACCCCTCCATACTCTGGCGCAAGTCCTCCAAGGCCCTTTGCTTCTCAGCCCGGATCTGCTCCATTACCCGAATGGCCCCCTGACCAGCCTCTTCGAAGCCCCTGTAGGCTTCCCGGAAGGTTCCCTCATCCTTGGCCGATCTGGCCACTTCCCCAAAGAGCCTCTGGGCGTCGCCAAAACCCTTCTTGGCCAACTCGTAGTTGCCCCTGGCCAGCTCGGCCTGGGCCCTGGAGACCTTCTCCCAGGCCTCCTTCATCTTATCGGCCTGGGCCTCCTCCTGGTCCATGCGGGAGCGCCTCAAATCTCTCAGCTGGCTTTCCAGGTCCATCTGGGCCGCGGCAATCTGTCGGTTCAAGTTCTCGATCTCCCGGGTGTACTGGCGCTCCTTGTTCAGGGCTTCGTCCAGGGCGGCGATAATGGCAGCCTTGGCCTCCCTGGCCACCCTCACCTTGGCTGCCAGGATCTCTTCCTGGTACATCTCGATCTCTTGAGCGTTGGCCCCTTCCTTGGAAGCCTCGGTTCTCAATTCCTCCAGATAGGCATCCAGGGCCCGGGACCGCTCGGCGTAGAAGTTGAGCACCTTTACGGTGAGCTCATCGTACATCTTAGCTCTGAGGGCATTCACCGCCTGCTCCCGTTTGGCCCCGGAGAGGCTCAGTTCCAGCTCCTTCTCCTGGAGGCGATAGCTCACCATGAGTTCCCGGACAGACTTGCCCAGCTCACCGATGGCCTTTTTCTGGGAATCAGCCAGGGTCTTCCAGTCGGTGGCCAACTTGGCCGAGTCAAACCCCTCCACGGGAGCCACGGCCTCTTTGCGCAACTCTCTTACGGCCTGGATGTACTGCTCTTGTTGCTGGGTGAGCCTTCCCAGCTCCTTTTCCGCCTCTTTGGCCGCCTCAGTCTTCTTCCCCAGCCAGTTGGTCTCCTGGGCCTGAGCGGTCAGGGAAGCCTTCAAGAAGCCATAATATCGAATGGCCCCGGCCAGGCGTCGCCGGTACTGCTCCAGCTCTTCATCGGTCATCTTCGCCAGTTCCGCCTGGGTCTTTATCTCCACCTCGGCGAAATCTTTGTGGGCCTGGGCCTGCTTTTCCCAGTAGTCCTGGGCCTCGCGAAGGTGGGCCAGGGCCCTTCTGTATTCGTTGATCTGATAGGCCAAACGCCCAATCTGGATGGCGGCATAGGCCACGTTCATGGCTCCCAGGGCCACACCGAGGGCCCCTGTGGATGCCGCAGCTGCCCCGGCCTCAATGGCCAGTCCCTTTAATCCCATCACCAGGCTGGCTAGCCCTAAGCGCCACAGGGCCAAGGCGCTAAGACCTGCCGCAAGTATGGTTACAAGACTTTTGGTTGCTGGATCTGCCTCTTGTAGCCCCCCGACAAAAAGCTCCAAACCCTCTACTACTGGCAACAATCCCTTAGACAACACCCCTCCCAATTGGATCTCCAGGTTTTCCAGTTCGTTTTTAAAGAGCTTGATCTTGTTGGCCGGCGTGTCGGCCATCTTGCTGTTGGCCTCCTCCATTGCTCCGGCGGCCCCCTTCATGTCGCCCAGGGTCTTTTTGAGTCCGTCCAGGTGATTGAGAAGGGTAATGACACCGTTTAAAGCTTCCGTATCCGGAACAAGGGCCCTGAGCTGGTTTAGGCTCAAAGAGCGCTTTTTTAGCTCCTCCAAAGTGGGGATTAGCCCCTTCCAGGTGATTCCCAGGGCCTCAAACTTTTTCTTGGCCTCTGGGGTAGGCACAGAAAGCGCCTTTATGGCGCCTTTTAGTGCCGTGGTGGCAATGGGCGTCCTCATGCCTGCCTTGGTCATGGTGGCGATGGCTGCCGCCACAGACTCAAACCCCACCTTGGCTGCCGTAGCCACGGGCAAGACTTCCCCCAGGTATTGGGAGAGTTCTGGGAAGGTAGTCACTCCCTGACGCACCGTTTCGAAGAGCACATCGTACACGTGCCCCAGCCGGTCTATTCCCATGCTGTAAGCATTGAGAACCCCCAGGCCCGCTCGCACCGCTGTCTTGGTGTCCGTCACCCCTGCCACGGCTGCCTTGGCCGATAGCTCCAGCACCTTGGTGGATTTGGACATGGCCACCCCGGCGGAAATGATGTCGTACTCGGCGGCGGCCAGCTCTTCAGCGCTTTGTGGAATGCGCCTGGTCATCTCCAGGATCTCCCGGGACAGGGCGGCGAATTTCTCCCGGGAGGCATCTACCAGGGTGAACACCTCGGCCATGCGCTGGGTGTAGCCCTCGTAGGCCCCAAAGACCTTCACCACGGAATATCCCGCCGCAGCCAGGCCTAAAAGCCCCATCTTGGCCTGGGCCATTGCATTGACCCATCCGTTGGTCTCAGCCCGGAGAGCAGCTATTTGGGTCTTCATCTGGATTTGAGCCTTGTAGAGCTCCCGGCCGGAAAGCTGCCCGGAGCGGGCCAGGCGGGCATAGGCAGCCCGGATCCTTTTGATATCCCGTTCCACCTCCCTCAAAGGGCGGAACTGAAGCACATCGAAGGCGTGTTTTAGCCCTTTGGAGGTCTTCTGTCCTTCGATGCGAATGCGCCCCAGGGTGCCCCGAACATCCTTTTCCAGGCGGCGAATAGCCACCCCGCCTTCGGGTTTAACCCGTATCACAATGTCCAGGGCGCTCACCAAAGCCATTGCTTCATGCCTCCCGGGAGGTTATTTTAATCCCATGAAAGGATTTGCCTTTAAGAAGAAATCTCCTGAACCCAGAGGGCTCATGCCTCCCCAAAGGCCCAATCTGAAAGTCCAAATACTGGGATGGGCCTTTGTTGCTTTCATGGCCTTCAACCTCTTCTGTCTTCTCTTGCCTGAAGCTCCCCAGCAGCGGATTTACGAACTAGAAAGCTCTTTGCTAGGCATATTCGTTGTCGGGTTCTTATTCCTGGCCTTAGCGGTAGTGGTTCTATATGTTGTCCTATGGGCCTTTGTTTCTCTCTTTAAGTAACTCGGTCGTGGCCTGAAGGGCCTTCACAAACCAGCCAAACCCGTAATCCCACACCTGGCTGTGGCCCCACATGATCAGCCAGCAGATTCCTCTATCGAGTTCTTCAATGCCTCCCGGCCTATCCTGGACAGACGCTTCACCAGACGGACGAAAAAAGGGTTGGTTTCCAGAAAAGCCTCTTTCAAAGGCTCCAGCTCGCTAGGGGAATACTCCTCAAGCTCGGCCACTTCCAAGCCAGTGCTCATGGATAGAGCCATAGCCGGAGCTTCCTCGAACATCATGTCCAGCACGTGGACCTCCCCGGGCCTCTCAAACTCGTCCAGGAGCTGGCGCACCTGGGCTACGGTGAGCTCTTTGACCATCACATCCCTGTCGCCCAGGCGCACCTTTTTAGACATCCTCACTCCACCCATTGCTTTACTCCACGTATCTCACTTCGTAAGGCTCCGTCTTGTTGGGAGGCGTGAGGAGGGTGCCCTCCAGGGTAATGCCCGTAAAGTCCTCGGCCAGGAAGTCCACCTCGCTGGTGGGCATGAGCCTGGCCTTCCAGACATAGACCCGGCAGGCCTTGTTGTTCGCCATGTTGATGCCCTCCAGAATGAGGGCGCCCTCGATCTCCGTCTTCTTGGAGCCCAGGATCTTCTTGCAGGTTTCGTTGTACTGATAGTCCACCTTGAGAGCCTGACCGTCAGTGATATCTCCGCCTTCCAGGGCCTTGAGGAGACCCACGGAGCCCCGGATCTCGTAGTCCGTGTCCTTCGTGTACGTGGTGGAGCCGTCCTCGTTGGTCACAGCAACAGTGGCCTCGTCAATACCATCGTGGGCCAGCTTCACGTAGGCTCCCAGGGCTGCTGTGGCATCCTCTCCGGTAACACTCCCACTATCTGTCACATCCTCCACCAGCCCCCGCAGGGCCACGGCCAGGTTTTTGGCGTCGATCTCATTGAGCTCGATGGTTATCTTGGCGGGCTTGGCCAGGGCCACCCTATCCAGGGCCTGGCCGTAGGTATCTATCCGCCGGGAGATCCTCTCTTTGACATCCGCCTCCGTCTCGGCAATGGCAAACTTAATGGCATTGCCTATGGGCAGAAACTTGCCCTGGAGATCTCTATCAATATAAACCTCGCCTTTTCCAAGGAAACCAGCCATCTCTCATTCCCTCCTCATTTCAGCTTTTCCGCCACGCCCCACGAGAAGAGCCTCTGGGCCTGGTCTTCCCGAACAGTGATCACCTTCCCAGCGGGGTACTCCTTTCCTTCGTGTTCGTGGGGCTTTTTAAGTTTCACTTTCACCTTGGGTGGTGCCTTTTTCTCCTGCTTTTCCTGGGCAAGCCTCTCTTCAGCCATTTTTATCCCTCCTCAAACTCTCCTTTTGACCCGGGTTTTTATGGTCAGGGCGTAGACCACCTTATCGGCGTCTCCCCCCACGAAGAGGGTCTTGGTCGGCACGAAAGGCTTCATGTCCACGTTGTCCACCTCAGGCCTGAATCGCCTCAGGGCCGCCCTGCCCTCCTCCAGCATGGTGTAGGCGTCATCCCTGCCAGCCCCCCTAATATCCCGACAGGCAAAGAGCACGGTGAAACTCAGGTCTTCTCGCTCCAACTGGTTTTCCAAGGCAAAATCCGAGCCCTCGTAGACCACCCTCACCCCCGGCAGAGAGAAGAGCCCTGCCATCACCTCCTGCCAGGTGCCCCGGGCCCCATCCACATTGGTGATGCCCAGGGCCTCTTTCAGCCGGGCCACTATGGTGTCCTCTATGTTAGCCAGATAACTCAAAGTGCTCCCTCACCATGCGCAAAATCCGCCCCTCGTCCTGAGGCGTCATGTACAAGAAGGGCCTGGGCGGAATGTCTCCCCAGGGCATCTGGATGGTCCTTCTCCTCTCGTGGGCCCTCACGGGGACCTGGCGTCCGTGCTGGCGCCTCAGATGGGCCCTTACATGTTGCACCACTTCCTGGGTCCCAAACTGGCCCCTCCTAGCCCCAAATTGCTGCACAGCGGCATACTGGACGTTGGTCCCCACTGTCACTATGTCGTTTTCGGCCTTGTAGGCGATGGAGTTCATGAGCCGTCCCGTGTCCCTCAAAGGCACCGCCGAGCCTTTTCGCCTTCTGGCAACGGTGGAAGGTCTCAGGGGAGGCCAGCCCGGCCCCCCCTGGACGAAGTGGAGCATGGTCTGGGACACCAGATATAAACCGATCTCTTCCATGAGGGGCCTGGTGTTGGCCAGGCGCTCCTGGAGGGCTGCCAGCAAGTTGCTGGCCTCCATGTCCCTGGCTTCCACCTTCATTTGCAACATCAGAACTTGCTCCAGTCTATTTTTTGCCCCTCAGGGACCTTCACAGCCGCCACAGGTCTCTCCATATCAGTGTCGCCTTCGGGATCGTCTCCCAAAAGGGCCCTCACCAGTTCATTGGCGTCCTGGCGCTTGTCCCGGGCCATCTCTTCCACTTCCTGCCTGGCGTAGAGCTCATATTGGGCCCGTTTGGAGATGATCTGCTTGGCGGCAGGAAGCATCTCATCCGTTAGCGTAATCCCACTGCGGCGCAGGTAAGCCGTGAACCAGGTTTCGGCCCGGGAGATGGCCCAGTCCCCCAGCGAGTCATCTCCCCGGGTCACCTGGTCATAGATGCCAGGGTCCATGTCTTCCTTCAGCTCATCCGCCGTCAGCCAGATCCCCATCTTTTACCTCTGTGCTCATAGCTGATAGCTCATAGCTGATAGTTTTTAGCCATCAGCCATTAGCCATCAGCCATCAGCCATCAGCCATCAGCCATCAGCCATCAGCCATCAGCCATCAGCCATCAGCTCACCACCGTGGCCCAGCAAATAGCTTTGGGCACAGGTATAGGCAGGGGCTTGCTCTTACCCAGGATCTTCACGCCCGATGGATCATCCTCATCCACGGGCCTTGCGTAGAAGGGCATGGGCAAAAGCCCCGCCTTCATGTCATCAATGGCGCAGTAAAGAAGGGTGAAGGGGGCATCGTTGGCCCACATCACCACCTTCTTCTCGTCCACGATCTTCTTCCTGGTCTTGGTGGCGGGGTCGTAGTAGCTCACATTCATGAGCTCCACGCTGTATCCGGCCAGGTTGATGGCCCTCTCGGAGATGCTCACTTTGATGGCGCTCTTGTTGGAGATGTTCTCCACCACCCCGGCCAAGGCCAGGAAGGCCTGACGCCCCGCCCAGATCTTCATCTCGGCGTAGCCCGACTCATCCTGGACCTGGGACTCCATCTGGATGAGATCGTTCAGGATGTCCTTGGCCTTCTTGTTGGCATCGCCCCAGGTGAGATCCGGGGAGTAGGTAAGGGGAGAGCCAAAACCCACCTGGTAGGTGTCCAGGACCCCGCCCTCGGTCTTCATGGGCCAGGCGATCTGTCCCGTGAGGGCCTGGGATGCCAACCCTTCCGTGGTGGCCCTCACCACCCGACGCATGTCGTCTATCCTGTTGGTCACCACCTGTTGACGCCCTGCCTTATCCAAGAGTTTCAGGTCATTGAGGTCCTTGGCCGTGAAAAAGGAATTCACGTCTATGGGCTGGGGCTCGATGTAGGTGATGGTCCGTCCTTCGTCGCCAATAGGCACGCTGGGAGATCCCCTCCTCACCACAGGCACGGCGTTGGTGGTCTTCACGATCTCGTCCACGCCTACCACAGGCAGCCCGTGTTGCCTGCGCTTGCTGTCGGGAAAGATAGTGTCCACCACGGGGGTCTTCAGAGGCGGCAGGGTCTTTAGTACCTGAGCCACCGCCTCGGGGGTGAAAAACTCTCTAAGGTCTATGTTCACAGGCATCCTTTACCTCCTTCAAATGGAGTAGATTCCTATCTCCACCAGCCTGGCCACGTCGGCATCGTCTATGGCCGCTCCGTCCACCAGCAAGGCTGCTTTGTTCACCGTGCCGTGGCGGTACACCACGGCCACCGTCTCCTTGGTGGTGTCCACCTTGTTGGCCAGCACGCCAAAAAGTCTTCGTTTGGCAGAGGCGGACACGGTGGCTCCGTTGTCGGGGGCAGCGGTGAAGCTGGCGTTCACCTTGGCGGTCTCATAGTTCACCGTGCCGGAGCCGTCGCCGTAGAGACGGCCGCATCCGTCATCGCAAAGGGTCTGGGTGCCATCAGTGACCACCACAGTGCCAGGCTGTAAGGGTTTGGCGTCCAGGCTGCCGGAGAAATCCTTGTTGGATCCGTCTCCGGTACCTATCTCCTTGCTGGTCTCTCCGTAGGGCACCAACTTATTGTTCTCGTCCACGGCCACCACGGTGCCAGCCTCCAGCACTCCCTGGTCGGCCTTTACGGGCCAGGCTATCCCAAAGGGACCGTGACCACCGGCTGCCACCTGCTTTTCGGTAAACTGCTGGGTTCCCAATACAGCGTCAAAGGCCATCACACCCTCCTCTTCACATGTACTTGGTCAGATCCCCCAGGGGCTTATCCAGAGTAGGGGGATCGCCAAAGTCCTGCTCCCCTGGCTGAACCGGCAATGGCAGGGCCTTGAAGATCTCGATGAGCACATCCAGGGGGCTCTTTTCGTACTTGGTGTCACCGTCGGAGAACTCCATCTTCTCCACGGGACTCATGGCATCGGCCAGGGCCAGCACCAGAGGATGTTTCTCCTTGGGCACCCTGCCCTTGATAGCTTCCTCTAGCTCTCTCTTCTTCTGGGCCAAGAGCTCACCGGTAAGGGCACGTTCCTTATCGGCAAACTCCTGGGCCACCTGGGCCTTGGCCTCGGCCAATAGCCTTTCCTGCTCCTCTTTGGGCAAATCGGAAAATTTCATGGGCTCCTCCTTCTTTTTCTCCTTGTCTATTCGCTCCTTCAGGGCCAAAAGCTTGGGTTCCACCGCCTTGGCCACTTTAGCGTCTATCTGGACACCCCTGGCACCGTGGAGGTATCCCAGGGCCGCTGCCACGGCCTTGGGCACCAGAGCAGGCTTCCCGTCCACTATGTCTACCACCAGAAACTTATAGGCCGTCTTGTTTTCGGGATCGCTCTTGGGGTCTCGGTAGAGACAGTAGGCCTTGAGCCCTGCTATCCCATACTTCTCGAAAACCCGGGCCCTGGCCCCATCGTTGTCCCAGGCCACCTCCTTGATGGGTAGCTTGGACAGGGGAGGAGGGGAGTCGGCAAAGTTCTGGGCAGGAGGCTCTTTCAACCAGTCCAGATCGTAGGGAGGCACCACTTTATCGGCGTCTTCCCTGCCAAACTTCTCCAGGAGCCACTCCCTCAAACCTGTGAGAGCCCTGGCAATGACGCCCAGCTTGTCCGCCTCCAGAGCGGCAAATTCGAAGATCTCCACATCATCGCTAAAGGCTACCTGGCCCACGGGTTTCAGATCCTTGATGAGGGGCGGAACGCTGCCTAGAAAGGCCAGATGATGAAGGTACTTTTTGCCTTCGGAGTTCTTGCGCAAGCCAATGGACCACTTTTTGAAAAAGCCCTTATCGTAGGCATCCTTCAGAAGCGGCAAAAGATCCACGTCGCCGTAGAGGGTCTCGTCCTCCAGCTTCACTGCCTTAACCCAGCCAAAGGCGGGCATAAAGTCGGCGAAAGAATGGCCCAAGGTTACAGGCGCCTCACCCTGAAAAGTCTCCACCACTTGCTCGAAATCGGAACGGGTGAGCTCCTTACCGTTGTACTGCCCTATTTTAGCCAGCTCCAGCCACATCTTGAGCCTATATATAAAGGTATCTGACCCAAGCCATTGCCAAACCTGCCAAATCTGGTTTGTCTGGTTTGTCTGGTTTATCTGGTTTATCTGGTCCTCCATGAGCCATCAGCCATGAGCCATGAACTATGAGCTATCAGCCATCAGCTATCAGCCATCAGCCATGAGCTATCACCCATGAGCCTGACCCCTCTCCCTTGGGGGTGTTCAAAGGTGTTCAAAAGTGTTCAAAAAGGTGTTCAAAAAGTTTGGGCCATGTCTTTATCGTCTAAAAAGGTAAAGGGCCTCAGAAGCCAAAATTTTGCGTCTGACGGGCAATGTCTCTTAGGGCCTTAGCTAGTGGGAATCTATGGGACAGGATTGACAGCATATCGCTTCAAAACGTATCTTAGGGAAAAGGGGGACAACATGGCGAAAACACGTGAGGAAATATTCTGCCGCGTAGATGGCGGCATCCCTGAAATCTGCTTCGGCTGTAAGTATTTGGACCCCGAAACATGGGAGTGCTTGGCAGTAAACAAATTTATCTCCGACAGGGACATAATAGAAGCCGTCTGGGACAAAGAGGAGGACACCTGCCGCTACCGCAAGAGCCGCAAAGACTCCAAATCATCGCCGTAGCCTTTCGTATTTGAGACAGGGAACTTGGGCGGTTATCTGCAACCAGATTTCATGAGTCATCCTTGCCCATGCCATTCTACCCGCTTCATCGGGCGCAAACCCATCGTCTATCAACCGCTGTATTTCTTTCCCGCGTTCTTCACGTGCTTTCCTAAACAAGTCCCACCACATTTTCTCTGCTTTCTGGAGGCCCTCCCCGGGTTCTAAGATTTTCATTCTATACAAAAACTCTTTTGTCACGGCCCTGATCTCCTTTAGCCCGGTCTTCCAAAGGGTGTCTATGTCAGCCCATGAAAAGCTAGCTCCGCCAGGATGGTTATGGGTAAAGACTCGATTCCTAAGCTTCTCCGCCTCCTCTTTAGTAAGAAAAATGCTGCTTTCTTTTCCTTCCTTTTGAAAGACTGTCTTTCCAGAAGAGTCAAAAACGAAACACTTCTCGTGATCCAGGTGGACAATGGTATCCTCTTTGGCCCTTACGACCGCCTCCAGGGGGTCTGCCATCCAGGACAGGCCCAATCTCTCTGCCAGGCCCATCACTTCGTCCAGGATGCCGTATTCCCTGGCCCTTTCCAACATGGAGGGAGGCAGGGCGGCCAGAGAGGGCACGCCGCCAAAACCCTCCATCACCGGAGGTAGATCCTGGGTCCTCACCGGGCTGGGCTCAATGTTCATGTCCTGGGCTTCTCTCTTGTGGATGGGCCTCACCACGCACCGACAATTGAAGTGCAGAGGAGGGTGATGGCTCTGCCAAAAAGGATCTTCCACGGGCTTCACCATACCGTGCAAAGGGCCGCAGATGGGACAGCGCCTCTCGTCGGGAATGGTGAGAATTTCCAGGTAAGGAAAGGCTCCCTTGTGCTTCTGGATGGCTGCCCACCGCCCTGAGGAGTAGGCGCTCATCACATTGGTGCGAAAGACCGTCTCCCAGTACCAGGGGCTGGTGGTGTCGAATCCAGCCCGCTGGATCACTGCCTGGGCCCCCACCTCTTCCAAAAACTGGCTAAGGGTTTGCCCTTCTTCCAGGACCCGGGAGATGGCTTCCTTCACCCGGTTTATAGCGTCCAGACCCACCAGACGGGCCACGGTAAAGGCTCGAAGCCTCAAGGGGGCCTGTAAAGCATAGAACTCCTGGGGCTCCAGGGGCACCCGGGCCTTGAAAAGGGTAATGGCCTCCTCCATCGGCAGGGGCTCGGGCACTATCTCGGCAAATATTGCCTCTCCCCGAGCTAGCTCCGTGACATGAACCCATCCCAAGAGATATGCCAAAAGCATCATGTTGTAGACACACCTCTCCAGACCTTTGAACACCTCGGCTGCTGGTTTCTTGCGGCGGATGATGGTGGGCAGGGCCGAGACCAGGAAATCATAGAGCATCTGCCCTCCGATCTTTTGGTAGTCCTGAACCAGAGATTCCAGCTCTCCCAGGTGTACCTGGATCTCCTGCTCCCTGGCCTCCACACCAGGGGCAGGCTTGGCCAGAGGTATCACTTCAACCTGATCCTGCCCCTCCCAAAAGGGTCGGAGAAGGCCACCTCCTGGGCCTTCTTGGGTGCAACGAAGGCATCGTCTTCGCTCTCCGGCTCGGGCAGGTTGTAGCGGGTGTACAGGGCCCGCCGGGAAATAGGCACTCCCCGGTCTATGGCATCCTTCACCATGTCCCAGGGAGGTATCTCAAAGAAATCAAACTCGAAAGTAGGCACCGGTGCCTTCGTTCCCAGGTTCAACTCTACGATCCAGGGAATCAGGGTGTTATTTATGAGCTCTGCCAGGGCCCTGCCATCCTCCAGGGCTAGGCGATTCAGGGTATCCTTGTGTTCCTTGGATAGGGCATAGGAGCCAGAATCGCCGATGTCGGAGGACAAAATCTGGTTGGTGATGGCCTTGGAGATCTCGAAGTTGCAGAAGGTAACGAGTTTCAAAAAGTCCTCTCCGGCCCCCCTGGCCTCCAGGATCTTTACATCATCCACGTTGGACAGGGCCGCCGCAGCGTTGGACTGGATGTTGTAAAGGGCTGCGGCAATGGCCTGGGCCCGTCTCTCCGCTTCTTCATCGCTGTCACACTTAAACAGCGCCAGAATGGTGGGCACGCCAAACTTTTCACACATGGTGAGCCAAAAGCGCAACCCTGCCCGCTTAAAAGTCCAGGGCCAGTAGCAACGGGCCAAAAGGGCCGTGCCATAGGGGTTCTCGTCCCTGGGCTGGTTCCTGTAGACCATGAACTTGTACTTAGTCCTTAAGGTCTTGGGGTAGGGGTCGGCCAGCATAAGCTCCCCCTTGAGAGAAAAGACAAAGCGCTTCTGGGCCCTGCCCTTCAGGGAGGGAATCCACAGGCCATCCTCCTGGCGCCACACCAGCTCCGCCACGGCGAATCCGTATTCCAGGGCCGTAAGGAGCTGGGAAATACCGTGGGCCAGGTTGGTCTTTTTCAGCACGTCCTTCACCAGCTCCGTGGATCGTGTCGAAACAGCGTCGTTTCCCGGCGGCTCCAGGTCCCAGGCCCGCCCCTTGGTGAAGCTCTTTCTCAGGTCCAGCATGGAAGAAATGTGGGGGTCCAGGAGCATCTTGTTATAAACCTCCAGGGTCTCCCCCGTGGTGGAAAGGAGCAGATCGGGGTTGGGCATATAGTCCAGGAACCCCGCAAAGATGGCCTCGTATTGGCTCACCACCTCCTGGCCCAAGTACTTCCTAGTCATCCCTCACCCCTGGTTTGTCTCGTTTATCTCGTTCATCTCGTTTATTTGGTTTGTTTGGTTGATCTGGTTTGTCTGGTTTGTCTGGTTTATTTGGTTTATCTGGTTCATCTGGTTATTCCTCCACGAGCCATCAGCCATTAGCCATTAGCCATTAGCCATTAGCCATGAGCCATGAGCTCTCAATACCTCCTCAATATATCCGCTGCCTGGCGCCGAATCCTCAAGGGGATGGCCTTGGGGATCCTGTTCTGCTTGGGCAACAGGGAAACGGCCATCTCCAGGGCATCGGGCAAATCATCGTGGCCCTTGGGGAAGGCCTCCAGTTGATCCAGCAATAGGGTCTGGGTCTTTCTGAAGCGAATCACTCCCGCCTCCACCAGGGGAGACAGGCTGGCAATGCGAAGGGCCTTGGCTCCCGTCTGCTTTATCCCCTTCACTGGCAGTTTCACCCCGTAGCGCTCCCAGGCCTCCCGGATGCACAGGTTCTTGTAGATCTTCTGGAAGTTCTGCTCTTCAAAACCCATCATCTTCATGTGAGGGTAGAGTCCGTAGAGATCCACCAGCTTGGCCAATAGCTCGAACTCCGAGCACCTGGCCCCCCAGGCCTCCAAAACATATATGGGATACCGAAAGCCCTTGGGCACTCCCACAGCCACCACTGCCGTGTAGTCGCCAGTGCTCGTTCCCGTTGCCGGATCTACGGCACAGGTGATCACCAACTGGGTCGGGTCTATCTGGGCCACGTCGTAGAAGACAAACCAGTCTTTCCGAAACTTCTTGGACCCCTCAGGCACGGGGTCGTTGCAAAACTCCGTGGCCCACACATCCTCGCCCACGTCCTCCCGTTTCTGGCGCAAATCCTCCAGGCTCCAGCGCTGGGGCCAGATGGGTTGTCCTTCGGGCGTGTGAGCCCTGAGCCATAGGCACACCCACCCCTTTAGCTTACCTTTTTTGATTTCGTTCTTGAGCCGACTGGGCAGATCGTCGGGATGCATGATGGTGTTCACCACCACAATGAGGGCATCCTTGCCCAGGTTCATCACCGCCCGCTTGAACCAGCGATAGACGGCTTCCCTGCGGGAGGCGCTCTCCACATCGTCGTCTTTCAACAGGTCGTCGCAGATGATGTGGGTGGGGCG
>Ga0164318_10001397_pt1 | contig 21376 bp, 21 predicted proteins | sample GuaBasSedimGuay9_FD_113734 | JGI IMG/M metagenome (GOLD analysis project Ga0164318, IMG submission 113734) | Subseafloor sediment microbial communities from Guaymas Basin, Gulf of California, Mexico - Guay9, Core 4571-4, 0-3 cm | ecosystem: Environmental > Aquatic > Marine > Hydrothermal vents... | reverse complement strand
TACCACTTGGAATGCCGCTAACCATCCTTCCGGTATATACTTCTGCCGCATGAACATAGACGGCCATATCACTACCCGAAAGATGACCCTAATGAAATAGAGAGGTTTTGCGAATTTTTATCTGTAAATATACGGGGAAAAGCCGCCTGCTTTTCCCCTTTCTGTTTGTCTGCCTGGTTTCTTCATTACAGGCAGACTGGACCAACATGCCTGAAACGATGACCGGTTTTCATGCTGGTCCTGATATTACCCCGGAAAGACAATCACCGGAAAAAACATTGTATTTCTCAACAAATTGATGACATCTACCGGAACATTGTTGATAAATCTATCGGTAGCTCGGTGTTCAGTCAGAAAACATTGCTTTATGTTAATTTTCCCTGTTCTCTGAACAAATCATCCCAGACGCTTAAAATAAAATCATCCTTTTCTAATCTTAAATCCAATAACCGAAATGATGACACGGCCGTTCGTTTTAATCTGGCAAATAAGGGAGTGGATAATACGATAATCTGGACCGTGAGTGATGGTACCGGCTTTCTGGGAATCGGGCTTCGTTATGCCGATCAAAAATCAAATGGTGATATTAACATTTTGGATTTCCCCATATCACAGAATGAAGCCCTGAATGAATACTTCCTTGATTTGCTGCCTGAAACATTCGGATCAACTGTCGGTGTGTCAAACCGGTTAACATTATCAGATATAAGCATATCGGGCTCCACCAAAATCCCGGGGCATTATCTTCGATTTATCTTCAATCGCCGGAATGCTCAAAACAAACCGGAATTTCACTATATCAATTCAAGCTCCACACCGACCCTGTCCGGGAAACGATTACTGGGAATTCCAATACAACTTCGGCAATACCTTATTGCTGTCACTCTTATCCCGGAAAAATCAGTAATTTCCCACTTCTCACTGGATTTATTCAAAACGAACCTGGGTTTCAGCACAGATTATCATACTTATGATGCAGTAGATATGGATGATCTGGGAAACGGTCAGTTGGCCCGGACCGGTGCCGCGTTTCGGATTACAAGTGATATTGCAGACAACTCATTTTACACGGGGATAAGCTTTATCCGGTATACCGGCGACTTCACTGTTAAAACTCCGCTGCTTGGATATGCTTCGGACCCTCTGCTGGGTCTTCAGATAATTCCGGTGGCCCATTGGGCCGAAGCGCAGCTGGGTCAGAGTCGGTCCTTTGCTCAGTTGTTCGGTTGGTCCGGAAACATTACCTTTTCCAAAACAGTCTGCAACCTGGGTCTTCAGTATATCCATTCCCGATACAATTTTCAGGTAAAGGGAAAAGCTCATCTGGAATTCGGCTTAACTTCATCGCCGATTGACTATCCCGTAACATTGAACGCCAGTTTTTTTACTTTTCGCGGAAGCCTTCACCACCGCTTCAAATACTTTTCCGTTTTCTACTCAGGGACACAAATTATTCCTTATATCAAACGGGTTGATGACAGCCCCATCAAAATTCACCAACCCGTTGCCGGAAAAAAAGTTCGCCGGCGCGGCGGTCAAAGCCATCATATCGGCCTTGAATACAGCTTTTGAACATAAATTATAAGACCGGCAGGAAAGCCCTGTTTGATACCTTAAATAATTAAGAAATCTGTGGCGAAAATCTAAATATTAGTTAAATTCCCTGTAGTCTTGATAATCGATAAAACAGAGAGGATAATATATGAGTGCAACCAAAGAATGCATTGCCCTTGAAAATCAGTATGGAGCACACAATTACAAACCTCTGGACGTTGTACTGACAAAAGGCTCCGGTATCTGGGTTGAAGATGTGGAAGGCCGGCGATATATGGACTTTCTGGCAGCCTATTCGGCGGTCAATCAGGGACACTGTCATCCCCGTCTGGTCAAAGTTCTTCAGGAGCAATCCGCGCGCCTGGCGCTGACATCCAGAGCCTTTCGCAATGATCAGTTGCCCTATCTGGCCAAGGAATTGTGTGAAATGAGCGGTTATGAAATGATGTTGCCGATGAACTCCGGAGCTGAAGCCGTAGAGACAGCCATTAAAGCGTCCCGGAAATGGGGCTACAAGGTCAAAGGCGTTGATAATAATAATGCCGAGATTATTGTCTGTGACGGAAATTTTCACGGTCGTACCACAACCATTATCTCCTTTTCAAGTGAAAATCAATATAAGGACGGATTTGGTCCCCTGACCCCCGGATTTAAAATAATCCCCTATGGTGACGCCGACGCATTAAAAAATGCCATCAATAAAAACACCGTTGCGTTTCTTGTGGAACCCATCCAGGGGGAAAGCGGTGTGGTTGTTCCTCCAAAAGGTTTCCTGCGCGAAGCTGCCGACCTGTGTCGTCAAAACAATGTCCTTTTGATCGTTGATGAAATCCAGAGCGGTCTCGGGCGAACCGGTGCACTATTCGCTTATGAACACGAAAATGTCAAACCCGATATGGTTATTATCGGCAAGGCGCTATCCGGCGGGATGTATCCCGTTTCAGCGGTTTTGTCTTCCCGGGAGGTTCTGGGGGTTTTCAATCCCGGTGATCATGGTTCTACATACGGTGGCAATCCCATCGCCTGTGCCGTCGCCCGGGAAGCATTAAAGATTATCCGGGATGAAAATCTGGTCGAGCGTTCCGCCGAACTGGGTGAATATCTACTAAACGAGTTACGCAAAATTGAAAGTCAATATGTGGATTTTTATCGGGGGAAAGGACTCTGGATCGGGATTGTACTCAAAAAAAATGCCGGTGGTGCGCGTCGTTTTTGTGAGGCTCTCCAGGAAAGAGGAATTCTCGCCAAAGAGACTCACGAAAATGTTATCAGAATTGCTCCACCGCTGGTAATAACCCGTGAAGAAATCGATCAGGCGCTTATTGCAATAAAAGAAGTGCTAACCCAAATCTGAGAAAAAACAAAACGGAGGATTATTTATGAAATACGTATTTGAAGGACTCAAACCGGCCAGGTTGTGGCAATACTTCTATGAATTGAATCAGATCCCCAGAGAGTCGAAACATGAGGCAGATGCAGCCCAATACATCATTAAAGTCGCTAAGGAGCTGCAGCTTCCCTATAAACAGGATGAGGTCGGCAATGTTCTGGTCACCAAACCGGCCACTCCCGGATACGAAGACAGACCAAAAGTATGTCTGCAGGGTCATTTGGATATGGTTTGCGAGAAAAACAGCGGGACCGAACATGATTTCCGGAAAGATCCGATCAGAATGAAAATTGACGGAGACTATATCAGGGCGGAAGGCACAACACTCGGCGCCGATAATGGCATTGGTGTCGCGGCGGCATTGACCGTGATGGCATCCACCGATATGGTTCATCCGCCGATGGAATTCCTGTTTACAATTGACGAAGAGACTGGTTTGACCGGAGCTAATGCGCTGAAACCCGGATTCGTAACCGCTGACATTTTAATTAATGGTGATTCCGAAGAGGACGGTGCTCTCTACGTCGGTTGCGCCGGCGGTAAAGACACCGAAATTTCGTTGCCCGTCAGTTGGGTCGGTGCTCCTGAAAATTTTATCCCTCTTTTGGTAAAAATCACCGGTCTGAAAGGTGGTCACTCCGGTCTTGACATTGCCTTGGGGCGTGGGAATGCCAATAAACTCTTAAATCGCCTGCTCTGGAATGCCGACACGCAATATGAATTTCATCTGGCATCCTTTTCCGGCGGCAGCAAGCACAACGCGATTCCCCGTGAAGCCGAAGCTGTTCTGCTGGTAAAATCCGATAATGTTGAGGGCTTCAAATCATTTGTCGATAAATATGGCCAGATATTCAACACCGAATACAGGGGTATTGAAAAGGAAATTAAGATTGTTGTCGAAAACACCGCCAATCCGGGAAAGGTTTTTTCCCGGGATTTACAGACCCGACTGCTTAATCTGATTTATGCGTTGCCGCATGGGGTTGTCGCTATGAGTTTCGACATTCCTGATCTTGTGGAAACATCCACATCCCTGGCAATTGTTCGTACGGAAGAAAACAGTGTTTCTGTCTTGACGAGTCAGCGGAGTTCCGTGGAAACAGCCAAGGACGATATCGCGGATCAGGTTAAGGCAACCGGTTTACTCGCCGGAGGTACTGTTCATCAGGGTGGCGGGTACCCGGGCTGGAATCCGAACATGGACTCGAAAATTCTCCAAACTATGAAAACTGTATCCGAAGATCTGTTTGGAAAAACCCCGGAGGTCAAGGCAATCCATGCAGGCCTGGAATGCGGTATTATTGGTAAAACTGTACCGGGTATCGATATGATTTCCTTCGGGCCAACTATTAAAAATCCACACTCACCCGATGAGGTGGTTGAAATAAAAACGGTGGAGAATTTCTGGAATCTGCTTCAAGAAACATTGAAACGGATTGCCACCCAATAAATTCTGTTTACGTAAATAGAAAAAGCCGCCGTTGGATTCAATGGCGGTTTTTATTTTACCTTAAAGCAAATGTTTACCAGTTTGGAACTTTTCCGTGGGACCAGATAAAGTTCAGGCTCAAGATTTCTCCCGGAATCTTGGCTTTCTCGAATAATCTCAGGGTATCACGCAAGATTGCCGTATGCAGGGTTATATGCTCTGCATTTCCCAGAATTCTCCCAAAGGGAAAATTGATAAAAGCACAACGGGGGGGCGACATGACCAGGGCCTGCTCGTAAAAGGGTGTCAGTAAAACGGTTGACAGGTTGCACGCTTCTAACTGATTAGCTATCAGGCAGGCGGTTTCAGCTGTTTTTGCCGAACAGGGAATAATCAGTGCTCCCCGACACTCCTCTTTCTCCATCTGTTTTGAAAGTTTTTTAATCGATTTACTGAGCAGATCGCGATTATCGTTGGTGCCTGAAAAACTAAACAGGTTTTCATTGACTTTGCCGATCAGCCCCTCCTTCTGCAACAAGACCAGACGTTCAATCGGCAGAACAACATTAAAGTCTTTTTCTGCTTCCGACGTTTCCCAATCAAGCGCCATAAATTCAAGGTTATCACGGTTAAAATTGATGTCGATAGCCAGATAGTTGTAATTCTGATTGCTCGAATCTTTGGTAAAGGTCTTCCCGCCTTTCAGATAGGCGCCGGCAACAGAAATCAGTGCAATCTTGCTGTCAATAAGTTTTCCTTCAAAGGGGGTCCAGAGGATATTTTTCTGGCGTTCCTTAATACGATACGATCGAGCCAGCTGTTCGTAGAGGAGTTGTTTTTTTTCGGGTAAAAAAGAAAAATCAGTTTTTTTCATAGTCTAAATTTAATAAATAATTTCATTATCTCAATGAGCTAATATTGGAATCATGCATTTCTGTTTTTTAACCGCATAATCTCTTTCTCCGCCCGGTTCTTTAGTTCATCAATAGTCATATGGCAGTAATCTTTATATAGTAACGGTCGTCCGAAATTTAAACTGACATTAGAAGAGCGTACACGCCAGTCACTCTTTGTTTTTGCCCGGCACAATCCCTTCATACCGATCGGCAGGATATCTGCTTTTGCATTTTTGGCCAGATGAAAGGCGCCTTTGCGAAAGGGTTTCATCTTTCCGTCAACCGTCCGCTCGCCCTCGGGAAAAATCAGAATGGAACGGCCATTGCGCAAAACATCGCGAGCCTGGTCCAGAGAGGCAATTGTTTCTTTCAGATTCCCTTTCTTGACCGGTATATTACCCCATTTCCTGATCATATTTCCCCAGACCGGCCATGAAAAATGGTCTGCCAGCTCCAGCACTGTAAATACCATCGGAATGTAGCCGGGACAAATAAATGCATCGAGCAGAGACTCGTGATTACAGATAATCAGATACGGTTTTTTATGGTCAAAATTCTCCAGACCGGTTACCTTTACCCGGACAGAGATTGTTTTCAACAGCAGACGACAGAGCGGCTGAATAAGCACATAGAGCTGCTGGGGACGGTAGAAGATCATGCCAATAAACACCAATGCGGCTATCAGAGAAAATATCGACACGGCAACGATCCAGCGATAGATGTATATGATACCCTTGATAACTCTTCCTTTCAGATCAAATTCCAATTGTCCGGTGGAATTAAATATACGATTTCATGCAAGAGCTCCAAGGCATTTTTCGCACAAGCAACATTTGGGAATCAAGAAAAAAACCAGTAAACTCAAAGGACTTGAAGAAATCGTGAAAAACAGGATAGATAATATATGAGATTTCGTCACGTTCTGACACTCCTGGGCACGTTATTCATAATTTTGGGGCTTTTCATGCTGGTTCCCCTGCTGATCAGCCTGATCAATGGTGACGGTCCTGTTTACACATTTATTGTCCCGATAGCAATAGCCGTTATTCTGGGTGTAACACTCCAGATAAACAAACCCGACAATATCATCGTCGAAAAACGGGAAGCGGTTGCAATTATTGTCTTCGGCTGGGTCTTTGTCTCCGTGCTGGGTGCGATTCCATTTCAGATATCCGGCTATTTTGGCGGCTTTCTAAATGCTCTTTTTGAAAGTGTGTCCGGTTTTACCACTACCGGAGCGTCGGTATTGAATAACATTGAAGCATTACCGGTCAGTCTGCTGGTCTGGCGCAGCATGACCCACTGGATCGGCGGCATGGGAATTATCATTCTCGCCCTGGTTATTCTGCCGGCGATCAATGTCGGAGCCAGAAATCTCTATAACTTTGAATCCTCTTCCATTGCCCAGGAACAGATTTCACCAAAAATAAAAGACTCGGCTCGCATGTTGTGGATTGTATATCTGACACTGACGATTGCCCAGACGGTATTGCTGCTTCTTTGCGGTCTCTCATTCTATGACGCATCCCTGACGGCAATGGCCACGATTCCGACGGGTGGTTTTTCACCCCGCAATGCCAGTATCGCCTATTATCACAATCCCTGGGTGGAAGCCATTGTGGTTATCTTTATGATTCTGGCCGGAATCAATTTTTCCCTTTATTTGGTGGTCTTTAAAACAAACAAGAGTATTCGCCAGTTTAGCAGCGTCATTAAATTTTACCTTACATTAATGCTTCTGTTTTCTGTAATCACCGTTATTGATCTGCGCTGTCACCAATACGACAACCTTTTTGACGCCATTCGGTACGGCATTTTTCAGGTGGTGTCCATAAATACCACCACCGGTTTTGTCACGGCCGACTATGAAACCTGGCGGCCCCTGACTCAGATTCTGTTACTGATTCTCATGTTTATTGGCGCCTGTCCGGGTTCCACAACCGGAGCTATTAAGAACTCCCGCATTATCATATTGTTGAAAAGCATTTACCGCGAATTAATCCGGATGATTCACCCCAGAGCAGTGACCTCCATACGTCTGAACAACCGCGTAATTGATGATAATACCGTTCGCACCGTTCTTGTTTTTATATGTGTATATGTTCTTTTCTTTTTTATAGCAACTATGTTAATGACGGCATCGGGAACCGATTTGAATACATCAATCTTTTCGGTCGCCACAACAATGGGAGGCGTTGGCCCCGGCAACGGGCTGACCGGACCCACGAATAGTTATCTGGGTCTGCCGGCATTAAACAAGATGATATTGATTGCCTGTATGCTCTTTGGACGGCTCGAGTTCTATTCGATTTTTCTGCTATTTTTACCCAAATTCTGGAAACGGGCTTAACGGCCTTTTACCTTGATTTTAGAGAGAGCTGGGATTAAATTTGCATGGCTTTAATCGCCGGAATGGCGAAGCGTGAAATGTGTGTTATTATTATGCTTAGAGTGTTTTCGTGTCCAAAATCATAACGGTTGCCAACCAAAAGGGCGGTGTGGGTAAAACAACAACTTCGGTAAATCTGGCTGCCGGCCTCGCTGTGTCGGAGGTACAAACACTCTTAATCGATATGGACCCGCAGGCCAATGCCACGATCGGCTGTGGAATTGAGTATCAGGCAGTAAAGAAAAGTATCTACAACGTGCTTGTTGAAAACGCCAATATCAACGATCACATTTATCAGACCGAAATTCCCTTTCTCGACGTGATTCCGTCGACTCCCCAGCTGGTCGGGGCTGAGATTGAAATGGTATCCATGATCGGCCGTGAGATGGTTCTTAAAAAGGCCGTTGAGTGCCTTGAAAAAGAATACCGCTATATCATTATCGATTGCCCGCCCTCCCTAGGTTTGTTGACAATCAACAGTCTCACGGCATCAAAATCCGTGTTGATTCCCATTCAGTGCGAATATTACGCCATGGAAGGGCTCGGACAGTTGCTGAACACAATCCGCCTGGTTCAACGCAGTTTAAACCGCGATCTCCAGATTGAGGGCGTCCTGATTACCATGTATGATTCCCGTTTGCGACTTTCGCAGGAGGTTACTGAACAGGTTCGCAGCCATTTTAAAGAAAAAGTATACCGGACTGCAATCCGGCGCAATGTCCGTCTGGGTGAATCGCCCAGCTTCGGAAAACCGATTATTCTGTATGATGCTTCGTCGGCAGGCGCTCAGGATTACATGGATCTGGTGGGAGAATTGTTACACAATGACGGCCAAAAGACTCGGTAAAGGTATCGGGGCCATTATTCCCGAATTTCCGCAAGGCATCGATCTCAGCAATCAGATTGCCGAGATTGAAGTTGCCAAAATTCGCGCAAATCCGCATCAGCCCCGCCAGGAGTTCAGCCGGCAAGCCATGGAAGAGCTGAAACAATCGATTCGGGAAAACGGGATTATTCAGCCAATTACCGTTCGGCAGATTGATGATGAATTTGAACTGATTGCCGGAGAACGTCGCCTGAGAGCCTGTACTGAGCTGAATCGCCAGAGTATTCCGGCCTATATTCTTCCGGTGTCCAGTGATGTTGAGATGATGGAGCTGGCCCTCATTGAGAATTTACAGCGCGAAAACCTCAATCCCGTTGAAGAAGCCCGGGCTTATCAGATGCTCGCCGATACGTTCGATCTGTCCCATGAAGAAATCGCCCAAAAAGTCGGCAAAGATCGTTCAACGATTACAAATTCTCTGCGATTGCTTTTACTGCCGGAGGAGATTCTGCGTGATCTGAAAGATCAGAAACTCAGCCCCGGACACGCCCGGCCGTTAATCACAATTACCGAACGGGAACAACAGTTGAACCTGTGGCGGAAAATTAAGCGGGACGCTTTGAGTGTCCGCGCCACCGAAGAGCTGGTAAAGAAAGCGGGGCGGTTATCGCCACCATCTAAAAAAAACGTCGGCACGTCGGCATCTACAAGGATATACAGACATATAGAGGACCGCCTCATGCATATAACCGGCTCGCGGGTTAGAATAAAGGGCAAGGATAAAGGTGTAATCGAAATAGAGTTCTATTCGAAAGAAGATTTGGGAAGGTTAATGGAACTGTTCGAAATCATTGAGGAACAGATCCAATGAAAAAAAAGAATTATACACTGCATCTGGTGGGTGATAGCCATAATAAACCGATTATCATTACCTTCAACAGTCTGGTTGCACGAATCCTGTTGTTAGGTGCAATAGTTATCACAGTCGTCCTGATTGTCGGGATCATCTATTTTCTTCCCAGAGCATTGAAATACAGTGAAGTTAAAGCAGAAAACGAACAGATGATAGTTGATCGTTTAAAAGTTACCCGGATTCTCAGCGACTATAATAAAATCCTGCAGATGGACAAGTATATCCGTTCGGTGCTCGGCCCCGACCTGAATATCCCGTCTATCGATTCAAGTCTGACCGATTCGCTCTTTATATCGTCGATAAAAAGAAGAGCTAACATAGACAGTTCAGTTCAAATCAGCTATCTCGATAACGTACCGATTTATCCCCCGGTTGAGGGTTATATAACTCAGGGATTTGTTGACGACCATGTCATTACCCAGGACAATCATTACGGAGTGGATATCGCCGCACCGGAAGGTGCACCAATTCGGGCTTCTGCGTCGGGCGTCGTTTTATTTTCCAACTGGACCTATGATCTCGGGTACACTATTATCCTGTACCATCCAAACGGGTATTTCACTATCTACGGCCACAATCAGCGTAACATTGTCGACGAACATCAGACTGTCAAACGTGGCGATATTATCGGATATCTTGGTAACACCGGAATCAGCCAGGGACCGCACCTGCATTTTGAAATATGGCGGGAGGGTGAGCCTATTGATCCCCAGAGCATGATCTATTCCTACAGACATGCCGATATATCGGTCAATAATTACGGAGAATAAATTTTAATGGCGAAAAAGAAAAAGGATACGACAATCAACACGATTATAGGTGCAGATACAATTGTAACTGGGAATATCCAGCTTCAGGGCAATCTGATCATTTACGGACAGATCAATGGCAATATCAGCACAAAGGGAGCGATCACAATTTCAGCAACGGCAAAAATACGAGGAGACCTGAGCGGAGAAGATCTGAATATCGGTGGTGACGTAGAGGGCAATATCAGCGGATCAGGGAAAGTCATTCTCGGCGAAAGAGCGCGGCTAAAAGGTGATATTCAGGCTGCCCAGATTGTCATCGAAGATGGCGCAAAATTCGACGGGCGTTGCCTGATGCATCTCGATGATGATAAACCACAGGCATCTCTTTCTAACAAAACCGGTTAAACCTCATTATTTATTCATTGAATAGATTTTTTAATGCACTTATAACCGCACTAATAAAAATGGTGCTTTTCGACACTTTTTAATTAACTTAGCATATTTGGGAAAGACAATGATGTGTTTTCCGCCTCCTGTTTTTAAATTGTCAAAGTTATGTGGAAAACGATTCCGTTTAATAAATCTTTTTAGGGAGCAGGACTTTGCACGTTTTTGAAAAAATTTTGATGATCCTGTTAATTGCCGCCCGGGTTTTTTTACTTATCGGGGTCGTTTGGTTGGTTATGCAGGGAATCAAACGTAGCGGACGGATAAAAAAGGGAAACAATGAAGATGATCGATGAAAGCCTGAGAAAGCTACTGGCGGCGGAAAAAGAGTGTGAAGACATTATCGCCGAAGCCCATAGAAAAGCCGAGGCCATTGCCGATAAACACAGAACCGCTATCATTAATCTTGAAGAGAAAGAAAATGAATTTCTCACGCGTTTTCAAAATAAAGAAAAAGAAAAATTAGAGAACTTTCTCAGCGAAATGCAGAAATTTTCAGAAGCGAAGATCAAGACCATCTGTGCTGAAATAGATAGGAAGGTTGAACTTTTTTCCGAAAAAGCCGTTACTGAAATTGAACGGACTATTTTACAATAATGAGTGAATTGTCTAAATATGCGGCTTCCTGTGTACGTGTTCACGGAATGCGCGATTGCTTATTGAGCAGAGAGGATTGGCAGCGTTTTCTGCAAACTGGTTCAGCAGCGGGCATTATAAGTCAATTGTACCATAAAAATCTGGTATCTTCTGCTTCTCTTGAAGTCAGAGAGGCGGAAAAGGAAATAAGGGGCAATGTTATTAAGGCGGCAGAAAAAATTATGCGTTTTGTTCCGAGATCTGTCGGTGAAATGCTCGCCTTTTTTATCTATTATTTTGATTTAATAAATCTGGAAACCGTCATAACTCGTCTTCATCGAATGAATGAAGATATGCCGCTGAAAACCCTGCTTTACGACACTGGAAGATTCGGCCTGTTTTCTCTTAGCGATTTGACTGAAATTAATAATTTCATAATGTTGGAGGAATTGCTGAAAAAGAGTTTTTTTTCTGACCCTTTTAACCTGGCGCTGGGATTTTATAAGGAAAATGAGATCCTGGCTGATTTTCTGGCATCTCTGGAATTCGCTTTCCTTGACCAGTGGCGGCAAATTATCGGGCGGGTCAACAGGCTCAAGACAAAAGATATCCCCTCCACTTTTGAAGTATTTCTCCTGACAAAATCTGTTATGTCCGCCCTGAGATTGAAATTTGCCCGAAAAAGAAAGGAATATGATGTTCAGCGTTTTATTGGCGTTCCTCTGCAGCCATTCTCGCTGAAAACACTTCGTGCCGCAATGGAAATTGACGAACCCGGAAAAGTGTTTCACAATTTAACACAGACAATATTCCCGAAAAGTCTCGCGAAAAAGTTAGAAGGTCGGGAGATTGATATCAAATTAATGGAAATCAGGCTCAAAGAATTAATCCTGGAAACAGCTCGGAAACATCAGTTGAAAAGCGGATTCAGCGCCGAATATTTAATCAGTTTCCAATTTATCAAAATGGTGGAAGCCGACAATATCATTACCTTGCTGGAATGTAAAAATAACCACATGGATATAGAAGAGGCCAAAAATTATTTAGTGGGTGTTACATAATGTTTAAACCGGAAAAAATGCTGTATACCGGCATTTTGCTTTTGGAAGACGACGTCAACAGCATCACCCGTTTACTGGCGGCGCAGGCCAGTTTTCATTTGACCGATCGGCGCCCCGCGCTGGCAACCGAAACTTTGAAAAAAAGAGATAAAGACTCCGGACTTGCGGATAAATGTCGGCAGCAGGCCAATCATGCAGACAATCTACTAAGACGAGTCGGTCTTTATGATCTGAAAATCAGTTCGTCCCAAAAAGATAAAATCCTTCGCTTGGATTCCGGGGAGTTATTACAGCAGTCGGAGAGGGTATTAAAATCAATTAGGGAAGAAATAGAGTCTTTTATTAAAACCCGTAATATTATACAGTCTCAGATCACCCGGTTAAAATCAATTGCCAATGAAATGTATCTTCTCCATAAATACCATCTCTCTTTTGAAGATATAACAAGCTTTAAACATTTTTTTACGGAATACGGAATCATCGACAGAGACGGTCTGGATTTAGTACGGCGGAAAATTACAAGTTTTGCCTGCCATTTACTCGTTATGCCAATAGCCGGCAGACAGATATCACTTTTAATAATAGGCGATAAAGATCACTCCCGGGAATTTACAGAATCATTAACCGAAGCCGGTTTTCATCACCATGATATTCCGGAGCGTTATCGTAAATCCTTTGATCAAAGTCTTGATATAATTGAGGCGGAACTATGGCAACTTCGGGATAATCTGGCAGAACAAAACGGGGTTTTCTTCAAAAATCGTGACAGGTGGCAAGCGGAACTCAGCTACTGGAAAAACGCGTTAACGATTCATAGTCATATTCTGAAAGCCATGGAGAAATTCGGCTGTGACGGGCCTGTCAATCAGATTGTCGGCTTTGTTCCGGAGTCTAAATACAAAACTCTGATTGCAAGTCTGGAAAAAAATGCCCCGGGACGCTATTTTTTAAGTAGCTTTTCCGCGGAACAGATACCTGAGACAGACACTCCCACCAGACTTAAAAACCCCTCATTCTTTCGTCCATTCGAGATGTTCGTGGAAACTTATGGTTTGCCGGGCTATAAAGACATTGATCCGACTCCGGTTGTAGGACTATCCTTTTTATTGATGTTTGGGATGATGTTCGGTGATGTAGGTCATGGCGCGGTTTTGGCCATTTTCGGATTACTGGCAACTTTTCTGCCTTACCAAATATTCGTTCCGATTCGATCTCTGGGGAAAATACTTACCTATGCCGGCTTTTCGAGTATGATCTTCGGGTTCCTGTTCGGCTCTTTTTTCGGGATAGAGGAGGATTCTGTTCTGCCCGCACTCTGGATGCGTCCAAGCCATCGGGAGAATCTCATAGCTTTTCTGGCAGTGGCTATAGGAATCGGTGTGATAATAATAACTCTGGGAATTATACTGAACATTGTTCAGATGATTAAAAAGAAAAAAATCCAGCAGGCCCTGCTCGGACCCTGGAGCGTTGCCAGTCTTTCATTCTATTGGATGTTATTGACTCTGATGATTTTTTATGCAGGCGGGAAGAGTATCGCACTGCCGACCGGTTTTTTAGCCGGTATCATGGTCTTGCCACTCCTTTTAATAGTTGTCAGTCAGATTGTCTTTCATTTTAAAAGTGCGCATAATAAAAGAGAAAACGAAGAAGATGAATCGGATTTAGCGACTATTTTCTTTGAGCCTATTGAAATTATTATGAACCTTTTTACAAATACAGTTAGTTTTATGCGTGTGGCTGCTTTTGGTCTGGCGCATGCGGCATTGATGATGGCAACTTTTATTATCAAGGATATGATACCGTTTACCGGCGCCAATATTGTCAGTTTGCCAATAGAGCACCTTTTTATTATCATTCTGGAGGGAATGATCGCGACGATCCAATGTCTCAGGCTGGAGTATTATGAATTTTTCTCGAAGTTTTTTATCGGTGGAGGGATTAAATATTCACCCCTGACCGCAGAGAATAATTAACTATGTTCGGATTCGGTAGCGGAAAAATGAGATTTTATTAAAAAAATCGGTAGTGTCAAAAGTTTTATGAAAAAATGTTAAAAAGGGGAAAATTGATTATTCGTAACCTCTTGTCTGTCTTGAGCTTGAGCGATTTTTCCGGCTCAGCTCAAGCCAGACAATGGGGGGATAAAAGGTATGAAAAACTATGAAAACCCCTATTTTGTTGATAATAAAGGACTTTCTACGATAAAATATACAAAGAAATACTCAAAAACATTAAAAACTTTTGACACTACTGAAAAATCTTTAAGGAGGTATCCATGAAAAAGTATGCTGAATTTTTTAAAAAACTGAATCGCGCTGTCTTGATTACTGCAGGTACGGCTTTCCTCGTCGGTCTGATCTTTTTTGTGATACCGGTAAAGACCTATGCGAATAGCGCACCACCGGCGGAGGCGGTACAGACTTCCGGCACCGCACCGGCAAGTCAGAATAACTCTACGGGATGGGCTTTCATATCCGCCGCTTTGGCAACGGGGTTGGCATGTATCGGCGCCGGTTTTGCAGTCAGTAATGTGGGTTCCGCAGCCATGGGGGCCGTGACGGAGAGACCGGAACTGCTAGGGAAATCCTTGATTTATGTTGCTTTGGCGGAAGGAATTGCTATTTACGGCCTTCTGATTTCCATTATTATTTTGGCAAGGATCTGACGGATGAAAATGAGAGTGGTCGGAGATAAACTCTCTCTGCAACTGTATCAACTGGCTGGAATATCCGGTGAAAGTCCGGAGGAAGCCGATGAAATTGTCGCCGCTATTGACCGCTTCACTGCAGAACCGGAGGTGGGAGTCGTGTTGGTCACTAGCTCTCGGGTGAGCAAGATTGGAGGCCGCTTCAATAGCTACCTGGAAAGAAAAAAACTCCCGGTAGTTCTGCAAATTCCCGACTTTTATGACAAACAGGGCGGCACTGATAAAATCAGAAAATACCTGCAAAAAACTTTGGGCATAAGGATGTAAAATGGAGACCAGCGGAGACTTGGATCAATTAATCAAACGTGTCAGGGAAAAAGCCCGGGCGGAAGCTGATAAGATTGTTGAACGAGCTGTCAGGGTTGCCGATAAGGATTTTGCAGCCGCCGAGGAAAAATGGCAGTCTGTGATAGAAAAGAAAAAAGCTGCAATTGCAGCTGAAATTGAATCCCAAAAACGGGCTGCACAAGCCAAAATAGCCATCCATGAACGTCGTGCTATAATGGAAAAGATGGAATCTGCGGTCAATCAAATTTTCGGCAAAGCCTTGCAGAAACTGCAGGCCTCGCCGCCGGACGAACAACATCTGGAGCTGCTGATAGGGCAAATCCGGGAAGCTGCGGATTTTTTAAAACTGAAAGAGCTGCGGGTCAGACTCAATCCCAAAGAAAGAAAAATGTTAATGGAATCGGATTATCGGGAAAAATTGGATGGGCTTTCCCTTTCTATTGACAGCCAGGTAATTGAGACGGCCGGCGGCCCTATTGTTACTGACATCTCGGGTAGATTGCTGTTTGACAATACCTATGAAGCCCGTCTGGAACGTTTATCCGCCAGTCTGCGTTCCCGGATAATTGACATCCTGGAGTTACGTATTGAAGAGGAAACGAAATGAAACATGAACCCAAATTAATTAGAATTAATGGTCCGGTGGTCTTTGCCGACAGAATGGGAAATGCCAGTTTGGGCAATCAGGTGGAGGTTGGCCGGGAACATCTCACTGGCGAAATAATAACCCTGGAAAATGATATTGCAACTATTCAGGTTTATGAAGATACAATCGGCATCAAACCCGGTGAACCGGTCAGGGTTCTTGACGAACCGGTTTCTGTCTTATTAGGACCGGGTATTTTAAAGAGTATTTATGACGGAATTCAGCGACCGCTTGACAAATTAAAGGACAAAAGCGGGACTTTTATCAAAAGGGGACTTAATGTGCCGGCAATTGACTTAGACCGGGAATGGGATTTTAGGCCCGTTGTGAAAACGGGTCAAACCGTAACCCCTTTGGCAATTCTCGGGGAAATTCCGGAAACGGAATTAGTCGTCCATAAAGTAATGGTTCCCCACAAATATTCCGGCCACCTCAGTTGGATTGCCGCGCCGGGAAAACATAAAGTGACCGATGTCATTGCCAGAGTAGTAACCGAAGCGGGAGAGAAGGAAATTACGATAATGAGAAAATGGCCGATTCGGAGGCCAAGACCAATCATAAAACGCTTGCTGCCCAATGTGCCGGTAATTACCGGTCAGAGGGTTATTGATTTTTTATTTCCTGTTGCCAGAGGCGGCGCCGCTGCTATTCCCGGCGGCTTCGGTACCGGCAAGACCGTGACTCAGCATCAGTTGGCAAAATGGTGCGACGTTGATATTATCGTCTATATTGGTTGTGGTGAGCGGGGAAATGAAATGACGCAGGTGTTGGAAGAATTTCCCGCCTTGAAAGACCCGCACAGCCAAAAACCCATTATGGAGCGAACAACCTTAATCGCCAACACATCCAACATGCCTGTCACTGCCCGGGAAGCCAGCATTTATACCGGGGTGACCATAGCTGAATATTATCGGGATATGGGATACCATGTGGCGATAATGGCTGATTCCACCAGCCGTTGGGCGGAGGCTTTACGGGAAATTTCCGGTCGCCTGGAACAGATGCCCGCCGAAGAGGGTTATCCCGCCTATCTGGCATCGAGAATCGGAGAATTCTATGAAAGAGCCGGCCGTAGTGAAATCACAGATCACGACGGAACAAAACGTGAAGGATCGGTAACTATCATTGGAGCGGTTTCACCACCCGGCGGTGATTTTTCCGAACCGGTTGTGACCCATACGAGGCGCTTTGTGCGAACTTTCTGGGGATTGGACAGAGATTTGGCAAGCGCCCGTCATTTTCCCTCAATTCACTGGAATTCTTCTTATTCGGAATATGACGTTTCCCGCTGGTGGGAAAAAAACAGCAGTTTATCCTGGAGCGATCTGCACAGAAAAGCTATGGAAATTTTAAAGGAGGACGACAGACTGCAAAATATTGTGAAATTGATCGGGCCGGATGCTTTACCGGATCGGCAGCGCATTACTCTCGAAGTTGCCAGAATGATCAAAGAGGGGTTTCTTCAGCAAAGTGCTTTCAGTGAGGTTGACAGCTATTGTTCGCCGGAAAAGCAGTTGGCCATGATAGATATAATTCTCTGCTTTTATGAAAAGGCCGGCAAATTATCGGCTACCGGAGTGCCGGCTTCAGAGATAATGCAGTTGCCTGTTGTAGACAAAATATTTCGCATGAAAGAGGAAATCGGCAATGATGAACAGGCCAAATTTACAGAGTTTAAGAAGATAGTTGAAGAAAGTTTTATGGAGTGAAATATGGTGACAGGCGGCGGTAAAATTTACAAAGAGTTACAAAGCGCCAGCGGTCCGATAGTTGTTGTTGACAGAGTTACCGATGTGGCTTATGGCGAATTGGTCGAGATTATTTGCGGAGAAAATATCAGGCGCCGCGGATCGGTGCTGGATATTTCAGAAAAGCGAGCCGTTATACAGGTGTTCGAAGGCGCACAGGGTATATCTCTGCGTGAAACGGCAGTAAAATTTCTCGGCAGAACTTTGGAATTTAATGTTTCAAAGGAATTGTTAGGCAGGATTCTCAACGGTGTCGGGCTGCCTCTTGACGGTGCACCACTACCTTTCAAAGGGGAAACGCGCTCCATTTACGGCTCTGCAATTAATCCGGTTGTCAGAGATTATCCTATGGATGTAATAGAAACGGGGATTTCCGTAATTGATGGAATGAATACTTTAGTCAGAGGCCAGAAATTACCGGTATTTTCCGGAAACGGGTTGCCTCATAATGAAATCGCCGCCCAGATTGCCCGTCAGGCAAGAATCAGGGGCAGCGCGGGTAATTTTGCAGTCGTTTTTGCGGCTATGGGGGTAAAGAATGACGATGCGGCTTTTTTTAGGGAAGAGCTGGAAAGAACCGGCGCTTTGGAAAATGCCACAATGTTTATCAATCTGGCTTCCGATCCACCGGAAGAAAGGTTGGTAACACCCCGTTACGCACTGACTCTGGCGGAATATCTCGCCTTTACTCAAAATATGCACGTTTTAGTGATTATGACCGATATGACCAACTACTGTGAAGCGCTGCGGGAAATGACTTCCGCTCGAGGTGAAGTTCCAAGTCGTAAGGGTTATCCCGGTTATTTATATTCAGATTTAGCGGAAATCTATGAACGTTGCGGCCGGATTAGAGGTTCTTCCGGATCAATAACTCAGATTCCCATTCTCACTATGCCCAACGATGATATTACCCATCCGATTCCTGATTTGACCGGATATATCACAGAGGGGCAAATCGTTCTCGACCGGGAATTGCATCAGAAAGGTATTTATCCGCCCATTAATCCTCTGCCTTCTCTGTCACGGATTATGAAAGACGCCATCGGTGGAGACCGGACGCGGCCGGATCATGCTCACGTGGCGAACCAACTTTATTCCAGTTATGCGGCTGTTGGCAATATCCGGGCTTTAGCGGCTATTGTAGGAGCAGAGGAGTTGACCGATGTGGATCAGAAACATTTGAAATTTGGCGATGCTTTCGAGGAAAATTTCATTGGCCAGGGAAAGGATGAAAGACGGACAATTCCAGAGAGCCTCGATCGCGCCTGGCAGCTCTTGAGCATTTTGCCTGCTGAATCATTACATCGGGTCAGCAAAGAAGAAATCAACCGATATTACTCTCACGATAATCAATTTACTCAAGACGGTGGTAGTGATTAATGTCAAAAAGGGTTTCTCCGACAAAAGCAAACCTGTTCGAATTTCAGAAACAGCTGAAATTTGCCAGCGAAGGATGTGATCTGTTACACCAGAAACGGGATGTTTTGGTAATGGAGCTGATGTCGGTGGTTTCAAATTTCAATGCAATTGAAAAACGATTGAACGGGGCCCTGGAAAAAGCTCTTGACAACCTTAATGCAGCGGTTTTGGCAAACGGATCGGAATCACTGGGGCGTACTATTGCGGCTCAGCAGAAAGAGTTGGAAATAGAGATTAAACAGTATAGTGTAATGGGAATTATACTTCCCAGAATTTCAATTGCCACAGACAGTGAACCGGAATTCGGCGGTCTGCTTGATACTGATATAAATTTTGATAATACCGTCAATTCATTGCACTCTCTGTTGAGCGTCTTGTCGGAATATATCGAAATAATTTCCTCGGTATGGCGAATGGCTACGGAAATCGAAAAAACCCAAAAAAGAATAAATGCCCTGGAAAATATATTTATTCCCGAAGCAAAACAGACAATAAGCTGGATCAAGTCTGTAATGGAAGAAACAGATCGCGAAGAACTGTTCAGGCGTAAGTTATTAAAAAGCCGTTCCCTTTGAGAGGAGGAGAGAATGGAACAGAATCCATTTAAAAAAATCCTGTTTTTAATTACATCGGCCGGCGAGGCCAAGGAAACAATTCGCAAGGTCCACGGTTTAGCTCGCGTCTGCCACGCCAAACTGATAATTCTTAATGTCATCGATAAAATGCAGATTCAACGCATGAAACGATTCACAAATCAGAGCACAACGGAAATAGAAGTTGAAATGGAGGAAAACGGTTGGAAATATCTCTATTTTATTGAAGAGCTTTCCAAGAATCAGGGTATTCCGACTGTTATTCTGCAAAACATTGGTGTTGTGGAAACCGAGGTTTTAAAGGAAGCGACAAGACTGAAGGCGGATTTAATCATCGCTGCCAAACAGCAGAAAAAGACTGGTCATATCCGACGATTAGACCAGGGTTATCTATATAAAATTGTCGAGAATACCTCAATTCCGGTGTTAATTATTAAGTAATCATGTTCAGAAAATGGAATACATTGAGAAAAAATTTGTTTTTTAGCAGATAAAGAAATAATCTTTCTGGGATGCAATTTGGAGGTCAATAATGAAGCTGAGTGAAATAATAAAGGAAGAAGATATCATTCTCGATTTTAAGGCAAATACAAAAAGCGATGTGCTCAAGATATTGGTTGGCAATGTTAAAAATCATTTTGACGCCGACAGCCTCTTATCATTATTAATGGAAAGAGAGAAGTTGGGATCTACGGGAGTAGGGGAAGGAGTCGCTCTGCCCCATGTCCGTATGGATGCAATTGAGTCGCCGATAGTAGTTCTTGGCCGTTCCCAGAAACCACTGGATTTCGATGCCATCGATAAAAAACCGTGCAGGCTGTTTTTTTTGGTTCTCGGTCCCACCAAGCAGGAGGCACAGGAAGAATACCTACAGACAATGGCGAAAATTTCCCGATTGATGCGCGATGTTGAAGTCCGTCAAAAGCTATTGAGAGCCAAAACTCCGGCGGAAATTGTTGCCCGTATTAAAGAGTTGGAAAATTAATCGGCGGATGTTTTCCCGGGGGCATAATAAAGATTTTTTTCAACAGAATAAAATTTACCCCCTTTTCCTTCTTATTCAGTTATTCTTCCATATTTTTATATTGGGATTTTAATTTTAATCAGCTGAGGCGCTGTTGATTCCGCGGCTGCAAAAAACCACTACTTACAAAAAATTTATTCGGTTTAAAAGCCGGGCAAATAAAATAAATTCAACATTCCGGATTTACCAGATTGTAATTGTTATTATTGACGATAATTGCTATAATTTGTCCAAATGTATTGCCGCTTTGATACGATAATTGGAACATAAAATCCGTACCCAGAAAAGATCGCTTTCTGTGGAAACGGATCAGACAAACAACTTATAAAAAGGAGCACCTATGAATTTAGACGCGTTTATTAAACCGGAATGTATTCAAATTGGTGGCACCTTTCCCGATAAAGCAGCCGTACTGCGGACAATCGCCAGGCTGGCCCGCAGGAATCCCGCTATGGCAAAACTTACTGAAAATCAGATCTTCAAAGAGCTGGCCGAACGGGAAAAACTCAGTTCCACCGGCTTCGGTAACGGCATCGGTATTCCCCATGCCGCGTTTGAAGGGCTGGAAGAATTCGTCGTTGGCATGCTGATCGTCCCTGAGGGATTTGATTTCGGTTCATTGGATGGGAAAGCTACCCGACTACTTATCTTTATCATGGTCCCGGCTGCTCAGCGCGACCTGCATATCCGGATTCTTTCAAAAATATCAAATGTA
>Ga0164318_10001396_pt1 | contig 21378 bp, 19 predicted proteins | sample GuaBasSedimGuay9_FD_113734 | JGI IMG/M metagenome (GOLD analysis project Ga0164318, IMG submission 113734) | Subseafloor sediment microbial communities from Guaymas Basin, Gulf of California, Mexico - Guay9, Core 4571-4, 0-3 cm | ecosystem: Environmental > Aquatic > Marine > Hydrothermal vents... | reverse complement strand
GCTTTGCCCTGGGGAATGATACCATTCATTTCTAAAAGCTGATACCTATTGTAGGGAACCCCTGTTTTTTTGTCAAACTGAGTTTTGTCTTTTCCCGGAGGTTATTTACCGGTTTAAAAGGAATTATCGGCAAGTTGATGCGATAATGTGTGGAATGTATCATTGCAGCGGGGGTAATCCATGAAAATAATATCAGTCTTTCTGCTTTTTCTGATTCCAGTTCTCGGCTGGAGTCAATCTTTTGACTCGGTGGTTAATTTTGATCTGGAGCTTTCAACACTCAGCGATCCGCTTGTTGCCGGGAAAGCAGCGGAAGATGGACGTATTGTTATACTGGAGGGTTTGGTAGCCGGCAGTGAAAAGGCAGAATCCGAAGAAGGTGAAGGTCTGATCGTTACCCTGATCGGCGGAGAATGGATCGGAACCTCCGATGTAAGATCTTATTCCTGCCGGGTTTTCATTAATGAAGAACATTTGAATAAGAACTTTTCAGAGGATGGACTTATCCCGGCAGGAAGCCGTTTGCTGATAGCCGCCAGGGTTACCGGCTTTAATGATGAAAGCGGTATTCCTGAAGCCCGAATGGTTTCATACAGGGTTCTTGACTGAAGTCTCAGAGCAGGTAGAGCTGTTGACGAGCTTCTTCAGAGCCCGGGATACATAGATCTGAGGCCCGGAGGCGTCCGTTTTCTGCCGTAATGGAAGCTTTGAGCAGTACTGACTGCAGCTCCCGGACATTTCCAGGCCAGCTGTGCCGGATCAGAACGGATAGGGCGCTGTTTTCTATCTTCCAATGTGTTTCTCCGGGAAGAGTGTTCAGATAATCCCTGCTTAACCGGTGTATGTCGCCTTTTCTTTTCCTCAGCGGTGGAACTGTTACCCCAAGCAGGTTGATTCGGTAGAAAAGATCGTTTCGAAATGTACCGAGCGCCATGTGTTTCCGAAGATCTTTATTTGTGGCGGAAATTATCCGGACATTGACGGCTTTTGTCCGGTGAGATCCCATTCGTCTGATGTATCCTTCTTCAATTACCCGGAGTAAAGAGGCTTGTCCTCTCAGGCTTAACTCGCCAATTTCATCAAGAAACAGTGTTCCGCCGCTGCTTGCCTCAAAGAGGCCCGGTCTGTCGGTGGATCCGGTGAATGCCCCTTTTAAACAGCCGAACATTTCGGATCCCAGCAGGTCGTCGGAGTATGAGGCACAATTAACAGCTGTAAACGGCCCTTTCCGACGATTACTGAGAAGATGAATTGTTTTTGCCGCCAGTTCTTTGCCGCTCCCGGTTTCTCCGGTAATCAGTACCGGGTAGGGCATTTCGGAGTATTTCTGCAACCGGTTCCGCAGTGCCGTAACAGCAGAACTTTTCCCGGCAAGAAATTCCCCGGAATTGAGTTTCTCCAAATCATTATTATCAGAACCTGCCGGCCGAATCATACGGGTTAAACTGGCCCCTATCACTTCCCCGCTGACCGGACCGGTAAGGCAGTCATAGGCACCGAAACGCATACAGCTGACGGCCTGTGCCGCTGTCATGTAGTTTGCCGTAACAATAACGCCCGGAACCCGGGGTATGACGATAATTTTTTTCAGAAAAGAAAAATCATCAGGACCTGGATTTGAGATGGGAAGAATAATTCCATGGGGCCTCACCGACCGTAATGTTGTCTGTAGATTTATCCGTTCATGTTGGGGCTCAAGTTTCATGTATATGGGTAAGCTGTCCCTGAGCCGGGAATAATCCGTACTGTCCTGTCCAATATAGAGTATTCGATACATGGTAAAACCCGGAAAGAGCAGTATAATGAAGAGGTTGAAACCCATCCAGCAAAAAAGAACATAGAGTTATTATACAAACTTTAAGCGAAAAATGAATCAGCCGTCGGCGTACTTATCGTTCTCAGCTCCTGCTACCCGGTTCAGCCGGAGAAACTCGTGGGCTTCCTGCCAGTCAATTCCTATCATACGGGCAATCCGGTTTCCGATCTTAATTCCGACCGGAGGCAGAAAGAGAACTAACCCCAATAAGGAGTTCAGAAAACCGGGAGTGATGATAAAAAGAGAAGCGACAAGAGAACTTAAATACCGGGATAAAACTTCCGGATTGTAGTTTCCTGAATCAATGCTGTCATTCAGCTGCCGGTTTCTCATATTTGTCAGATAATTCATCAGAAAAATTCCGGCTGCGGTATTTAAGGCCAGAGCAGTCATTGTTATCCATGGCCCGATAATGATGGCCAGCTTGAGGAAAAGAAGTACATCCAGTAAAACGCCGGCACCCAGAGCGGAGATTATACCGAGCCAGGTTCGGACGGAACGGGAGTCGGTCAGAATATTCAGCAGTCGGAAATTGAGCATGCACCCAGTGTACTTGCGATTCGGTAGTTGGACTAGTTTTTAGGCAGACGAATTCTTTCAATCAGGAGGAGAAGGTAGAAATAAACGTAGCGGAAAAATCTGAAAAAGCGCCAGGGACGGATCAGTGTTCGTCCGAAAGCCTGAAAAAACCTGGATGCAGGCCGGTCGTCGGGCTTGGGACGCTTACCGGAAAACACATCAATACAGTTTCCCTCCCAGACACTTAAACCGGGGCTCAGCTGGGATCGTTTTCCCGAAATCCAGAGATGTTGTTTTTTTAAACCCTTACCTGCCAGGAGTAGAGTGGGTGAAGCCTTTTTAATCGCTGTGATAACGTCCTTTTCCCGTTCTCCGGGGAAATGGGATGCATAGCGACCGACAATCTGCAGTCCGGGAAATGTGGCCTTTAAAGACGCTTCAGCAGACCGTACCCCACGCATGCTGGACCCCAGCAGGTAGAGAGACTTGTTTTTCTGTTCGAGAATACCCAGAAGCCGGATAATAAACGGGTAGGTTCGCCGCCGCGGCGGCACATCCCGATGAAGAAACCGGGCAGCTCTCACGATGAGATTAGACACAGGGATAATCAAGGCGGCCTTGGAAACTGCATTCCGTCTTTCTTTAATGAATCTGCATCTCATCAATTCATGAAAATCCAGAAAAACAATCTGCCGGTGATCGTTTAAAGAATAGAAACTTTCGATTACCTCCGGAAGAGCATCATCACTGACGACATCCACAGGTATTCCCAGAATATGGATTCTTTTTATGCTGTCTGCCATTCGTTACTCTCCCTGATAATAGTACTGATTGCCGCCAGCCCGTAGATTGCGGCGGTTTCAGCTCTGAGTACCCGTTGGCCGAGATAAACGGGTTTTCCGCCGTAGTCCCGGAGCAGGCCGGTTTCTCCAGGTGAAAAACCGCCTTCAGGCCCTACCATTATAGCTAAATCCTCGAAGGGTTCTGCAAGGTATTGATGCAGGCTGTTCGGTTCTTTGTTTCCGGTTTTCTGTTCATGGAGGAAAAATAAAGGGCCTCGTCTGTCCCATGTTTCCAGGATGTCGGCTATTGTTCCCGGTGTTTCTAATGCCGTGGAGTATTTACCGCCGCATTGCTGCAGTGCTTCAACAGTTATACGCTGCCATCGTTCATTTTTTCCAGAGGTATCAGGGTCTTTCCGAAACTTCACCTGACAATTTTCGGTCAGAACCGGCCAGATTGCAAATGCTCCGCCTTCAACAGCCTGACGAATAACAAGATCCATCTTCCGTCCCCTGGTAAGCGCCGGCATCAGGGTAATCCGGGGAAGCGGGGAGTTTTTCTCGGTGTTTTCTTTAAAAACCTGTGTAAATCCGACTGTACAGGATTTTTTACCTACATCAAGAACGCTCATTTTAAAGACTCTGCCGTCGGGGGATAAAGCCGGAATAGAATCACCTGATGAGTAACGCCGGACATGTATAAGATAATGAAATTCCCGATCTGTCAGGATGAGTTCCTTTTCAGATCCGTTGTCCGTATTTTCCGGATTGAAGGAAAGAACAAACTGTTTCATCAGCCGATTATCGTTACCAGAACCCGGCGCTGCCTGGGACCGTCGTAATCACAGAAATAAATTCCCTGCCAGGTTCCAAGAACAAGTTGTCCTTCTGAAACAGGCAGGGTTACCGAAGGCCCTGTAAATGTCGCTTTGATATGTGCGGCGGAGTTTCCTTCCATGTGAAGATACCCGTCACTTAAAGGTATGAGTTTATCAATTTCCATCATCATATCTGTTTTTACATCCGGATCGGCATTCTCATTTATGGTGATTCCGGCTGTTGTGTGGGGGCTGCTGACAAGACAGATTCCCTCCTTAATACCGCTTTTGGAAACAGCAGATGCCACATCAGAGCTGATGTCGGTCATGGAACTTCCCGATGCTGTACTCAGGCTGACGGGTATCGTCATCGGCCTGTATCCAGAAAATCAACTGCCCGGAGCAGTACCGAGTCAAACTCCATATCCACCACCGGAGGGCTGTTCAACCGTCTTTCAGATTCTCTTTTAACCATAAGTCTGATAACACTTTCTCCTGGATCCAGACCTTCTGTCTGAAGTGTTGAAACAAACTGGTTCACCTGGGATGCGGTAGGCTGGGGGTTATCGTCAATAAAGGCTCCAACCCGGTTCTCCTGCAACAGCGTTGCATAAGCCTGAACCTGTTCCTCTGTCAGTTCGGGTTCTTCAACGGCAATATCGGGATCGATTCCCGTTTTATCGATGTTATAGCCGTCGGGGGTGTAATAGCGACCGGTTGTGAGTTTGATTGCAGCGTTGTTCAGGGGAATCATCTGCTGTATAGACCCTTTTCCGAAAGATGTTTCACCGATTACCGTGGCCCGGCCCCGGTCTTTCAGGGCACCGGTGAGAATTTCCGAGGCTGAAGCGGAACCTTTGTCGATGAGGATAACAATTTCAACATCCGAAGGTACAATTTTTCCCGGTGCGGCCCGATGCACCTGATTCTGTCGTTCCTGCCGGTATTTCGTACTTACAATTACGCCGCCGGAGAAAAATAAATCCGCAATATCCACAACAGAATCCAGTAAACCGCCGGGGTTGCTCCGGACATCGATGATGAGTTTATCCAGACCCTGTGAAGTGAACTTTCTGAGACTTTCCTCAACCCGGGGTTCGGTAAAGGGTGTGAACTCAATTATTCTCAGATAACCGATCTGATTGTTGATAACGGTGGATTTCACGGTGGGGATTTCAATTTCCTCACGGGTGAGAACAACATCAAAGGTGATACCTCCATCCCGGAGTATGGTGACATTCACATCACTTTCCGGGGTTCCCCGGAGGCGGTGGGAGACATCCTGAGTGGTAAAGCCCTCTGCCGATTCATCTTCGATGGCGTAGATGTAATCTCCGGCATTGATTCCAGCCCGCCAGCTGGGGGTATCTTCGATGGGGGAAACCACTTTAACGTAGGGCAGGCGGCCGTAGGGATTATCCGGATCAAAGCGATCTTTACTGATATAGAGGCCGACTCCCCCATACTTTCCCTTGGTTGTATCTGTCATCTGCTCCAGGAATTCATCATCTAGGTAGAGGGAATAGGGGTCATTTAAATTGGAAAACATCCCATCCATAGCACCTTTGAAAAGCGTATCAGGATCCACTTCGTCGACAAAACTACTCTGAATAACGTACATTGCCGCTTCAAGATCCCGCATATATTCCTGACTGGATCGATTTGTCTGAGCCGAAGCAACAGGGGAAAGCAGGATGACTGCAAAAGCTGCAACAAGCACAGCTGTTATTGAGATCCAGATAAGACGTTCACGTTTTCTTTCCATTTTCGGGCACTTCCTGCCCGAATTGTCGATGTACCCTCGGGACTTGTCAACACTCCTGTCGCTTGACCCATGGGAAAGGGGAGCTTATGCTGTTTGTGTAAAGTTTATTTTTGTTTCACGTAAAGTTATTTATATTAAAACATTACGCTGATATACGATAATTATTCCAGCATCCGGGAGGGGTGTTATGCAGATTATTGCGGTGGCCAGTGGAAAGGGCGGTGTCGGTAAATCCCTGGTATCTGCGAATTTGGCAATTGCTCTTACCCGAATGAAGAAAAAGGTAATTCTGGCAGATTTGGATCTGGGAGGTTCAAATCTGCACCTCATTCTCGGAGAACATCTGGGAACCAGGGGTATGGGTACTTTTTTGAACAACAGCCGCATCAGTATCAATGAGATTCTCTATCCCACATCCTGGAAAGGTTTGAGTTTTATACCGGGGGAAGCGGAATTACCCGGTGCGGCGAATGTCAGTGTCCCTTCCAAGCGCCGGCTGGTAAAAGCTTTGAGTAATCTGGAAACGGATTATCTCATTCTCGATCTCGGCGCGGGAACAAGCTTCAATACTGTGGATTTCTTCCTTCTTTCAGGAAGCGGCATACTGGTAGCTGCCCCGACTCTGACATCAACCCTGAATGCATATCTGTTTCTGAAAAATGCGGTGTTCCGCATTCTCTCAAGTTCATACAACCGAAAGTCACCGGTTCATTCGTTTATGGAGGATTTAAGGAAAGACGGAACTTCACTTCAAAAAATCCATTTGAATAAGCTTCTTGAATCGGTGCGAACAATAGATCCGGAGGTTTATGATAAGTTCCGGGAAAAAGTAGCTCATCTGCGTCCCAGACTGATAATGAACTTACTGGACGATCCCCGGGATGTTTACAGAAGTCAGCGGTTGAGAATCTCTGCCAGAGAGTATCTGGGAATTGAGATGGACAGTCTGGGTGTAATCTATCGGGATCAGCTGCAGGATTCGGCTCAACGCTCCAGCCTGCCGATTGTTGCCTACAAGCCCCAATCGGTTCTTTCCCAGGCAATATTCAGAATTGCAGATAAACTGATAGAAAATGATGAAAGGTTATCCGGTCCGCTGACGAACATAGAAGCAAATGACAGCTTTAAAGAAGCCGAACTTGAGGCTGAGGCGGATTTTGATTTAAAAATTTCATCCCTGGAAGAACTGCTTCACAGCGGTGCTCTTACCCAGGGAGATCTGGTGGAAACGGTTAGAATGCAGCAATTTGAGATAACAGCTTTGAAAAAAGAAAACCGCTTTGTTAAAAAGAAACTTGTCGAAGCGGCAGCACAGGGTTTTAAAGTATAGAAAGATGCTGATGGTATGAAGGGGCGAATTGACGTAATAAAAAAGAACCTCGAAGCTTCATTTTCCTGGAAACCGGATATTGACGGGACTGAATGGGATGTTGAAGGACTTCGTTCTCTTCTTGCCCTTTCGGATATCCGGGTTGAGGTTTCTGACAGTGTTCTTGAAGAGGTTCTTGAAACATTTGCCGCTTCAACAGAACCCTGTGAGTCTGAAATTATAGCCCGGGGAATAGAACCATTGATTCCCACACCCCTTCTTGCTGAAATTACAATTAAAGAACTTCCCCCTGATATTGAAGCAGCCCGGGAGGACTTACTCAAAGAAGCTCCCCCGGTGGAAGGGGATATAAAATACGGCTGGGTGGAAAAGGGTTCTTCTGTGGGGAAAATTATTTCCGCAGTCAATGCCCATGCCGGTTTAAATCTCAGCCGGGAACCGATTCCTCCACCGGAACTTGAGGGGGAGGATTTCCGGATTGGTGAGAATCTTGAAATCCGCGGTGAAAATCTCATTGCCTTATCAGAAGGTATACTCAGGGTTGAAGATTATTGGGCGGATCTGGTGCCCTGCTCCCGGCATCATTGGTCTTTATCCGGCAGTCCGGAAGAGGGTGGATGTTTCCTCGACTATACGCCGGGTAATCCGGTACTCACATTGCCATCCGCATCGGATATTTCAGCCGCCGCCGGCAGGCAGGGGTTTTTGCCGGAAAAAATCCTATCTGACGAGGAAATTCGTTCCCTTCTGGCCTCAGCGGTAAACGATCAGGTTCCCCTTCATCAGATTCCGATCTCAAAAAATACCGATGGCCTGATTAAGATTGAAATTAATCCTATGAACACCAGGGCCGACTTGCTGCTGCGGAGAAAAACCGGTAACGGGGCTCCTCTGGTTCTCAACAATATCGCTGCAAAGATTCGTCAGAGCGGACTCAGAGGGTTGGATGGTCCGGCTGTGAAAGCGGCCATAATGAGTTTCTGGAATGGAAAAGAGGCTTCTTCTGTCATAACCCTCAAGGAGGGACGTCTTCCCGAAAGAGGTCCGGACAAAGAACTGGAGTTTCTGGTCCCGTTCCTGGAAGAGGATGAAGCGGCCCCGGTGCGGGAGCGACTGGATTTTGAGCCCCAAAGAGTAAGAGGAATCGTCTCCCTGAAGGAGTTTCCCTCTTCTGCGGTTACGAGAATTGCCCTTGTACAGAAGGAACAGCCCCTTGCCAAACTGGGAACGGCGAAGATTGGTAAGGCCGGTAAAGATCTTCAGGGAAAAGAGCTGCCCGGATTTCCCGGAAACGACCCAGAGCTCAGTATCCACGAAGGACTGGGATGGAATGCAAATGTTATTGTTGCCCACGAAGAGGGGATGCTGGATGTCGGGAAGACACCGGATGGTATTACACATCTGCGAATCCGGCCTCATAAAGATGCTCTGATTCAAATCAATATTACAGAAGACAAGATTAAAGCCCTGGTATCCACAAGACTGCCGGTAGGAACCGGTGCACCGGTTAGTGCCGAGAGGATTCGGGAAGAAGCGGAAAAAGCCGGTGTTGTAAAAGGACTCTCCAATGAGGCGATTGACGACGTTGTGGAACGTTCTTTAACCGGAGAAATTCTTACTGAGTGTGTTATTGCCGAAGGCTTACTGCCGATGGAAGGCAATACCCGGCTTTCTCTGGAAGTATCCGGAGATCCCGGGAAAGCACCGGTTCCGGTAAAAACAGGGGATGTTATCGGTACGATTCAATCGGGGGAAGAGAGCGGCTGGAACGTTCTCGGTGAACCCTTGATGGACGAAAAAGGTGTTATGACCACCGGGAAAAACATTCGACGGGAAGATTTTGAGGAAAACAGTATTCGCCTGATAGCGGAAAAAGGCGGTCATCTGGTTCTGAGTGAAGGAACACTGCATATCAAGGATCTTCTGGATTTTGTGGGAGATGTTTCCATGGCTTCGGGTAACATCCATTATCCCGGACGGATTATTATAGATGGATCGGTTCTTTCCAGGGTTATGGTGAACGGTGGAGAGGGAGTGGAGGTAACTCAGGTGGTTCAGGCCGCCCTTATCAACTCCGGGGGTGATGTTACCATCGGGAAGGGCATTAAAGGTGAAGGTAAGGCCGTTATCCGTTCCCAGGGTCAATTGACTCTGGGATATGCCGAAGAGGCGAACCTCCTCGCCTCGGGAAAGATTGTTGTAGGAAAAACCCTGATGAACTGCCGGGTGAAGTGTAATGATATTCTGGAAATTTCGGGAAAGGATGGAAAGCTGATCGGCGGTGTGATGAAGCTCAAAGACGGATTAATCTGCAGGGATGTGGGTAATGAACGGGGAGCGGAAACGGTTATTTCCTTCGGACAGGACTATCTGGTGGAAAACCAGATTGAACAGGTTCAGAAAGAGATTACAAAAATTCAGGAGTTTATCGATAAAACCGACGAAATGATGGAAAAACTGGAACAAAAGGGTTCGTCGGGCAAACTTATAGTCATCAGACAGAAAAAAGTGGATGCACTGAGAATTATGGAGAAGAAGAATCTCAAGATATTTCTGCTGCGGGAAAAATTCGAACGGCATTTTGATTCGGAAATCAAGGTTTCAGGAACAGTCTGGCCCGGAGTTGTGTTTGAGAGCCATGGACGGCTTATCAAGGTTGAAGAGCCGTTAAAATCGGTGAGCATCACTTTTAATCGGGAAAAAGGCTGTTTAGAAAAAAAACCCCTGAGATGAACGAAATGAAAAAAAATCTTCTGCCGTTGATCGTTTTCATCACAGCATCTCTGTCACTCACGGCCTTCGAAGTTACCTTTACCGGCGGTGCCCGGATGGATATACCCGAAGCCTGGGAACTGGACGAAAGTGATCCTTCGGTTCCTTCCTGGTATTCACCGGATCGAAGATCGGCTGCAGAACTGATGCTCTGGGCACCGGGAACATGGGACACTCTGGACAGTTTTATTGAAAGTGCCCGTCCGCAGGGAGCCGAAGGGGACGTTTTTGTCTTTCAATGCTGGGGCGGTGAGGCGGCCCTGGCAACATGGACTTTTCCCGGTTCCGGAGGATCCTTTCGCGGCTGGTTTCTTTTTGTTGTTCGAAGCGGTCCGGACGTCCGGGTTTCGGCCATAGCCGCCGAAGAGGATTTTTCCGAAAGGCAGCCCTTTCTTCTGTCGGTTCTGGATTCCTACATCCCCGGTGAAAACTGGCGCCTGACTCCGGGAGCTGTCAGTACCTTTCTGGAAATTACAGGAGAGCCGGAAAAGGAGGCCGTCGGTGTACCTTTTGAAGATACGTATCTGAGCTGGGAACAGAGTTCGGCGGGGAATCAGGCCTCTCAGGATGTTATAGAAAGAGAGGCTCTTGTCCTCTCGGCTTACGCATCGGTTCCCGATCTTTTCTACCCGGCGTGGGAGCGCTATTACCGCCTGATTTACCGGGATAGTTACAGTCGGCTGGAACCCCTGGTTGAGGCTCTTCAAAGCGGTCCGCTGCCGCTTAACACCTCGGATCCGAGGGTTGTTTCAGAAAAACTCCTTTCCTGGCTGCAGGGATTTTCCTACGGTTCTACCGATAGGTTCTCGGATCTGCTCTCTCCATCGGCGGCCTGTTCCAGTCAAACAGGGGACTGTGACTCCCTTTCTCTTGTTCTGCTTATCCTGATGGACCATTACGGTGTTGACGGGTTACTTCTTCTTTCTCAGCAGGCTCACCATGCTCTGACGGGGCTGGATGTTCCCGGCGAGGGCATGCGGTACACAGAGGGGGAGAACAGCTGGATTGTTGCTGAGTTAACCAGCAATCTTTCTCTGGGTGTCCTGCCTGAGAGATTAACAGCTGTTAGCGATTGGTTCGGCATTACACTTCTATCAAAAGAATAGTGAAAAGAGAATCTCTATTGTATGATTTTCCATACACCTGGTCTGTTCTTTTTGTCTCAAATCTATTATAACAAAGCACAAAGAGTGGTTTACCGTTTTGGCATGAAAATTGCTAGAAAATAAGCAGTATCAAAAGTGTATTGTTGGATGTGTCATTGATGAATGTGAGCCCTCGTGATTTTGTTCTTCCCGGGTATTCGCTGCGTAAAGAGCTTACCAGGAAAGTTATTCATATTACCGTTGCATTGGTTCCCTCCCTGGCAAATTGGAATTTTGTTTTTACAGTTGTATTTCTATCAACGGGGATTCTTTTTTACGTTATCAATGAAACGGGGCGAATCAGCGGCAGGAACAGCGGATTAATTTCCAGGATGACAGAGATGGCCTCCAGGCCTGTTGAACAGGGTTTTGTCTGGGGACCGGTAACCCTGGGTCTGGGAGCTCTGGCAGCATTGCTGTACTATCCCAATCCTGCTTCCAGTGTGGCAATTTATGCCTTGGCATTCGGAGATGGAATTGCCAGTGTCGCCGGAAAGCTGCTGGCCCGGCGGAACAGTGTCAGAATCGGTGAAAAAACCCTGATTGGATCGGTCTTCTGTTTCTTTGCCGTGTTAATCAGTGCCTATGCCGTTTTAAAGGATTTTCGATTGGCGGTTATTGCCGCTGTAACGGCGACAATTCTGGAACTTCTGCCTATCAGGGATGCGGATAATCTTATAATTCCACTGGGAACCGGCCTGGTTCTGACATTATTAATGTAAGACAGCAAGTTCGGCTTTCTGATCTGTTTTTCAAATCCACTGATAAATCTTCCTGATTATTTCGGCAAAGCCGATAACACCCACAAGCAGAAAAATGGCTCCCGGGATTATCAGAGGGGCGGAAATAAAGAAGACAAGGTCTGTTCCCAGAACAACCATCAACAGACTGACAGTCAGCAGGTAGTATCTGCTGTTATGCTGAAGATACGCGCTTCCCGCCAGAGCGATTACTGTGAGTACTTCAATGGATACAGTAACCAGAGCCAGAGCTGTTTTTGTTCCTGTCAGAAAGAGCAGGTTTCCCAGAGGTTGGGTGATATCCAGAGGCATCATTACGGCAATTCCCATGGCTGCCAGCGCTCCCATCCCAAGGACAGAGCCTGAACGCCGGAAGGGCATGTCTGAAGAAAAGATACTGATACTTAACAGGGAGGAGATTCCCAGAAAACGGGCAAACCAGGCAATCCTTGTAATTGTCAGTCCCCAGGACGGGGTAAGAAAGCCGGTTGATACCAGAGGCAGCAGCAATCTGCCGGCCTGAAGCGGCAGAGTGAGTAGAAAAAACCGCAGGAAAAAAATCTCCGGTGAGGGACTTCTGCCGAAGCGTTTCCGCAGCACGATTTCGCTCAGCAAAGGGAAAACGGATAAAAAAGTAATTCCCGCCATGGCCCAGACCAGGTCGGTATTTTCTGCAGGTCTGAGGGAATACCACCACCGGGCGGTGAAAGAAGGAAGTTCATAGACGTACTCACCCTGAAACCAGGCGGTCCAGGCCATTACTGAAGCCGCAGTTCCCCCGAGAGCCGGAATGAGAAGGGTTGTCAGCAACGTTCGCCGGACGGTGAGTGTCATTTGTGTAAGAATGCCACGAACCGGGGCAGAGGCCAAGGGATGAAAAACGAAAAAATTTAAATGAAAGGATGTTTCTGTCGATGAGGAAAGCGAGGTAGTCACCATGAAAAGAACAATCTTGAGTCTGCTGCTTATATTTACCGCCGTATTTGTAATGGCCGGAGATCTGGCTGTACTGGAGAATCTGGGGTTCAGCCACGACGGCCGGTATTTCATGTTCGGTCAACACGTTCTGATTACAGATTCCGGACAGGCCTATGCCGAAACCGCCATTGTGGATGTGGCCGGGAATTCCTTTGTCCCCCGGGGATGGAAGAAAAGCGGATGGGATGTTCCCATGATTCCGAACCAGAACTCCCGTGGCGCCCTTTACGAGCTTCTCTGGGAATCTGCCGCCCTGAAAAGTCGTTACGGGATAAGTCACCTGGAACAGGGGCGCCTCCTTTATACCAGAACTGATGGTGATGAAAGTGAAGTGAAGACTGGAGAGAAGGGCGAAAGTACACCGGCCCTGCTGTTCCGGGATTTTGGTGATATTGAAAAGGGCCGGGAGTACACCCTTATTCTGAACCAGGAAAGTAATACCGAAGGAAAGGTTGTTTCCTCTGCTTTCGGCATTGAATTAGCGGTTAAAGATTCCAACGGGCGGGAGGCCTCCTACAACATTGGAAGACCGGATTATTTCCGGGATGGTGTGGATTCCTACAGAATAGACCGTGTATGGCTTGGGCCGACAGGCCGCTCCCTTATCATTGCCGTAGCCAAGATAGACGCGGAGCAGTCGGTTAGATACATGGTGGAATCCCAGATTCTCAACTGAAAACGTTTTTCATCATTTTCTATCATAAACTCCTGCTATCAAAGATTACGACGTATACATATAATTCAACCAATTCCCCAAGCACCGATACCCGCAAATGCGGGTATCGGCATAAACAGGTTAAAGAGGAGAGTGCCCATGCGCCTGAGCCAGTCGTTCTATAAAACCCTGAAAGAAATTCCCAAGGATGCCCGGATTCCCAGTCATCAGCTGATGTTCCGCTCGGGAATGATACAGCAGCTCTCCAGCGGGATATACAACTACCTCCCTCTTGCCCTGCGCAGTATCAGGAAAATTGAAAAGATTATCCGGGAGGAACTGGATTCCCGGGGCTGTGAAGAAGTTCTGATGCCGGCGGTTCAGCCTGCATCTCTCTGGCAGGAATCCGGCCGCTGGGATCTCTACGGCGACCTTCTGCTCCGCTTCAAGGACCGCAAGGGAAACGACTACTGCATGGGCCCCACCCATGAAGAGGTGATTACCGACATGGTGCGGCGGAATTTGAAGTCCTGGAAACAGCTTCCCTGGAACCTGTATCAGATACAGGGCAAGTTCCGGGATGAGTTCCGTCCCCGTTTCGGACTGATGCGCGGCCGGGAATTCATTATGAAAGATGCCTACAGCTTTGATGTTGATGTTGAGTCCGCCAAAAAATCCTACTGGAAGATGCACGAGGCCTACACCGCCATTTTCAGCCGCTGCGGTGTCCGGTTCCGGGCGGTGGATGCCGCCACCGGGGAAATCGGCGGGGATATGAGTCAGGAATTCCAGGTTCTGGCATCCTCGGGAGAAGACCTGATACTCAGCTGTGATTCCTGCAATTACGCGGCAAATATTGAAAAAGCCGTTACCACTTCTACCGGGGGAACTCCGGATGAGACGGCATTCAAAGCGTTGGAAACTGTTGATACTCCGGGACAGAAAACCATCGAAGAGGTTTCTTCCTTTCTTGGGGCCGAGGCTTCGGGATTTCTCAAGAGCCTTGTTTATGAATCGGATTCCAAGCCGGTTCTGGTTCTGATTGCCGGAGACCGGGATGTGAACGAATCCAAACTGCAGGCCGCTCTGGGTTCAGGGGTTCTCCGGATGGCGTCCAATACTCTGGTGGAGAAAACCATGGGGACTTCACCCGGATACGTGGGGCCTGTGGGTGTTTCGTCTGAGGTTTTTGTTGTTGCTGACCTTTCTGTTACCCGTGGAATTAACTGGATAAGCGGCGCCAATGAGAAAGATAAACATATCAGAAACGTGAATCTCCGCCGGGACTTCAACCCGGATAAGGTTATTGATATCGCCTTTGCCGCAGCAGGGGATTCATGCCCGAAATGCAGCGGTGGAAAACTGGAAGAGCATCGTGGCATTGAAGTGGGCCAGGTGTTCTATCTGGGGAACAAATACTCCAAAATGATGGACTGCAGCTTCCTGGACGAGGAGGGTGAATCCCAACCCGCCGAAATGGGATGCTACGGTATCGGTGTAGGCCGTACCATGGCCGCTGCCATAGAACAGAATCACGATGAGAACGGTATAATCTGGCCGGTTCCCATTGCTCCCTGGGAGGTTGTGGTTCTTCCCCTTCAACTGAACGATGAAGCGGTGGTGGAAGCGGCGGAAACCATCTATGAAAGCTTCAGGATGGCCGGTATCGATACGATGATAGACGATCGGAATGAGAGGGCCGGATTCAAATTCAAGGATGCCGATCTTATCGGCTATCCGGTTCAGGTTGTTCTCGGAGGCCGCTCTGTAGCCGCAGGGAATGCGGAAGTGAAGTTTCGGGAAAGCGGAGAGAAGAGCGAAATGCCCCTGGACGATGTGGTTGTTGTCGTCAGGGACTGGATACTTGAGCGCCGGCAGGGGGGGGCGGAATAACCGCCCCTTTCGTGATATGATTGTATTGTGAAGCGATTATTACCTCTCTTACTGATTCTCCTGGCCGTCTCCGGCCCCGTTTCCGGTCTCGACTGGCAGACCGTGGATGCAGAGATAGCCTTCACCTGGCAGTACAACGCCCAGCTTGATAATGCAGACTCGGACAGCAAATATCCCTCAATTCTCCAATTCAACCTCGGAGCTGCTTTTTTTGCCGACTGGGACGGAGAGCCCGGAGGGCTTTACTTCCGCCCGGGGGGATGGTTCTCCTGGAACACCGAAGATGTTTACAACGGAATCGCCCGGCACAGTGAAGAGGCAGAAATCGGTCATATGAAGGTTCTGGGACTGATGGCGGATGCCCCCTTCGGATATGTTTTCAAAGCCGGGAAAATTGACATCGGAGTGCAGGGTGGTCCTTCTCTTTACCTCCGATTTCCCCTCTGGACAGCCCAGGAAGGGACTGCGGTCCCGGGAGATTTCTGGAAGGCCTATTACGGCGGAGCTCAGTTTCTCTATTTCGGAATTGCATCCTGGGCGGCCATTCCCGTTTCTGAAACCTTGGATTTTCTCCCGGGGTTACGGTTCTATTATCCAATTTCCAATTTATGGACTGCCGCACCCGGAGCCCATAATATCCAGGTTGCCCTGACAGCTTCCCTGCGCTTTGATGCATTCAACGGTAATAATCGTTAGAATTTTACCCCGGCTACAGCGTCCTCTTCCTCAAGGCCGCTCTTTCTGCTTGCCAGCAGCAGAAGCATTGCAGCTGTAGCCGTGTCCAGCAGAGTGGTAATCATGATGAGCAGAGGCAGTACCGGTGCCAGAATAAGCCAGCCTTCTTCCAATCCCCGGCCGTAGAGTCCCCCGAGAATAACAAGTGCGGCGGTTAAACCCCTATCCGGACTGGCGGGCAGGGCAAACGAAATCAGAAATGAGAAGAGAGCGGTCCAGGCAGCCTGAAAAAGGGTGATTTCCAGACTGGAATAAGAGCGGATTACCGTCATCATGGAGAAGGATAAAACCATGGCCGTTCCCCCCCGGGCAAACATCAGGTAAATCGGAGCAATAAGAGCCGCACTGTGTCTGGGGATGTTGAGATTTTCTTTGAGATGCCGGGTGAGGTTTCCGTAATTGAACAGCGGCGACCCTGATACCAGTGCAGAGAGAAGAGCTCCGGACATTCCTGCCAGGGCCTTCCACGGGGAATGCTTACGGTCGGTTAACCAGAGTATCAGCGGGTAAATTCCGGTTATCAGGGCAACCGTTAAGAGTAGAACAATGCCGAGAAAAGGCAGGAATCTTTGAAACTCCACTATTTTTCGGGATTCAATTACCGCAGAGGCTGTTAAGACGGCCAGTAATCCGGGCATCAGCAGCAGAACATAGCGGTTGGCCCGGTAGAAAATACGGGACATTGAGTCAAAAAAATTAAAAGCAGGTTCGGCAATTTCCCGATCGGGATACATGTGCCAGCCCAACAGAAATGCCGGTATCAGCAGGGGAAGCAAAAAAGAGGATTCACCCGTAAGAACGTTAAAACTGTTCAAAGGAAAAGAGTTGTGTACGATTGTTCCGAGTTTAATTACAGGTGACTCGGGGAGAGAACCGGGAACGACTGCAATTCTGCCTGACCCAACCAGCCACGCGGCGGCAGTACCGAGAACTGTCAGGGCGGCGGAGGCAATCAGGGCAGAAAGGGATGACCGGTGTAACAAGGTCCCCAGGGTTCCTGTACGTCTGAGTTTTGTAACGGCTACCGGCAGGGAAAAGAAAATCAACGGCAACAGCAGGTATCTACTCAATCGGACGGCAAGATCCACTCCGGTATTCAGAACGGCAGAGACGGCATCGTTTGTATTGAGAAGGAAGCCGGCGGCAAGGCCGACAATAATTCCCAGAAGATATCGGTATGGAGTTTTCATGAAATATTCCTTCAACAGAGAGTTTTAACAATAGAAGATCCGCCGAAAGGCTTTCGGCCTTCAGCATATTTAAACCAGTGGTTTCGTAATTTACCGGGCTTTTCGCCGTAAAGACGAATCAGTTCATTGGTGAATCCCTCGGCGTCCGGTGATTTGCAGAAAAAGCCGCAGGCCCATAGGGAGGAGCCGGTTTCCTGAAGTAGAGAGGATGCAAATCCGGTAAATGCACCCGAAGCCAAAGCTTCCAGAGGGCCGACGCTGCCCCCGGGACGGTGGGGAACGACTAAACCCAGGAAACCACCGGCCGTTTCCACAGGAGAAACCAGTTCCCGGATTATGGCGATATTTCCCTTTACCGAATGCTCCAGTACTGTTTCAATACTGCTGCTTCCCGAGTCAGCAAAAATATCAATAGAGCTTGTCGGCTGGTGCAGTACCCAGGCGGCATCAATTTTTCCGAATCTTCTGAGAACTTCCCGGACAACGGCCTTTGTGGAAAACCAGGAAGACCGGTTCCAACTGAGAACTGTGAGGTTTGCAGTTCCGGTATCTTTCATTTCGGTTTCTTTGCCGGCAACGGGTACCACCACCTGTGATCCCCTCGCCAGCAGTTTTTCTATAAGCTTTCTGCCGGTCAGTGTTTCACTGCCGGAGACCAGCACAACCTCGTTCATGCAGTCAGTCTACTTTTTACTCAGGAGTACCGTCAACGAGAGGCAGCAAGAAGATGTTCAACCCTGTATCCGGCGTTTTTATCGGCGAGGTACCATTTTTTTATGATTTTTCTGAGCTTTCGGTACCGCTGCCATCCCTTCAGGCCGGATTTTGCATTGGCGGCGGAGGTTAGAGAAGCGGTCCGGAAAACTGTAATCCACCCCTCCTGCCTGTACCAGAGAATGCCGTCCCACTCGTTCACCCCGCAGGTTTCTCTTACTGCAGGGTTGGAAAATAGCCGGGAAAGGTAATCTCCTGAGTCCATGTTCCTTTTAAAATCAGATGAAAGTGCCGTTTTAAGAGGCTGTATAACCGAAGATTTCCCGGCGACAATACCGGTTTTTTCAATCCAGTTTTCCAAACCCCAGGCAGACCAGATTTCAAAATCCTCACCGCATATTTCAGATAGGGATGAAAGAATGCTCCACAGAGCGAGAAATAACGCTTCATCCCATTCTGAAAGAGTGTAAAGCCGGTTGAATCTCCGGCGTATACCGCCGCCGAACAGGCGGAACTGACGGAAAGAACCAGTCAGACATCTTTTGATGTCAGAAACAGTGCTGCCGGGTCCAGGACTCTGCCCCGGGAAAAGTCTCTGTTGCTGATTTTTAAGCTGCAGCAGAAATTCCGAAATCTCCGGTTCTGATTTTTCCGGCCATTCGGATTTCTTTCCCCGGCGTATTGATTCGGCAAGTCCGGCAACGAGTTCGGGTGAAACCAGTGAGTTCAGTAAAGAGTGAATCGGCCGGAGACGGATTTCCGCCGCTGCCGCATCGGGGTCTGCAACACCGGATCCTGCCAGTTCGGCTGCAAGCCTACCCCACAAACCGTCGGTTGTTTCTGTTTCCCGGCGGAATTCCATAAATACCTGCCGCCCGAAACCGTCAATAACAACGGTAAATCCCTGATTCTTTAATTCGTTTACCGGGCGTAGATACCAAAGAGCGGAAACCACATCCTTCATAAGCAGCCAGTTCTCTCGGGGAGTAGTTTCCAGACCCAGAGCTGAATCGAGGTTTTCATTGAGAATTTTCATATCCCCGATATTTACCGGAACGGAGCGGTGAATAGTTCCGGAAGCTCTCCGGTAGGAATTGTTGACGATTACAAGGGATTGTTCCTCTCCCCGGGAATTGGAGTAGGCAAAAACATTTTCATTTATCCCGCTGCTGCTGTGGAGGTCGTAGAGTCTGAAGGAAGGGGCTCCGGCAAACATGCTCCGGTTTTTCAGCAGAGGGAAAATTTCCCGCTCATGCCGTGCTATAAGATCCGAGTCGGTATGCTCTTCCTTATAGGCCCGGACGTATTCCATTCCGTATTTTTCTGAATAACCTTCAATTTGTCCATGACCGAACATGGGGAGTCCGGGAAGGGTGGCCAGAAGAGTGCAGGCGGCGAAGTAGCGGTCGTCTTTTCCGAACTGATCGACGGCCGTTTCCTCATCGGGGTTGTTCATAAAATTAACAAAACGCTGGAGTATTCCCGGGTCGAAGGCCAGAGTTTCTTTAATCATGTCCCGGTACTCCCGGTTTTTCTCATCCCGGAGCATGTTCATAAAGGCCGAATTGTATACCCGGTGCATTCCCAGAGCTCTGACGAAATAACCTTCCATCATCCAGAAGGCTTCGGCCAGGAGCAGGGTGCCCGGTACCTCTGCGGCAACCCGGTCAACAACCTCTCTCCAGAATTCATCAGGACAGGCTTTTAGAAACTCTTCGTCGGAAAGGGCGAATTCCGACCGGGAGGGGATGGCCCCCCCGGATCCGGGAGCGGGATACCAGAGCCGACGTATGTGTTTACGGGCCAGAACCATAGCGGCATCGAATCGGATAATCGGGAAATTCCGGGCCACATGGAGAATATCCTGTATCACGGCTTCACGGGCTTCGGGGTTCAGAAAATCAATCTGTGCCGTGTCGTTCCAGGGCATGGTGGTACCGTCATTTCCGTGGTACACAAACCGGACGTCTCCGTTGCTGTTGTCGGTTCTTTTAAAGACAACCGCCGCATCACTGCGGTTCCAGTAGTGGTCTTCCAGTCGAATATCCACATTCCCGTCGTTGGAGAGGTTATCAGAATTAAAATTGTAGCCCGGATAGGGACATTCTCCGGTGGAGAGCAGCCATCCCGGATGATTTCTTACCCAGTCCGAGTCAAGGCCGACGTGATTGGGAACCATATCGCTGGAGAGCCGGATTCCTTGAGCCTCTGCCCGGCTCCGAAGATTTTCAAGAGCCCCCCAGCCGCCGAGTTCACCGGCAATATCGTAGCTGAACAGGGAATAGGCCGAAGCCGCGGCTTCGGGGTTTCCCATGCGCTGCTTGATTTCCCGGCTGGCATTACTGCGTTCCCATAACCCGATAAGCCACAGGGCGTTGAAACCCCGGGAGGAAAGTACCGCCAATTCCTCATCGGGAATCGCGTCCAGGGTACGAATTTCCCTTCCGTAAGCCTTTGAGAGCTGATCCAGCCAGACCAGAACGTTTTTCGCAACAAGAACAACCCGGGGCATCCAGTCATCATCCCGGCTGAACCGGGCGGTTTCATCCAGATCTGAGAAATCCGGCCGCTGTACTGGTCCCGGGCCGCCGAAATGGGGCCGCTGTTCCTCTTCAATCATGTCCAGGGCCCCGATGAGTCCGGCGGCCCAGTCTCCCAGCACTGAACCCCAGTGCTTCAGAATATAGAGCAGCTGGGCCTTCACTGAATTCGGGGCAGCCTCTACGGGCTTTCGCAAAGTAGTCAGGGGCGGCGCATCTTCAGGCTCCCGGGGAGTCCTGTTTCCATCAGCCGCTGAAATCTTCTCCCAGAGTTCCCCGGCAGGAGAGTTGTCTTCGGCGGAAAAAAGCCTCCACAAAGGTTTGAAGGCCGGATCTTCACCTGCCAGCATTGCCAGGGTCCAGCGGCGTATCAGGTTTTCCGGTCCATCTTCCGCGTTCAGTATCTCCCCTGGAGTTTTACGGCCCCGCCAGAGATGCTCATCCGGGAATTGGGTGCTAATATCCAGTAAAGGACCCTCTGCCGGATCGCCGTCGCCGGCAAGCCCTGAGGCTTCAATGGCTCCCTTTTCATAAGGATCTGAACCCGAAGCATAGTAGTCTATCAGCAGGCGCCAGGCCGTAACGATACAGGCGGCTCCGTAGATGTCTGAGGCCCGGGGGAGTTCCTCCCCGAACGCTTCGGCGTAAAGAAACGAGAGTTCTCTGGCCTCCTTGCGGGTGGATACCTTCAGGTAACCCTGCTCATCATAATAGTCTTCTGAGAGGTTCATCTTCTCCCTGGCGGTTCTGTTGAGGGGAAAGACAGGTATGGCGGTTGAATCAATCATGTAAACCTCCAGAAAACAGTCATCTCCATTATACTTGTTTAAAAATATTAAGCATCAGATAGTTTACTGATTCCTTCTCAGGGAACAAAGTTCTTTCAGTGCATTATTCAGATTATGAAGCTCTGGTAATTCTTCCAGGCTGATTTTCATCCGCCAGGTCCAGTTTCCCGGCTGTACAGTCCCTGGAATATTAATCCG
>Ga0164318_10001395_pt1 | contig 21379 bp, 23 predicted proteins | sample GuaBasSedimGuay9_FD_113734 | JGI IMG/M metagenome (GOLD analysis project Ga0164318, IMG submission 113734) | Subseafloor sediment microbial communities from Guaymas Basin, Gulf of California, Mexico - Guay9, Core 4571-4, 0-3 cm | ecosystem: Environmental > Aquatic > Marine > Hydrothermal vents... | reverse complement strand
TGATGATGCCGATAAACAGAACCGGAATATCACAACTCTCCCCGGAGGACACATCCACCGTCTGGAACTGCGTCAGGCCACCATGGAATACGTAATGGACAGCCTGCGCCTGCTCTCATAAATCCTGCTTTGCCATGATTTTTCTGTCAGACCGTAACTTTCGAGGTATACTACTGTTAAGTAATCATATGAGGAGGTTAATGATTCACCGTTCACTCATGAAAATATAGAAACGCCGGAGGGGGGTGTTTTATGGCCATGCGCATCACTGTGCTGGGGACCGATTACCAGGGGTTAACCATATCCGTCGGTCTGGCAACACTGGGTCATACAGTTACAACTGTTGATACAGATCATCATAGAATCAGACAACTGCAGCGGGGAATACAGATTAAGGAAGATGAGACTCTTTCCCGGCAGCTGAAAATAGAGCTAAGGGAAGGACAGTTGAAGTTTACCTCTGAGCCGGAAGACTGTCTGGGAGAAGCCGATGTGGTTATCATTGCCGGGACTCCTGGAGAACGGAGAGCTGTCTTAAAGGCGGCTGAATGCCTTTCCGGAGCCATTGCTTCATACTCCACTGTTCTGGTTACCGCGAGAACTCCTGTAGGCAGTTGCCGAATGCTTCAGGACTGGTTGAACGATGCGATGTTTACCGCTGCGGTAAACGTTGTTACTTTCCCGGTATTTTTCAACGCTCCCCGGGGGCTGCAGGGCTTTCTTCATCCGGGACGAATCGTTCTCGGCTATGAGAAAGAACAGCCCAGACGCGTGATAGACGAACTATTTGCCAATTTTCTTCTGAATGAAACGTCTATATCTCATGTTTCCTGGGAAGCTGCGGAAATGATGAGAGCCGCTGAGGGACCCATTTCCACAGCTATTCCCGGGGAGAGCCTGATTGTTGATACTGTAGAGCCTGCTGAAAGGGTTTACAGCAGAATTCAAGGGTAGCTGCATTTTTTTCCCCAGCTTTTCCACAACTGCTATGGAAAATCCGGGGAATTATATATTGGAGTTTTCCTATAGTTTTCCGTCTACCGGGGAATAAAAACGGGTTAAAATGGGGTTAAACTGGCAATAATCAGTATGGTTAATCAAGTTTCAGGTAAAGAATCACCGGGACTTGAGCCTCAAGTGGATAATAATTTCAGACTTATCCCCACTTTATCCCGGGGTATCCCCAGCTTATCCACAAGCAAACCCCGTTATATTCAATCCTCAGGTTTTTCCACTGCCGCACCCCACTCCTCAAGATTATCGGCGATAAAATCAAGAATCTGCTGATGTTCGGCCTTTCCCCGGCCCTGAGGGGTAAGAGGATTACCGAAGCTGATATGAACGGGTCTGTCCGGGAACAGGGGACCGAACTCTTTAATCCGTTTTCCTGCACCCCAGAAGTCGGTACGCAGAGCCACAGGAATCACTTGAACCTCGGCCCTGATGGCCAGTTTAACAGCCAGACTGTTAAAACGCCGGGGGGAAAAAACATCCTGCCTGGTACTTTCTGGAAAGAGTATAATTGAAACACCCTCAGAGAGCAGACGTTCCCCTTCACAGAAAACCTGTTTCAAATCTTCTCCCGGGTTCTGACGCAAGACGGGAATAGCTTTCAGGCGTTTGAGAACCTGATCGAAAAACGGCACTCTCAACAGACTGTCTTTCACGACAAAAGTCATCGGAGTGCGGGAAGCAATCAACCCGGGAAGGGCATTTACCTCCAGAGTGCCCATATGGTTACAGGCAAAGACATAGGGCCCCTTTTCAGCCGGATAAAGGTCCAGACCTTTAAAGCTCAGATGGGCCCCCTGCTTCTCTACAATGCGCATTACCCGCAGGGCCTGCAGAGTAACCGCTTTCTGAGGATCCCTGGTGTAGGAGAACTTGATGCCCGACCAGATAACAAGGATGGAATACCGAAGGTAAAACCAGAACGGTCCTTTAAAAATCCGTCTGGACGAATAATGCCGATAGCGCACCGGGTCGGTTACATAAAGATTCCCGGAAATATCTGGAAGATACATGTTCTTTCTCCTAGCTCCCGAAACTCAATGAGCCCTGAGCTCCTTCTTCCCGGGCCTTCTTTTCCCATTGGGCTTCCAGGGCAGCCGGCAGCTCATTATATGCCAGACGCAATTCCTTCAGGGTTACCAGAGTTCTCAGTGAATCAGGTACGGTTTTCAGACGATTCATGGATAAATCCAGAGTATGCAGACTCTGTAGACGATGCCAGTCTGCGGGAATTTCTGACAGTAAATTACCCTTGATGTTCAGAATTCTTAATCTCTTGAGTCTCACGATTCCATCGGGTAAAGCTGTCAGGCGGTTGTACGACATGTTCAGTACAGAAAGTTTTGATAATTTCAGAATCTTTCCCGGGAACCGGGTAAATCGGTTGAATCCCAGATCGAGGATTCGCAGAGCCGGGGCTTTATCAATATTCTCGGGAAGCCGGCTGATACCGATACCCCGAATAAAGAGAGCCTCCATTCTGGGAAGAAGGAAAATACCTCGAGGTATACGGAAATTTCCGCTCAAATTCTTTTTAAGAAGCTTCACACGGGTTACCCTGTGCTTTAACAGAAAGGTTTCCGGAGAGCGCCCCAGAAGCTCATACATGGCGTAAAGCAGGGATGCCGATCCGGATGGTTCATAAAAGAATCCTGATGGAACAAGATATCCGCCTGCGTCAATACTGCAGCCATGGAAGAATTCCTCACAGAGATCCTCAAAATTAACCTTTTTCCGCAGTCCGGCGATAAGGATATCGATTTCCCCGTAATCAGCTGTGATAAAGGTGTAACGCAGACGGTCGACAAGATCCCTGTGGCTCGATAAAGAAGTCATCCAACTCCTATAATAGCCGGAGAATATACCGTTTTGTCACCCCAGTTCCCAGGGATCACGCTCAATCTCTTCATCCGCATCTTCGTGGCCGTACTTTTTCTCCCAGGACTCACTGTCCAGATCATCAAAAGAGTCACCCCAGTCATCCTCATCAACTTGATTATCACCGGGTTTTTCCTGTTCATTCTCCAGACTCTCCAGATCGTCCAATGAGATGGTGTTGTCTTCTTCCAGATCGGACATCGATTCCTCCTGTACTTAATACTAATCCTCCCTCTGCAGGTCTTCCAGAGTCGAGCGGAAGAAATTCTATAATTTTCTTCAGTAAACCCGGCTGATTTATCCGCCGATTATAGAAAAGAAGGGAGAATGAGAAATGACTCGATATGAACGCATACGTCAGGAAATAATCGCTGTTGAAAAAGAAATTGCCGTACTCCGCCATGTTGTCAGAGAAGAAAGCGAACTGAAAACCTTCCAAAACATCTGTGTCCGCAACGAACAGATTCGGGACAGTTTTTCTGGAATCAGACAGGCAATTTAGTCCAGAGTAACGGCATCACCGCCACCAAGAGTTGAAAGAGCCGTTCCCAGGTCATCCAGAAGAGGCTCCAGTTTCTCTGAAGGCGGTGCCGTATAAAGCAGGGCATCGGCTAAACCTTCAATTCTGGCCCATTTATCCCACCTTTCCGCAATTTCATCAATTACAACCCCATCTGTCCCCGCTGAACCAAACAAATCATTTCTTGCCATGTTCATCCAGTTGCGCAGGGAGGCAGGCTCCGGCCAGGCACCCAGAAGAATCTGGTTGGGCCAGCTGAGCTTCAAGGTGATGTGATAGTAAAAATATGACTCACTCATTTCCTTTAATGCCCGATGATAATCCAATTCAAGCCCTAAAGAGCCGGCTATCAGACGGTCGGCCTCCTCAAAGGCCCGGAGAAACAGGTCTATAGAGGGCAGCATGCGCTCCCGCTGTTCTTCTCCCGCCGGAAAAGTGAATCTGATATGATAAGAAATTTTCTGTGTCATAATCCTCTTCCGTTATTTTGACCAGCGTTGCACTCTTAAGCAAGGGTTCGAAGATTATAATAAAAGCCGCCCTGAGCAGGACGGCTTTTATCTCGGTATCAAAGCGATGGAAATTTTACACTTCTGCGATAAGCAGAGATTTGGGATCCAGTTTCAGAGGAAGATCCTCAGTATTGATGATTCCATGGTCTTTCACCAGGTACAGGTGAAGGTAGTCCTTCTCGGCCTTCAGGGTAAAGATAACATCGATCTGTTCCATAAAGGAAACCAGATTCGTCGGGATACCCTTTTCGTTGAGCGTCGGGCCATCACTGTCGTCCCGGTGATAATCGTCGGTAAACCAGAGTTCCACCTCTTTCTTACCGGCGAAGGATTTAAAAGCCGCAACATCTTCAACAGATGCCTTGGTGAAATCAAAACCATCAACAACGATAACGCTTGTATCCATCTGAGCGTTATCCATCATGGCGCTCACCCCGGCAATCACCTGATTAACAGAGGTACCCTGCTGGCTGAAATTCATGATGACACGATTCTGGACAATTTCGTCATGGATATCCATGGCACCTTCCAGATCGCGCTTCAGGCTGATTTCTTTGAAAATATCTTCATACCAGCTGATAATATGATCCACCCTTTTGGCATAGGAAACATGAATAACAGGTTTCCCGGCCATCAGTTTATCTGTGGCAATATGCACCAGACAGGCCGTTTTGCCGATTCCCCGGCGGGCGGCAATCACACCGATATTTCCGATTCCCACACCGCCATGAATGGAATTATCCAGTTTCCGTAACGGACTTTTATTTATCAGTTCTTTTTTTACCATTCGGCACCCCCTACTTTCCGGCCTTTTTCGCTTCCTCTGCCTTTTTAATCAGCTCTTCGCCGATAGACTGAGGAACCTTTGCAAACTTGGTAAATTCCATGGTGAACTCCGCCTTTCCCTGGGTTGAAGAACGCAGGGAGGTTGAGTATCCGAACATTTCGCTCAAGGGAACTTCGGCTTCCACTGTAGAGTTTACACCCTCTTCCTGGGACGCAAGAATCATACCCCGTCTCTGATTGATACTGCCGAAGATATTTCCCTGAAATTCTGTAGGACCTTCAACAACAACTTTCATAATTGGTTCAAGTATGATGGGACCGGCTTTCCTGTAGGCCTCACGGAAACCCATGAGTCCTGCAGTCTGGAACGCCATATCCGAGGAGTCAACGGCATGGGAGGCGCCGTCTACGACGGTCATTTTAATATTCACAACGGGGAAACCGAGAAGGGCCCCCTTCTTCATGGCGGTCTGAAAACCCTTGTCACAGGAAGGAATGTACTCCGTAGGGATGTTTCCACCCTTGATTTTAGTCACGAACTCGTAGTTCTCGCCCTTGAGAGGCTCCATGATGCCTTTGATTTTAGCATATTGACCACTACCGCCGGTCTGTTTCTTATGGGTGTATTCCCACTCAACTTTCTTGCTGATAGCCTCACGGTAGGCAACCTGAGGGGCACCGGTATCCACTTCAGCCTGATACTCCCGGCGCATGCGCTCGATGTACACCTCAAGGTGCAATTCGCCCATACCCTGAATAATCGTATCGTTGGTTTCCGGATTCACATAAGTGCGGAAGGTGGGATCTTCTTTGGTAAAGCGGTTGAGGGCCTTGGCCATTTTATCCGAAGCAGCTTTGTCCTTCGGCTGAACCGAAAGTGAAATAACCGGATTCGGGACGAACATAGAAGTCATGGAATAGTTAAGATCGCCACCGCAGAAGGTATCTCCCGATGCACAATCAACCCCGAAAAGAGCGACAATATCACCAACTCCGGCCTCAGAAATATCTTCCATGGAATTGGAATGCATTCTTACCAGACGTCCTACCTTGAACTTCCGTTTGTTACGGACGTTAAAGAGATCGGCACCTTTTTTTATCGTTCCCTGGTAAATACGGATGTAGGTCAGCTGACCGTACTGACCGTCTTCCAGCTTGAATGCCAGAGCAACAGGGGGTTTGGAAGGGTCTGAAGGAAGAATCACTTCTTCTTCATCGTTATCCAGGTCCAGAGCCTTGTTTTCAATATCCGGAGGAGAAGGCAGGTAGCGTATTACCGCATCAAGCAGGGGCTGAACACCCTTGTTCTTGTAGGCACTGCCGATGTAAACGGGAACCAGCTCGTTGGCAAGTGTCCCTGTTCTGATGGCTTTGTTGAGTAGTTCTTCAGGAACATCCTCACCTTCCATCACTTTCTCCATCAGCTCATCATCAAACATGGATACGGCTTCCAGCATGATTTCACGCTTTTCAGCCGCTTCATCTGCAAGCTCAGAGGGGATTTCTGTTTCACGGACGGCATAGTTTTCATCACCATCAAAGTACAGGGCTTTCATGGCGACAAGGTCGATTACACCGACATGCTTGTCTTCCAATCCGATGGGTACCTGCATCATCACAGAGTTCAGGCCGAGTTTTTCCTCAAGCTGATCCCGAACCTTGTATGGGTTGGCACCGGTACGGTCGGTCTTATTGACAAAAGCCACCCGGGGTACACCGTAACGTTTAAGCTGACGGTCTACGGTGATTGACTGGCTCTGAACACCAGCCACCGAACAGAGAACGAGAACCGCACCGTCAAGAACCCGCAGGGCACGTTCAACTTCAATAGTGAAGTCAACATGACCCGGAGTGTCGATGATGTTGATAGGGTAACCCTTCCACACCACGTTGGTTGCAGCCGACGCGATGGTGATTCCCCGTTCCTTTTCAAGTTCCATAGAATCCATGGTGGCGCCGACGCCGTCTTTACCACGAACCTCGTGAATAGCATGGATTTTCTGGCAGAAGAACAAAATCCTTTCGGAGAGTGTTGTTTTACCTGAGTCGATGTGCGCGCTGATTCCGATGTTACGCATCATTTCAATGTCAAGACTCATGAGTTCCTACCTCAATATATTTCCCGGCAAATGCAGGGGTTTTTCGATTTAAATATTTACCAATTAGGGGGTTGCACTAAGAAGTCGACGTAGTATATCGAAGGGGTACCGTTTGGTCTATACCCTGAAAAACCATCGCCGTATCTTGATACCCTTGGGAGGACGGGTTATTCTTCGGCATGGAAAAACTGTTCCTTTCATACAATCAGATTCACCAGACCGTAAAAGAAATTTCCGGGCAGATTAATGCTGACGGGTATACCTTCGATTTCATGATCGCCATCGGTACCGGAGGTTTTATTCCTGCAAGGATGCTGAAAACCTTTATCAACCGGCCTATTGTTACCGTCGGTATGGCCTATTACGACCTTGACGACAACAAGATGGATGCACCGGTTATTACCCAATGGCTGGACGATCCGGTTAATCAGATAAAGGGAAGAAAGATTTTACTCGTTGACGAAGTGGATGATACAAGAAGCACCATCGGCTTCTGTCTTGAGCGCTTGTTACGTCACGATCCTGCAGAAATTGCCGTTGCCGTTCTCCATAACAAGATTAAACCGAAAAGCAGGGAAATACCGGCCGATGTTAAACGGTACTATTCCGGTCTGGAGCTGGAAGACCGATGGATATGTTATCCATGGGATGCCGATGACATCTGGGAGCAGGACCGTCAGGCGGTCTGGTCGGACCCTCCGGAAAAAGGAATAAATTAAGCATCATGGAATTGATATGTCTCGATCTCGAAGGGGTTTTAGTCCCTGAAATATGGATTGCTGTGGCTGAAAAAACCGGTCTTGAAGAATTACGCCTCACAACCAGAGATATCAGCGATTACGACGAACTGATGAATTACCGCCTTGGTATTCTGGATCGGGAGGGAATACTCCTGAAAGACATTCAGAATGTGATTGAAACCCTGGAGCCTCTTGACGGCGCTTATGATTTTACGAAAACCCTCCGGGAAGAATCTCAGCTGGTAATTCTATCGGATACCTTCAGCCAGTTCGCCGCTCCGCTGATGAGAAAACTCGAAATGCCCACCTTGTTCTGCAATACCCTGCTTGTTGAAAGTAACGGCCGGATTTCAGGAATCAGACTCAGGCAGAATGACGGAAAACGCAAGGCCGTAGAAGCCTTCCGTTCCATGGGCTTACGTGTGTTTGCCGCCGGTGACTCCTACAACGATGTAACCATGCTGAAGGCCGCTCATCAGGGCATGTTCTTCCGCCCACCTCAGTCTATCAGGGATGAATTCCCCGCTTTCCCCGGCGCTGAAACCCACGACGAACTTCTATCGGGAATACGCAGTTTTCTGATTGCCTGATAATTATCCGGCGAACTGGGTTTTTCATGCAGATTAAGAGGATAGTATCTTCTCAACTTCCGCTTTGAGCAGGGGAAACTCAGCCTCGAGGCGGGGCAGAGCGGCAACCGCCCCTTGTTCATCGGTATTTTTCCCCGCCGCTTCCAGAACTGCAGCAGCCTCACCGCAGCGGTTCATATCCATATTCCGGCAGCTTCCTTTGATGGAATGGGCGGTGGTACGGACCGTCTCCCAGTCTTTCCCGGAGACAGCATCCCGAATCATCTTCACTTCCCCTTCCATTTTTTCCATTTGAGGACGGAGCAGGCTGCGGACCAATTCTTCATTCCCCAGAAAAGTATCCACCGCAGCAGCGTAATCAAAAACCGCCATGCCTGTTTCGACAGGCTTATTTTCCACCTTCGGTATCAGGCGCTTCCCGATTCCCAGATAACGTTCAATCATCATCAGGATATCAGTCTGCTTGAAAGGTTTGGTTACCAGGTCGCTCATTCCGCAGTTGAGGCATTTTTCACGCTCTTCAGCCAGTGCGCTGGCCGTCACGGCGATAACCGGAGCTTCATACCCGCCTTTTCTAATCCGTTCTGTTGATTCATAGCCGTTCATCACCGGCATCTGGCAGTCCATAAAAACCAGATCCGGTTTTTCCCGGGCAACAACTTCATAAGCCACTTTACCGTTAGGCGCCTCCAGAACCTGATGACCGTTTTTCTCCAGTATGGTTTGAAGCAGTTTACGGTTAACCTCATGATCCTCGGCAATAAGGATGCGGAAACCGGCGGTGGAAGTGAGAGTTTCATCCTCTCCCACAGACTCAATTTCTTCGAGATCTTCGGCTTCTTCCAGATCCATATCACTGCTGAGCAGGCGGAAAACAGATGCCGAGAGATCGCTCTGCCTGATCGGCTTGGTGAGGTAGGAGTCAAACCAGCCCAGCAGCTTCATCTTGGCTTCGACAGCTCCAACCCCCCCCTTCATGGACATGAGTATCATACGGGGGGGAACTATCCCGCTGTCCGAATGAACCTCACTGGCAAACTGCCATCCATCAATGTGAGGCATGGTCTGGTCTACAATGACAAGTTCATATTTCTTATTATCCGAGGAACGAATCAGAAACAAAGCTTCTTCTGCAGAACCGGCTTCATCAACGTTAAAACCCCAGGCGCTCAGGGTTCTGCTGATTCTATCCCGGATAACATCGTTATCATCAACTACGAGAACCCGGCGGCCGGCAAAGAAATCTCCGGGAACAACCGGAAGAACAACATTCTCATCGGCCCGGTCAAAATCCATTTCGAAGAAGAACGAAGAACCCTGCCCGGGCTCACTGGAAAATGAAAGCACCCCCCCCATCTGACTCACAAGGTTTCTGGAAATAAACAAGCCGAGACCCGTTCCGCCGAACTGCCGGGTGGTGGAACTGTCCGCCTGATGAAAAGCCTGAAAAAGATTCTGCTGTTTCTCCAGAGGAATACCAACACCTGAATCGTTAACCGAGAACTTCAGCTTAACCGTGTCTTTCCCCACAGACAGGGTTTCTACATCAAGAACTACCTGTCCTTCATGGGTGAATTTAACCGCGTTGTTTACAAGGTTCACCACAACCTGGCGAAGCCGGGTTGGATCCCCGAAGACTCTTGAGGGTACTCTGGAATCGATGTATAAACCAACATCCACATTTTTTTTATGAGCTTCGAGGGTTACCAGATCCACGGCATCTTCAAGCATGTCAATCAGATCAAAATCGGTCCTTTCCAGGCGAAGCTGACCCGCTTCAATTTTTGAAAAATCGAGGATGTCATTAATCAGTGTTAATAGAACCTCCGCGGCAAACCGAACCTGTCCCAGATAATCCGCCTGTTCCTGATCCAGAGTGGTATCCGCCAGAAGATCGGACATACCGATAATCGTGTGAATCGGCGTCCTTATCTCATGGCTTGTATTGGCAAGAAAATCACTTTTGGACTGTGTAGCCTTCTCCGCTTCATCCCGGGCCCGAATCAGTTTTATTTCCAGACGTTTCTGTCCTGTAATATCATTGGCCAGAAGGAGAAAGCTTTCCTCTCCGGGAATATTCAGCGGGAGAAAGGACAGTCTCACCCATCGATCCGGTATTTTAGTTCTGCTTAGTCTTAAAATCAAACGGTGAGTGCCGGAGCGCTCGGACAGAAAACGGGAAAGACCGGAAGACCAGGCTTCAAAATGAGAAGGATGAACAAGTGAATCAAAGCGGTGAAGCGGTCCCTCTCCGATTCCTGTCATCCGGCGGAATGTTTCGTTACAGTCCTTTATCTCGGTTCCATCCCCAACAAAAGCAATGCCCTCGGGAAAATTCTCCATTGTCCCGGCAAAGGACAAGCGGTTAAAAGCCCGAGCCATATCAGAAGCCAGCCCCGAGAATTTCCGCAGCCTTCGCCAATATCCCTTCCGGTTTAATCGGTTTTATCATATAACTGCTCACACCGAACTCCTGAGCTTTAACAACACTTTCTTTTCGTGAAAGTGCGGTGAGTATTATCGTTGGAATCTCAATTTTATTACCGTTCATCATCTGCAGAACGGCAAAACCATTCATTTCAGGCATAATCAGATCGAGAAACAGTAAATCAAAGGCCCTGTCTGTTTCCAGCTTTTCAACAAACTCTACGCCGTTGACAAAAGGAACGATTTCCCATCCGGTGGCACTGAAAGCATTCCTGATTATCTCTCGAACAATCATATCATCATCAACTACGGCAATTCGAACCTTCCCGCCAAACTGATTCAAACTCTCTTCAGGTACTTCTTTCTGAAAATTCAGCTGAAAATCCTCTTTCTGAACATCCTGCTTGGCAGAAAAAAACTTATCCTGAACGTTATCCTGTTCTGCTGTCAGAGACTCCATCCCCTTAATACCCAACAGGCCGTCCATGGCCTCCTCCAGGCTTTTCGCAACTTCAATTTCACTTAAGATAATATGTTTTGTGAGGTAAGCTTTAATCTCCCCGGATACGGTAAGAATTCGGATTCTGTCCGGCTTCCGTACAGAGCCTATTATCTCTTCCAGAAGGATTTCCAGTTTACTTTCATCCTCACTGCGGAATTCAATATCCGTCATCAGAATCAGAATGCGGGGATCGGATACCGAGTACAGCTTAATCAGCTCGGCAATCTTGTACCTGAGAAGGTTTATCTTTTCCCGGTTGAACCCCCTGGCAATTTCTACAAACAGAATCTGATCGTTCAGGTGGGCATCAAGGATGCAGGGGGTCTCATCCATTTCAATGGCCACATGCAGCAGTTCTGTTAAAGTTTCCAGGAGCGCATCAATCCTTACAGGCTTATTCAGAATTTTCTGAACACCCATCTGGGCCAGCTCCATTACCTGCTTTTTTTCCAGCTTCGAAATTGTCATTACCACGGGAATGCTGCCGATGTTCGGATCGTCCTTCATTGACTTGAGGATTTCCATACTGCTTTTCCGGGTGAGGAAGTAGTCCATAATTATCAAATCCGGCTGCAGCTGTCTGATTTTTCCCCAACCGTCCAGCCCGTTAATAGCCTGCAGTACTTCAAAACCGTATTCCTTCAGCTGCTTTTCCAGAAAACTTCGAAGCAAAGAAGAATCGTTGATTACCAATATGGATTTCATTCCCATATTATATTACGTAATGGCTCCCCTGTGGAAAGGTTTAACCACATAATCCATAATATGAGCATGCATCCAGACCCCCTGCTTGAAACAAACGGTAAAGTGGACTCCTTGAACCTCGAAAGAGCCCTGTTTAAACGACGTTCCTTCACCTGGAGTGAAACAGACCGGAGATTTACCGCCCGGTACAGCTGGAACGGGAAGGGGCAGCTTGCATCCATCGAAATAGACAGAGAAGTTTATCTTTTTGCCTATGACGATGCAGACAATAAAACCGCCTGTTACCGCCTGAACTCCTCAAAAGATCTGATAAGCCGGGAGATTTGGAAATGGGATGAGCAGAACAGGGTTTCACGGCGGATACTGACAATCCCGGAACCCCCGGAAGAAAAAGAATACATCTATGAGCACGACGATGCCGGAAGGATGAGTGCCGAACGCATCGGAAATAAAATCCGGGTTGAAAAGTATGATTCACAGGGAAGACTCGAACAGGAATATCTCTACGATGGAGAAAAGCCCGACCTTGTTACCGACTACAGCTATAATGATGAAAACCATTTACTCTCCATAACTGTAAAAACCCCCGAAGGTTCTCATCACCGCAGGACTCTCTTTACCTACGATACAGAAGGCCGGGTTGCCTCCGAGATGATTTTCAACGCCGAGGGTCGCATCATCAAGGATGAAACCTATGCCTACGGAGCATCCCAGGGGAAACGATGGCTGGAACGGGTAACCTGGATCCCCCTTGGTAAAAAAAGAGGAAAACGCCGGCCGTCGGAAGTTATCTACCGCTCATTTACCCTGGGGGGAAACCAATCCCGCTCCGCCCCGGGAAACCCCGAGTCCGCAGCCTTTGAAAACGGGGTTTACACAGGCCCTCTTGTGGGGGGTCTGCCCGAGGGAGAGGGCGTTTTTCAATACAACGACTCCAGCCGCTACCAGGGCGAGTTCAGAAATGGTTCCATGGATGGATACGGCAGTCTTTCCTGGCCCGATGGCCGGGTGATGGAAGGACAGTTCCGCAACGGCCTTCTCGAAGGTACCGGATTCTGTATCTGGACCGACGGCAGCCGGTTCGACGGGGAATTTCAAAATGGCCGGATGCACGGCCCGGGGATATTCCTCTGGGCTGACGGCACACGATTCGAAGGACTTTTTAAAGATGGAAAAAGAACCAGCCAGGGCGCCTGGGAAAAGCCGGGTGATTCATCGGGTAACTCATGAAATTTAAATGTCTGATACTCGATCATGACGATACAGCTGTAGACAGCACCGCCTCGGTACACTTTCCCGCACACCTGGAGGTGATGAAAAAATTGCGCCCGGGAGAACCGGTTATTACTCTGGACACCTGGTTCGAAAAGAACTTTCACCCGGGAATTATGGTGTATCTCACTGAGGAAATCGGTCTTGACGAGAAAGAGATGGAGGAAGAATTCCTCATCTGGCAGGATTTCAATTCAAAACGTAATCCGCCATTCTATGCCGGACTCCCGGAACTGATGGAGGAATTTATTCACAGGGGCGGTATTATCGCCGTTGCCTCTCATTCCACCGAGGAGCACATCAGAAGGCATTACCAGATGGGGGCCCCGGGTATTACCCCGGAGTTTATTTTCGGCTGGGATCACAATCCTGAAAAACGCAAACCATCACCCTGGCCGGTTTTCCGAATAATGGAAGAAACCAATCTGAATCCCGAGGATATTCTTGTTGTGGATGACCTCAAGCCCGGAGTCCAGATGGCAAGGGCTGCCGGGGTATCTGTCGCCGCCGCGGGATGGGGTCATTCCATCCCGTCAATCCGTAAAGCAATGAGTGAACTCTGCGATGTCTGGCTACCGGATATTAAAGCTTTAAGGGATCAGCTCTTCGGGTAAGTCTCTTCGAGAAAGTCGACAATCTGCCGTCTGGTTTTTCTCAAGGTACTGATAAAAGTGCCCGTCACCTCTCCTTTGTGAAATGCGATGAGGCTGGGAACACCCAGAATATCGTGCTTTACAGCCAGCTGGGGAAAATCATCATTTTCAACCACAGTAAAAATGTAACGATCACCGAATTCCTCTTCCAAACCGGGGAGGACCGCCTTGAGAACCCGGCAGTCAGGACACCATTCAGCAGAAAATAACGCACAAAATCTTTTATCACTATCGACTAGAGCCTGAAACTCCGCCGTACTTTCTAATTTCTTCATGGAACCGAATATCGTGAATTCCCGATAGGATATCAAGAACTCTTGAAAATACCGCTGTAAGAAATAACAATTAGGGTGGAGGCTGCTTAAATGTTTGACAGCTATGAATGGAATACGATTGAAGGAAAAGGGAATGCCGAAAATCTCACATTGCTATCCCTCTCCACATGTGGGTTCTGCAGAAGTGCCCGCCAATACCTGAAAGACAGAGAAGTAGCTTTCCGTTATCTGGAACTGGATACCCTCCCTCCGGAAGAGAAGACCGAACTGAAAGGCGAGTTTAAAACCAAATTCGGCCGGCGCCCTTCTTTTCCCACCCTGGTAATCGACGGCGAACGATTTCTCATCGGATTTATCAAGGATCATTGGGACGAAGAAATTGATTAACGATATCGAAGATTTTATTCAGAAAAGTGCAGACAAAAACGGATGGGCGCTGCAGCCGGATGAAACTTTTCTCAAAACGGTAAAAGAGGGTCTGGTTAAAAATCTGGAAACTTACGGGTACTACCTGTGTCCCTGCCGGGAAGGATGGGGAAACCGGTTCAAGGATCGGGATATCACCTGTCCATGTGATTACGCAGAGGCGGATATCAAGGAGTCGGGGAACTGTTACTGCGGCTTGTTTCTTTCAAAAGAAGCCGCTGCAGCAGGAAAAACACCCCAGGCGATTCCCGACCTCCGGCCGGATGAGAAGTATCCCGATTGAGAACCTGATGTTCTACTGAAGGGTCATGTCGATATCGCCCATGCCAGCAAGCTGAGTAATTCCCAGGTCTTTCTGTTTAACTCTGGTTTTCTTTACCGCTTTACGGATTACACTGGGCCACTGTTTTTCCGGAAGATCTTCTTTCATCTCTTCAAGAAGCATCAGGATATCTTCACTCATTTCGATATTGTATATTTTCTCTTCATCATAGAAGAAGAGCTCTGCAAATTCGTTGATGTAATCTCCGGGAGACCGGCTTTCCCGCTGGCCTTTGCGTTCAAGAACCATTTCTCTTTTCCGGGCTTTCTTGATTTCTCTGTCTCTTCTTGCTAAATCTGTACTTTTCATATCAATAACCCCCGATTTTTGCCTTGAAGATATTACCGCCGGGAGGCAGAAAGGGCAAGATGACTTACAAGGATGAAATGTTTTTTCAATAACTGTTATTTTACCGTTGCCGTTAGATCGTTCCCGTCATGGATTCCCCAGAGCGGCTGGAAAGAGTTACCGATCAACGCCGCTGAAATCAGAATATCTTCATAGTCGATACTTGAGAACTGAGGGCGATAGACATTCTCAGCCAGGAAAATACGAATCACATAACCGTTTCGGTAGGACTCCGTTACTTCTCTGATTACATTAACGGCATTCTTTGAATACGTCCTCTCTATCTCTTCATAGAGATCTTCCGGAGCTTTCTCCAGGGAGAAACTGATACTGATGCCATTTTTTTCATACATATAAAGCCGGTTTTTTTTATCCTGGACTGTAATGCCGTCTCCCAGGCCGGCCGCAAGGTATTCCGCCCTGTCCATTGATACCAGATAGGCTGTCAGACCATCTACATCTTTCACCGGCAAAGAAGCATATCGGTTGAAGCTTTCAAGCTTAACCGAAAAAACCACACCCCGGTAAAGACTGCGACCGAAAAGGCCGTCATCAAAATCCCGATAGATACTCACCATGGGATCGTCGGCAAATACCGCTGTGCCGAAGAAAACCAGGAGTACGGCCGCAATAACTAATCTTTTAATCCATGAATTCAACATTATCATAACCTGCCGCTGTAAAGATTTCCTTCAGAAACAACTCACTCTCCTCTGCAGCCGTTTCCAGAAGACCCCCCTCAAGAGCCATCTCCCGAAGACCGGGGCGAAGGCCCTCAACCAGTAAGCGCCATCCCTCCGGGGTTAATGGTACATCGGGGAAACCGTCGGAACTCCCGTCCCGATCCTCAATTATAAACGACGTTACTGAAACAGGGGCAATCTTGATTTTCAAAGTTTTCCCGCCGTTTTCATCCCGTATAACAGTTATCCCCCCGACTTCTTCCGACGGTTCTCCAACCGAAAAACTATCCAGCCAGCGGTCGATATCCACTCCTGCCCGGATACTCACCGTCATAACGACAAACCGGTAATCCGGACGTCCCGGATCGATGCCCACCTGCCGGCAAAGTCCGTAAAGCGCCCCGTACTTCCATTCCCCCGGCAAAGCAGCCCCTGGGTACTGTGCCGAATTGGCTTTGGCAGAAAACAGCTTCGGATTCCTGTCGTACTGCAGTTTCAAATAAGTCCAATTCACCTCATCCCCGCCGGTGAAGTCAAAGGGAAAAACCACCTTCATATCGTAGGCAGCGGTTTCCAGTTCGTTCAGTGAACGGATTTCCTCCAGAATCGACCAGGAGGCGGAAATCTTACGGGATGCAAAAATTTTCTTTAAGGGAAGGCCGTTTATCCGCCAGGCGGCAAAGAGAAAAGACGCCGAAAGAACAAGGAGGAGAATAGAGGGAAGAAGAAGGGGCCGGCGTTTTTTAGCCATCGGTATTCCCCGGTTCGAAGGTAATCTTCTCTAAATTCCCAAGTTTTAAAACACGGAGAACCGCAAGCCGGGCATTGGCTTCTGCCAGATTCAGGATACCGCCATCCAGGGCTGCCTGCCTGTTGGCCTCCCCCTGAACAATAATCTGACTCATATAATCGCCCATCCGGATGGGATTCAGTAAGCTGTTTTCCCGAAGGTACATCTGGTGGATGGATGATTCATCCGCATCGGAGAGAAAGATTTCAGCCGGAGGCATTCTTACATGCACCGTCCCGTCAGAGAGTTCACGGATTTCTATACCCCTGGAAAAATCGACACCAGCGGTTACAAGATACTCCACAGTGAAGAGAACCTGTTTGTTACCCCTCCAGAAGTTCTTCTCCTCCACATAGATAACCGAGCGGTAAGTCTGACTCACCGTCTTCAGCTGCCGGAGTTCCCGGAGCCTCTGCTCCATCACCCCGGTCTGGCTCTCCGAAGCTCTTCCACCATAAATAAGAAATACACCCCCAGCCGCCAGCCCCAGGGCCAGGACAATCAGAATGATTTCAAATAAGGTGATGCGAATCTTTCGAGAGGCCATACAGCATTATGAACCCGTCCTGCGGTGAAAGGCAAACCGGTTTTCAGGATTCAAAGCCCTTCAATGCTCCAGACCCTCCTGGGCCTGATGAAAAAGATCCGCATATTCAATCCCGCCGGGTAGAGAAGTATTCCCCGTTTCAAGCCGGTGGCGGAAATCCGCTTTGAGGACATCAAGACCTGCTTTCAATTCCGGAGCAGCAGAAGGATCGGCACTCAGCCTTCCGGGAATCCCCCCGGAGGAGAGAATCAGAACCGCTTCCACCTGCTGCACAGGTTCGGCCTCCCCGGACTCGGGGAACGTGAAATCAGAAACCACAGGGCATCTGAAGACCGCAGAAATCCCCTCATCCAATTCCTTATCTGAAAGATTTATTTCACCGGCTTTTTCGCCGGTCTTCTTCCAGGTATCCTCAAACCGGCATAAAAACGCCAGCGCCGCCCAGGTAACAAAACGATGGGCATCGGTACGAACATCAATCTCCAGCTTTTCAGGATGAGCATATGAAGAAAAACTGCCGTCTACCCGTTGTACCGCCAGCAGTGAGCGGGCATATCCGGCAAGCTGCATCAGACCGTATTCCCGAGGCAGCTGCCCGACGGTAAAAGCCTCTAACAGTGCACGAAGCCGACCGCCGGCCGCAACAATCCGCTCATAATCATCATCTTCAGCGAGGGTGAATTTCCGGGCAAAAATCATAACTCAATTCTAGAGAAAAACCCAAATTAAAAAAACTCCCCCTGATCCCTGATTTATCTCTACTCATCCCCGTATTCAATTAATATCGCTTCTACACGTTCCAGATTGGCAAAAAGAAGTTCCACCAGCTCAGGGTCGAACTCAGTACCGCTGCGCTCCCTGATATACTCCACAGCACGTTTGAGACTCCAGGCTTCTTTGTAGGGCCGGGCCGTTGTCAGAGCATCAAAAACATCCACAATTCCCGTAATCCGGCCGCGTACCGGGATATCCCGGCCCTTTAAACCTCCCGGATAACCTGAGCCGTCCCATCTTTCATGGTGAGAAATGGCTATATCCGCACCGGCTCTGAGAATGGGACTTGCCGAATCCTTCAGCACTTCATTACCGATGATGACATGCTTTTCCATCGTCAAGCGTTCTGTTTTATTCAGGGCTCCATTTTTCAGGAGTATGGCATCCGGAATACCCACCTTACCGATGTCATGCAGCGGAACAGACCACCGCATCAGGTCCGACTCTTCGGTAGAGTCTCCCCGTAATTCGGAAAGCAGGGAAGCATACATTCCCACTCGGGAGGTATGCCTGGCAGTTTCCGGGTCTTTATGATCGGACACCTTACTGAGAACTTCCAGGGTTTCTCTCTCTCTGTTGCGAATCTCAATCCTCATTTCAATTTCGCTGCGGGCAATATTCTTCAGGCGCGTCATTGCCCGGTCTAGATAATCGGACATCAGATTGAACTCTCTGGCAAGTTCTCCTACTTCATCGTTTTGTACGGGTATAACCCTTTTCCCAAAATTCCGATTCTGAACGATGTTCTGCATGTCAGAAATCACCGTTTTCAACGGAGACAAAGAGCGGTGGATATAGTAATAGATGAAGAAAGAACTGATAATTGCGGTAAGTAATACCATTATGATGTAATTCCAGCGTATGAAGTACAAATCTGCATAGAATGTCTGCCTGAGCTCGGTGATATACACGGTCCATCCCAGAGCGGGAAGAAAAAACCCATACCCCAGACGGCTCTCACCGCCGAAATTTCCATCAATCCAGATATCTCCAGTCTCACCAGGAGCATTTTCCCCTGCCGACTCAAGAATTGAGTCATCAGAAGCGGAAGAACCCACAGAAAAGACAATACTGTTATCTTCATCAACCGCCAGAATCCACTCACCTTCCTCCTGAAGCATGGTTAGAGAATAAGATCTGATTGAATTTTCAAAGCTTTCCATGTAGGCGGGATCGTTCTGTAAATTATTTTCCAGTAATAGATTCCATTGAGAAGAACTGTGCCTGATAAGATCCTCCGCCTTGTATTCAATGAGACGGACCATTACCTTTTTTACACCGCGGTCGGCGTAAAGACCGGTTATAGATCCACTGATTATCAGACTCCCTGAAATTACGGGAATAATAAAAAAAAGCAGCCGGGCACTTAAGCCGAGAACGTGTTTTTTAATCATTTTGCCCCTGTTCTGGAAAAAACCGCAGAAAGATATCCGTAAACATGTCATAATTCTATAGGATAAATGGAAAAAAACACACTCGGAAATAATATTCAGGATCCCGACAGGGAGCTGGACTTCGAAGTTCTTGAAGAAATTCCCGAAGTCGGCGGTGCGAACCGTTCGAATAAGATTCAGCTGGTACTATGGCCTCTCCTGGCACTGATAATTATTGCCGCAGTTCCGCTGATTCTGAGTTTCACAGCAATACGGAAGAGTACAGTTTCCATCGATAAAGATTTTCCTTATTCCAGTGTTGAAAGTCCCCTTCTCCAATCAGCGGTGAAAGAGGTGATGTCCAAACGCCGGGAAGTTGATCTGAAAGATGTACAGATACGTCAATATCAGAACCGCGTTCTCCAGATGGACGATAAAATCAAGCTCCTTCAGGGCTTGATGGAAGAAACCCTTCAGGTTAAAGAGACAAAGCTTCTGGACGAATTCAACAGCATCCTCTCAAAGGAACGCTCACGGCTGGAAGCACTGGGAAGCTCAGAGGAACAGATAAATCTGGCTCTGGATCGTTTAAAAACAAGCCTGGATTCCCGGTACGACAGTGAAATGGCAGAATTCCGCAGCAATGAAATGACCGCATACAGGCAGCGGATGGATGGACTTCAGCAGGAAAAAGCTTCTCTTGAGCTTGCTCTTAACAGCGCTGTTTCGGATCGGCAAACCCTGGCGGTAACCTTGAAAACCGATGAATCAGAATTACTGGCCGGGCTGTACAACGAGAAAGATTTCACCCGGATTGTTAATGCCGGAATTGATACAGACCTTGAAATTCTCCGGGAAACCAAAAATTTGGAAAATTACTGGCTGGACGAGCTGGCCAATCAATATCTGGGTTTAATTGATGCCATCACCGCCCGGGATTACAACAGGGCCAAATCTCATCTTACGGCCCTGGAAAGCCTGTTTGATAACAGCACCACCGCTGAACTTCCGGGTATCAAGGCCCGGAATGAGGCCGACAGAGAGCTGCTGCGGTTTTTTTCCGCCTATTTAACTTCTCTTGAAGAGAATGACCTCTCGGCGCTCTTCGCTGAATCGAAACTCCTTGTCAATCTGGCACTCTCTCACATAGCCGCAGGCCGATACCAGGAAGCTGATATCGCATGGCGCAAACTGAACGCCAACTGGCCGTTGATGGACCAGACTACTCATGGATATCTGAAAACACAGAGCGAGCTGTTTGCCTATGAAGTTAATAGATATGCCGAATTATCCGAATCTTCCCTGAATTCCGGCGATTACCAGTCCGCCTTATCTTCATGGATATCCGGTCTTGAATATATACCCGAACCGGTGGGAGCAATTATCAAAGAGTTCTGGCAGCTTTGGGAAAATCATACAAACCTCAGACTTACCGAAAAAGATCAGACCTCATTAACGGCCCTGGCCGAGGAAAAGGAAGAATCCGCCGCCAGGTACGATACCCTTCACCGGACATTAATTATTACAGAACGTGAAAAACAGGAACTGATCATGCAGCTTGATGCCGCCTCGGAAGAAATGGCATCAACTTCAGCCGCTGCCGAGGCGGCAGAAACCCGGGCGGCATCGGCGGAAGAAGGTATGGCGGCAGCTTTAGCGGCCGCTGAGGCGGCAGAAACCCGAGCTGAATCCGCCGAAGCGGCAGCCAGTGAAAGAAACAGTGAAAGCGAGACAATTCAAACTCTGGAGAACCGGATTGCCGATCTGGAAACCCTCCTGGCTGAAAATGAAGCTGTTATATCCACAGTAACTGTGGACTCAGCTCGATGGCATCTCTACGGTGTTATCACCCTGGTAAGCGGTGAAAGATTTATCGTCAAACCTCTTCTCAATCAAATTCCGGAAAACGGTTCTGAGATACGGGTAATGAAGTCCATCGGAGAAGACCGGGTGATTCACATTGCTGATGGATACATTACCTCAGCAAACACCGCCCGGGCCACAATCAGCCTCTCACGGGTGTTCAACACTCCGGCAACAGATGACCTGATTTATATCTCAACAACACTCAGTTCAAGAGACCAGCCCTCAGTTCAACCGGGGGAACCCCAGGGGCAACCGCCCGGGCAGAGCAATAGTTCTAATC